>JGI24699J35502_11133467_pt1 | contig 10844 bp, 7 predicted proteins | sample TergutMp193P4_FD_35502 | JGI IMG/M metagenome (IMG submission 35502) | reverse complement strand
ATGGCAACGGCGGGAACGATCTGTAGCATGACGTTCTCTTTTTTCTTTTCAGGCGCCTGGGGCGGATCAAGGATCCCTATCTCGCTGTCTGGAAGCGGGTCTTTCACGCGTGTATTCCGGTTGAAACAGGGGTACTCGAACCTACTGTCGCTCTCAGGGATAATCCCGTTAGGCAAATCCTCGATCTGCATCTTAGAAGTCTTTGATGTGTAGAGGTTCCCGAACTTGTAATAGAAGCTATATCCGATAATCGAAAAGAAGTCATAGTCTTTGACTTCGGCATTGTCTTGAATGCGGATGCCGTTCACGTACACTCCGTACTGGTACCCATTATCGTGGACGTTTAGTTTTCCATGCGTATTCTCAACCATTATGCAATCGCCGCTTATAAGGGGGTCCTCAAGATAAATGTTGCAGTTGGGCGCACCGCCAATCACAATATGAGGCGTGTCTGCAATATCGATTACCCTCTCGTAGTCCTTGTATTCATATTCGAAATCCAATACAAAGTTTATCGTGAGGATGATCTGCTGGGACGAGAAGCTTCTAAGCGTTATGCAGTCGCCGTGCGACAGTTGTCGGGAGGTGACCTTAAGCAGGCTGTCCACGGTCGCATAGTTGTTTGTTCCGCACACCAGCGTCCAATTGTCGTTCTCGTTTTCAAGGTCAAAATAAAAATCGTCGAAAAACAGCTCTGAATCCAGCCGTACGGCACTGTCCTTGCCTGTCCCAACCCGTAAGGCCTTTAAGTCCGGTTCCAAGTCCACCTCGCGGTATATCTTGCCGTTAGAAAGTATAGCCTTGTATCTCTCCATGCCTTGTTTCCCCTTTATCGCGAGAAATTAATGATCGTCCCCATGCGGAGCCTATATTCGCTGAGCAGTTTATTGCCGCGCAGCAAGGCAATGGGGTTCTCGGCTTTTAGATGACAGCGCGACAGGTCGTCTGTGTCGAGCCCCAAGTTAAAAACCCTATTAAGCCCGACAATCAGTTCGTTCGCTGAGATGTCGAGGGGAACATCGATGTCGGTCTGCCGTTTGTTTTCGAGGTCATTAAAAACTATGGTTATGCGGTCTCTGTCCATATGCCCAATCCTTTTGCCTTGTGTCTATAAGAATGCTTGTCCGAGTTTCTGGAGGCCTTGAACAAGCGCAAGTTTTTCACTTTGCCGCGGATCCATGGAAGGATCCTCATCAATGTATTCAGGCATCAAGCCTAATTCAGCGCTCAAACCTGCAAGCGCATTCTCCTCTTTTTTATTAAACCGGTTACAGACCAGCACAAAACGTGAGTCATCCGAATAATCGATACTGGCAAACAAGGATTTAAGCTTGCCGATGGACAAGGCGTCCTGGAGGGTAACGAAGACATTTTGGTCGCTGTCCGCCATGACCTGAACAGTGTCGGCGGTAAAATCCTTTGGACAATCGATCACGATAAAGTCGTAATCCCCGGATTCTTTTATCTTGTAGATCAAGTGGCGCATATGTTCGTTTGAGAGCCCGAGTGACGCAAGGGACGGCACAAGAGGCGGCAGGATGTCGAAGAGCTCGGATACAATCAATGGCTTCACTTTGTCATACGCATAGGGGCTTTTTGCCACGAGGGTCTTATCAATGCCGACCAGCTGCTGGTTCCCGCTCAGCAAAAACCCAAAGCTCTGCAGCCCGTCCAACCCCACATAGAGGACACGGCGGAAATTCCGGGACAGCACCGCGCACAGCCCTGCGGCAACCGTCGTTTGGCCCGTGCCGCCCATTGGTGAAAAAACAGAGACCAGTTTCGTGACGCCCGTATGTATGTCGGTAACACCCGAGATGCCCGAGCGGTTGATCACATATCCCAAAAGCTCGTTCACGCTGGTGTATTTGTATACCATGGAGCCAAGCAGGGGATCAGCCCCATGGGGATCCGGCCTATTCTCTGTGAGGATGAAGAGATGTGCGATATTATGCTTAGCAAATTCCTGTGTATACAGAGCTTCGTTTATAAGCAGGATGTCGATAGTCTGCGGGCTGCTGAAATGCTTCTTTAAGTAAGCCTCATCGGTAATGACTGACAGCTCGGCCGTATGCTTGAACTCCTTGATAAAACACTTCTCCAGTGCCGAAAGGTATTCCTCGTCAAGATCCACAAGAACGATTTTTGTCTGTGCCATAAGCTGCCCCTTTATGTAATACATACAGCCGCAACGGTAAGGTTGTCGGTCTCGCCGCGCTGTTTTGCGCCGTCAATCAAGTCACGACATAAAGATGTCATGTCATTACGTTTACGGCGGATAGCCTTCTGCAAAACGGCATCCGGCTGCTTTTTATATATCCCATCGGTACATAATACAAAGATGTCGTTTTTGCAAAACTTGCCAGTCCCTTGTTGGTAGCAGAACTGCTGTTTTGTCCCAACGCATTCCGTGAGATAGGTTTTCATGTATATCCGACCGTCCGCAGTTTGTTTGGGAAGTGTCTTGGTGTCATCTTTGGTTAACTGGAGGATCGTATGACGGGAGCTGCCAGGAAGATGATAGGCGCGGCTGTCTCCCACATGATAAAAACTGTATCCGTCTGCGCCTAACAAAAGAGCCGTCAGCGTCGTACCACTGCGTATCCCCCTTTTTTGCGCAAAGCTCAAAACCGTTTCGTTTGCCTTCGCCATATCAACGACAAGTGCGGAGAATATCTCGTTCCTCGGCATCCCTTGCTCGACCCGTTTTGCAAAGCGGGTCTGTACCATATCGACCACAAACTTACTCGCCATGTCTCCGGCATCCAGGCCGCCGACCCCATCGGCAACAGCGAGCAAAGCGACGTCCTCGCCGTCGAAGGCATGTATGCACACCGTGCCGCTGTCCTCGTTTACCTTATCGGCAACGACTCCTGGATCGGTCAACCATGCAGCCTTGAATTTCACGCTTGCCATCTAGTGTCCCCTAGATGCCCTTGACCATAAAATTGACATCGGCCATCTTGACCTTGTCGCCATCGTTCAAAATCGAAGGCTTTTCTGGATCCAGTTTCTTGCCGTTCAAGAAAGTACCGTTCGCGCTGCCCAAATCGGTGATAAAGTTCTTGCCGTCGTTGTGGTTGATACAACAATGTACACGACTGACCGCATTTGAGAAGTCAACCAGCCCATCGACCGATTCACCTCGTTTGCCAATTATGTAGTTCTGTTTGTTTACCAAGAGCTCCACTTTCTTAGACGTCCCTATCCCTTCAAGCACGATGGTGGGAACGAAAATATCGTCTAAGACCTCTGTCCCGCTTTCGGCCTCGGCAATAGGCTCCGACCTGTTTGCGACCCGTCGTTTGCCAATGCCGAAACGGGTAGTCAGTTTCTTCGCTTTTTCAGGACTCGATTGTTCTGGCATGCCGTCAATGTCATCGACAAGATCGGCGGAATGAGCCATCGAGCCAGTGGTTGACATAAGTCCGGCAGTGTGTCCAGTTCCCAGAGCGCCGCTTGTCCCTGTGAGGGAGGCTCCCTGCGCCGCAGCTGCCAGGCCCTCTGGCAGCTGCAGGTTCCCGACGTAGGCGTGCAGCTGTTCCGGCGACACATGTATGTCTTCCAGGAGGGTGCCCAGCATCCGAACGGCCTCGTTATCAACATTGGCGTTTTCCGCTATCGCGCCTGCAAGCATCGTCTTCATCTCAGAAAAGCTGTCGACGCCCGAAGTGTCTAGCTCCGATACCGGCAGGTAGATGAGATGTACCGAAAAGTCTTCCGGATCCACAAAGACTCTGTTCACATTGAAGATAATATTCGCTGGGTTCAGGAATCCGACTTGTCTCACGCTCTGGAAAGCATGCAATATCCCGGCGACGACGACACAGAACTCATCGGGACCCATGGTGGGAAGCATTTCCTTTAACGATCGGAACCCCTCGATATAGTAGACCAGCTTATCCCGGCCGTTATCGATCACGCGCACGCAGGGGGCAAAGCCCTCGCGTTCCTCTCCCTGTAGCACCTTATATCCGGTACTGGATATAAGATCGGGACTGAGCAATAGATAACTCAGGGCATCCTGTTCCAGTTTTTCAGATATCAGGCCGGAGCTGACAATTGATTCCATATAAACAACCATCCGTCTTTTGCTTTAGCGTGGTATTAAGCGTTTCGCGACCGCCTCTGGCGTCTTACTATATATATGCATATGCCGGCAGCAGCAGCGACCAAAACTGCCCCACCAATGCTGAGGCCTATAATCAGCGCCCACGGCGTTTGGCTATAGACAATATCAAACCGGGTCTCACCGGTCTTATTGCCGATGCTGTCCTTCGCATCCCCAACAAGCGTATATGTGCCCTCTTCAGGCAAGGCCGTATGATACAGCCCATCCGAAGACACGCCGTCGCGCAACAGGTCGGCAACGACCTTTCCGTCCCCGTCAAGCAGTTCTAGCCGGGTAAAGGCGTCAGGCTTTTCGTCGCCCATCTGGAGTGCGGCCAACTTTACACTGAGCATGCCGTCTTGATCGGTGATATAGTTCTCTTCGCTGCTGCTAAGGGTCTCTCCGTTGGTTGTTTCCTCCACCGTAAACTGCGGCGCGGTCGTGTCAATGTAAAGATCACAGGTAATCGGCACCGACTGGTTGCCAGCAACATCCTGGGCGATAAGCAGGACGGTCTTCCTGCCTTCAACGGTCATGGGCTTGTTCAATGCCCAGTCGTTGACGCCGGAAGTGTCTGTAACGGTGCACACGACATCACTGAGCAGCTGCTCTTCAATGGTGAGGATGCTGTCCAGCCTGAAGCCGCTGGCAAAGGTGTTCGGATGCAGATTGATGGTGACCGAAGGATCTGTCTTGTCGACGATAAAGCTACACGATACGCCGATTTTCGACTCGTTCCCGGCCATGTCGCTGATCGTGCCGGTACAGTAATAATCGCCCTCGCTGAGGGCTTCGATTTCGTGGGTATAGACGACTTCAGGTTCCGCTTCATTGGCTTTGTCTGCAGCTGTGATCTGCTCTTCTTTGTTGACGACGCACGAAACCGTATCCATGTTAAGATATTGGTCGGAATAAACGATAGAGAGATAGACGTCCTGGTTGGTTGCGCCGTTGAAGCCCGGCGCAAACCGGATCTCAGGGGCCGTACGGTCATAGATGATCTGCGGTGTTTCATCGCCAGTCTCGCCAGCCTCATTCATCACGCGCGCAGTGTTGCCTGCCGGATCCAGCAACTCGACCCAGGCCATAATAGCGCCTTCCGGCATACTGTCCTCGTTGGACGAGATTGTTTGCGACAGCGTGAAACTGGTGCCAAGGAAAACCTCAGGGCTTGTAAGGTCGTAGCTGCCGATACTGTACTCGACAGGCGCCGTTTCATGCTGCGCATTTACGGTGACGGTTATGGTGTCGCCGTTCTTCGCATACAGACCGTCTGTGTTGCTCGATGCAATGCTGGCTGTTGCCTCAATCGGTGCGTAGTACTTGATTGTGTTGGTCACACCGGGAGATTCCTGCGTGTAGTCAACCGGGGTATTGCCAGCTACGTCCGCAACAGTAAATGTGAAGGGAACCGTTGCAAGATCCACAAGGTCGCCGTTTTGCAGGGTATACGTAAGGGTCCATTTCCTGTTGCTGCTGCCTATAATGTTAGTCGAGGCAACATCGGCGTCGTGTTCGGCAATCGAGCCAGTAACGTCGGCAGCATGGTTCGAAGTGAACGTTACCCTGATCGTGTCCCCGTCCTTCGCGTAAAGCGTCTTGTCCCGCAGGTTGCTGGACTCAATCATCACATCGTTGATCTCAATAGGCGCGTAATACCTGCCCCAGCAGCCGCTATCGAGGATGCCCTTTGCGGGGTCGAAGGTAAGACTCTGGCCGGCGAGATCATAGACCGTGTAGCCGATCGTTAAAAGGCTGAGATCGTCGATGTTGCTCAGGGGCGCACTGCCCATGGTGAATGTTGCTTCATACGTGTAGCCGTCTGTTGACGATACCAGCACAAAAGCCTCCCTGTGACCGGCATCACCCATAATATTGAGTTCAGATGCCTCCGTATTAATCGGATGCTCGCTATGGATGGTGATTGTGTACGTCTCCCCGTTTCTTACGGCCCAGAACCCATCGGGGCCGACAATCCCGTTCCCTGAGGTAACCCCTGTTGTAGCTGTAAGCGGCGCATAGTATATTACCGGGTCTTCGACCTGTGACAAAACAGAGGTCTCTTGAAATTTGTTTCCGGCAACATCTGAAGCACTCACGACCAAATCAACCGGTTGGTTATCTGCCACGTGAGCCTGATAACCGTCTTCCCCTGGTTCAGGGAGTCTATACTTTATTACAAAGCACTCATCTGAAGTGCCAGTCTGGTCCCGATAGAAAATCGCTTGGTTCGAGCCCAACTCGATCTGACCCGGGTCTGTACCGTCGGGAAGCTGCGACGCAAGAACGCCCGCGATCCTGAAGGACACGTCGTCGTCAAGCACAAGACTGGTATGGTTGAAGCGCACGGTCGCAGTGATGACATCGCCGTCTCTGGCAACCTGCTCATGGGAAGTATTGGAAGCCATGGTTACCGAGTCAACAACCAGCTCCCTGAGGTAATGTACGGGATAAGTCAACTCTACTTCTGCGTCTGTCCATGATTCTTTTTCGTTTGACCACAATGAATAGGGCAGCTGTGTGTCGTCATCATATCCTGCACAGTATGAGAGCTTGACGGCACCCGTATACTCCCATGTTGTATCTGAAGTGTATGTAAGCTCCTCGGTATTGCCCCAGACATTTATTGTAGTAGGGGCGTTTTGTTTTTTTGCAGCCTGCACCGTGACATTCAGCACGTCATCCTGCTTCACATAATAACTTCCGTTATAGAACTGTCCGTCCTTCGTGAGGGTGACAAACCGTGGAGGGAGGCTGGGTTCCGCATAAATCAACTGCTTCTCCTCCGGAAAACTGACTTCAACTTGATGGCCTGCAAGGTCTTCAAGGGTGACTTTTATCGATATTGTGTCGCCGTCGCTCGGACATTCCGATTGCTCAAGTATATGGGAGACCGTGGCCTCGTTGGTAAAAGACTGATCCGTTGGCGCTATCGGAAGAAGCCAGCCGTTGACTTTGTAGCTGACTATCTTGAATTGCTGTTCGCTGCTGGCGACGGTAATATTCATTGTCTCACCGGCATAAATCATTCTTTCATCAGGCGAATCGTAGGGATCGCTGTTTACGCAGTCATACGTAAACATATCGGCCGTTAATGTGCCGAGCACATACAGGGTCGCGACTTCTTTTGCTTCGCAGGTGCTGTCACCATTGTTGATTGTGTGCAAAGTGCCAAAACTGTCGCGAAAATTAATCTCGAAGTTCAGCTCGGCCTGTTCGCCTGGCGAAACAGCATCCGCCGGAACAGTGAACGTTCCGGTCCACTTAATGGTATCTCCATCAATGGCGTCACCGGGTATCTTAGGAATCCATGTCCCGGAAGCCCCGGCAACGGTAGAAGTACTTGTCTCGACGGCTGGATCGATCCCTTTGAAGACGAGCGTTACAACAACGGTATCGCCTGCTTCGACGTAACAACTTGGCTGATCGCTGCTGTCCATATCGGCTGGCAGACCCTTTTCCACCGTCAGGCTCAATACATCATCCGTAAAAGAAAATTCTGGCCCAGGCTGTACGGCGACTGTTTGCAGTATAAGCTCTTCCTCGGGGGAAACTGAACTTGCCAGCACCACATAATCCGTGCCTTCCGACACAGGCATGCCATTGAAGTCGTCGATAGTGGTAGAGTCCGTAGTAATTACTGCGTAAAGCGTGACGCCGGTCGAATACGCAACCTCGTCTTCAGTGCTATACGTATAATTGGTCATGTCGCTGGTAAGCGCGATGGGCGGTTGCTGAGCCGTAAACTCTCCCGTGTCGTCGTCCTTAGTAAAGAATACAAGCTCGGCGCCTTCTGGGATCGCATCGCCAAACGCCAACTGGACAGTGCCCTTGGCATTAAACGCGTAGGTGCTCTCCGTACTGAAATAATTCGGCGTCTCCGGCTCTTCTGTGAAGGCGGTACCTGGCAGTACACAAATAATGAGCACCGCAAATAATGCCAACACCGACAATATGCCAAACAGCATCCCCCGATTAAGGCTCGGTACCGAAGCCTCGTTCTTATAAAGCACGTCGCTCTCCTTCAAGTCTTTCAAGCTTGCCTACTCCAGTATTTCTGTTGCGTCGGTTTCTTCCTTTTTGGCTTGTGATGCCTTCTTGCCGGGCATGGCCGTGCCGCCCGGATCCAAAACGTCCGTAGCCTGGTCACCAAGGGTATCGGTCGTCTCGCTGCCGCCGGTAAAAGTCTGGGACTTGCGGTGCTGGACAGGCTGTGTTTGTTCGGCGTCCACATCTGCCAACTCAACCAGGCCCTTTCGGTTCGTCCTCCGCAAATATTTGACGACGGTCGGAATGTGGAAAATAAAGAACAGGATTGCCGCCGTCACAAACAAGGCGATAGCAAGCCCGAATCCGCCATAATACAATATCGTGTTCATTTCCCTATATCTCCAGCCCTGCGTTTTGCAGTAGTCGTTGAAGGGCGCTGAGCTGCATCAGAGCCCCGCTGTCAAGAGTCTGGTTACCCGCTGCAAGCTCAGCGGTGCGCTGATAGCCTGCTAAAACATCCGACATATCGCGGCTCTCCTGGGGCTCTTGTAGCGCGCGGTACAACAACGCCTTGGTAAGATAGACATTGGCTATGAAAGACTCGGGGTCCTTCTGGATGACTCCCTCATAGAGCCCGATCGCCGCATCCAGGGACGACGTGTCCACATTGAGATCATAAGATGGCGCATCCTCCAGCTCAAAGATGCCAAGCTGCGCGTTTGCCCTTTTCAGGACAAGGTTCTCCGGCAGGCTCACGCCAAGGTCGTCAAGGTAGCCGAACCATTCAAGGCTGTTATGATATGCGGTCAGTTTGTCCTGGTCCCTGCTATAAAACGGCACACTGTTGTATTGCCCGGTCGCTATCAGCTCATACAGAGGGATGATATTGTTGAATGTCAGCCCTTCGTTGGCGGCGTTGTCCTCGAGGATAGCCCGGGCCTTTGTCCCAATCTCATAGGCCTTGGCATAGGCGTTGTCGAGATTCGTCGGGTACGTGCTATACATTTGAATGAGGGTATAGTAGTTTTCAAGCCTTGTATCAGGGGAAATGCTTGCATTGTCGGTATACTCCTCAAGGTCGGCAAGGGACTGCGCAAAGGAGGCATAATCGGTATCCGCAGCCTCGCTCCCCTGATAGGACGCAATCACTTCCAGGCTTTGAACCTCGACTTGATCGATCTGGTTTGTCTCGTATTCCTGGCTCTCTTTAATGAGCTGGATGTACTCCGTGGCGTATCCCGCATAGACGGGATCCTGGACCTCTATGCAACGCCGCGCGATCATATACATCAAGCCTGGGTCGTGGTACATGGACGACCGCGTGTTGTCGATATAGCTCTTACGCATTTCGTCGATGGCGTCCATCGTCTTGGCCCGGGCAGTGTCGCCGCCGTCCTTGGGCAGCAATGCGTTAAACAGCCGCACATACACTCCCTGGTCTGTGGATATCTCAGAAATCGCATTGGTATAACTGGCCGCAGCCTGTGTATAGTTCCCGTCGCGCTCAGAAGCCAAGGCGGCCTGGTAGGACGCTTGGAACAGGTCTTGGCGCTCGTTCCAGAAGAGGACGTATCCGACCGCCCCGACAGCCGCGAACACAACGCTGAGCGCCAGGCTTGTAATAAACAGCGTAAGCCGCCTTTTCATCTTAGTCCTATAGGCGACTGCAAGCTCCTCGATATTCTCAAGGTCTTTCCTGAGGTCAGTGGCAGACGTATAACGGTTCTCGGGGTCGTCCGCCGTGGCTTTCGCGATGCAGTATTCAAAGGCGTCAGACAAGTCTGGATTGACCGAGCGCAATGCGGGAACGCCGCGGGGCGGCTTGTTCGGCATGACGCCGGTAGTCAGATAGAACATCGTCGCGCCGAGGCTGTAAATATCGGTACGTTCATCAAGCTTGTTCGTGCCCCCCCTATATTGCTCGGGGGCGGCAAAGCCACGAGTGCCCAACGATTCGCCGGTAAAGCGTTCGCCGCGTTTACATTCCTGGGCGATGCCAAAGTCGATCAGCTTAAGCCGCCCCGACGGCGTCAGTATAATGTTGTCAGGCTTGAGATCGCGATAAACGATAGGATTCGCCCTGGCTGAATGGAGGTAGTCGAGGATATTGCACAGCATGATCCCCCACTCGATAACCAGCTTTTCGTCTTGAGGGCCCTGGACGTTGAGGATCTTGGCAAGGGAAGTCCCGTCTACGAAATCCATCACCACGAAATAGTCGTCGCCAAGTTGGATGCGATCGACAATGCGCGGTATATCCGGATGGCTCAGGGATGCAAGCAGTTCGACCTCCCTCAAAAACGCCTTGAACTCTACGCTTGAGGTGTTCTTGACCTGTTTGACTGCCCAGTAGGAACCGAGGTTGGTATCCTGGGCAAGATACACAACGCTCATTCCGCCTCTGCCGATTTCCGCAATCAGTTTGTATCGGCCATGAATAACTTGTCCGACCTCTGCCACTTTTAGGAGCCCCTTGCATACCAGGTCTCGTAATAACGAGACATTCCAAAAACCCATCGTTTTAGATAATAACATATTTTTTTATTTTTTATCACAAAATGAGAGTGTTTTAGGGATAAAGGAAGGTTATAATACATTCCGCAAATGGGTCTATCCGATTGGAAGGAGTTCGCTATGGCGACACAAATCAGCATCAACACGGGCGAGGCGGCCAGTATCTACAGCAAGGCGATGGAGCTCAAGGCCGATATCGCCGACCAGCTTGCCCAGCTCAACACACAGA
>JGI24699J35502_11133469_pt1 | contig 10846 bp, 8 predicted proteins | sample TergutMp193P4_FD_35502 | JGI IMG/M metagenome (IMG submission 35502) | reverse complement strand
CGACGGTCTTTTTGGAAACCGTGGCCTCAGCATGTATCTCCGCAGGTGTGCATTTAAGGTTGTCAGGGCTGACTGTGAATGTGCTCGAATCTCCGGCTCCACCCCACTGGTCGAGTTTCGTTTCACCGCAGTACCATGCCCACGACACTACAGCGTCCGAGTCTGCGTCGGAGTCCAAACTGGCGTAGATGGTCTGCCCGACCTGGGCGACTACTCCATCCTTATACGCCACGTTATCGATCTGCATGACGACCGACGCGGTGGCATCATCGGCCAGAGCCGGTGCGGCCACTGCCCCCATTCCCCCGATTCCTAAGACGATAGCGGCGGTCAATCCACCGATTCGACGTGATAGCTTCGATACTGCCATCAGTACCTCCCGAACTATAAAGATCCATGTATCTGGAAAAAGATTCCCAGATATGCAGACACTACCATCGTGTCTGATTCCAATTCGACCACTAATACTAGCCACAAGTCAAGCGCACAGGTCAGGAGTTTCCACAAGAAACAAGTGGCTCTGGTCGCCCAGAGCCACTTGCCGTGTTAATGTTGATATCAGTTTTGATATCAGGATGCGCGCCTCTTGAGGAGCACTGCGCCCAGTGCGATGAGGCCCAGCCCTGCGAGAGCGGCCCAGGCCGAACCCTGGGATGCCGAACCGCCGGTGTCAATGCTGCCAGGGTTTGTCCCGGTGGCATTGGGGACGGAAACCGTTCCGCCGCCGGCCGAGCCGGTGCTGCCAGTACCGCCGGTGCCGGTCCCGCCGCTACCTCCAGTCGCACCGTTGCCGGTTTCGGTTTCTCCAGTACCGCCAGTGCCATTGCCGCCAGTACCTCCAGTTGCACCGTTACCGCCAGTACCATTGCCGCCAGTACCGCCTGTTCCGGTACCCCCGGTGCCGTTGTCACCTGTACCGTTGCCACCGTTACTGCCAGTACCATTGTCACCAGTGCCCCCGGTGCCGTTTCCGCCGGTGCCGTTGTCACCAGCGCCAGTGCCGTTGTCGGTCCCGCCGTTGTTCGGAGGGGCTAGTCTCACTCCGTCGGTGGGTTCGATCCATGCGAAGGGAGCGGGAGGATCCACACTGAAATATGCGTCCTCAGACACCGTGACCGATGCGCCGTTCTCCGTGTACGTGACTGCCGCAGTACGGTTGTAGTCACCGACAGCCAAGCCCGGTTGAGGGGTGAATGTGACGGCCACGGATTCCCCTGCAGCCAAAGTAGTCTTCGCCGGAACCGAGCAGCCCAAGCCGTCGCTTGCGCCCATCATCGGGTCGCATGTGATCTTCAGCCCGCTCAGTGCAGCCGTACCGTTGTTTGTGAAGGTGATCTTGTCCGAACTGGGTGTGAGATCCGCAGCCGTGTACCCGACCGTTTCGTACCAGTGCGGCGAACCGGAAGAACTCACAGTCTGGACGACGGTACCCGCGGTATTCGAAGCGGACACAGGATCCAGCCCGGCTTTCGTTGCGGTCATGTTCACGCCCAGCATGCAGCCGACGTCCTTGATGTTGACGATGTATGACTTTTCAGAAGTGTTGTTCGGAGCCGGAGTCGACGCATCGCCGTCGCGGCACACCCACTCGTACGTCACGTTCGCACCATCAGGAACCGTTGTGACATCCACTTGCACGGTGGTCCCCACTTGCGGCGCGGAGGTGAATGACGAGTTGGCGATCTCGAGGTTACCGGCGACATGGACATCGGCATCCGCCGACCATTGGACGCCGTTCGCAGAATCCGTGCATGTCACCGCCTCCTCATAAACAGTGTTCCGGTCGGCGTTGGGCGCCAAACCCGCCGCAGGCTTGAGCTGTACGGTAGTGGCGGTCTGCTTCGCCAGCGGCATCGTCGGCTCTTTGCTGATCGTAAAACTGGACTTGTTCGGCAGCGTGCATGTCACCCCTGAGGCGGACGAATCCCCCCAGTTGGTGAGCACCAGCGTACCCGGCTGGACACTGTCGGCGGCGTATCCCTTGAACAGAGCCTTCGAGCCAGTCCAGGAGGGATCGTCATAGTACGGATAGAAACCGTCTCCTTCAGCCAGTGACAGGCCGATGACTGTCATCTTCTGGGATGTGCTTTCCAGTTTTTTCCCGTTGACAGTGATGGACGCCTTTGCAGTCAGCACGCATCCGATGTCCTTGGGAACGACTTCCAGCGTACTGACGGATGCGCCGTTGTAGTCGGTGGAAAGCGTGCCTTGTCCCAGGGACTCGTCGTTGCAGTACCACTGCCACGAGATGAGGGAATCGCCGGGGAAGACCGCGTCGGGATCGACACTGGCTTCGAGGTAGTCACCGACTTGGGCGAGCGGGACATCGTAGGCTTTCGTGCCAGCGTTCAGGCCCATTGCTGGGATGGACGAATTGTTGTCGATGTCCACATCTCCCAGACTCGCCTTATCCGCCACTGTGATACTCGGGTAGAACGATGCTGCTCCGTAGTTCGTCGTCGTGCATCGCACGGTCCCATCCTGGGTTTCTCCGGCAGTCAAGCCCAATTTCGGCGTGACCGTGAGGTCGATCGTGGCTTGGGGAGCGATGCTCGTCACACCTTTCGGCATGGTGACAGTGCCGTTCATTGGAGAATACGAGTCGGTGACGAACCCGCAGGTGATCGTTGAGACGTCGACAGGGGCTGTCCCCCTGTTCTGGAGCTGAACGATCTTGGCCTGATCAGCTGTGTACCCTTCCAGAACCCGCCAGTCCACGCTGTTCGCATTGACGAAGAACAACTGGTCCCCCGCAACGACCTTCACTGTACCGGACGACTTGGGGATCGCTCCATCGGTGCCTGCGGCCACAGTGGCTGTCACTGAAACCCCGGGATCGCATGAAACATCTTTCGCAGCGAGCCGATAGTAATAGTCGGTCTGTCCCGAGATCTTATCTTTGCCGCAGTACCACTGATAGGTGACGCCCGTGGATGGGTAAGCATCGTTTGCAGTAGCGTACAGGTTTCCTCCGACCGGGGCTTCAGTTGGATCCGTCAGCGATGTGCTCGCCGAGTAGTAATCGAGAGTCACACCTGACAACGCAGGTTCTTTCACTGTCACCATGAGGACCGTGGACGAGTCGCCGTCGACGCTCAGCTTGAGCGTGTACGTGCCCTCAGCCCATCCTTTCGGTACGGTCACTGAAGCAGTCGCGCTGCCGTCGGCCTTAATGGAACTGGGACAGTCTGTTGCGACTGTAAATATGTTCTTTGCGTCCGGGGTGTTATTGGTCGACGACGTCCAGGCACACTGCGGATCTCCAGCTGAATCCCCATCGTTTTTCACGACCACATCAATGGGAGCCGGGCTGGCGTACCCAGGTGTCAGCTGTACTGTTCGGGACGTGACGGACACGCTCTCAATCGAGAAATTTCCCGCCGCTTGGGCTGGAGCCGCCAACACTCCCATTCCCGCGATTCCTAAGACGATAGCGGCGGTGAGCCCGCCGATTCGACGTGTTAATTTTGAACGTGCCATAAGTCCCTCCGCAACTTGTTTGAGGGATCTCCCATCTGAAAGGAGATCCTGGCCCTATTCAGATATTTTGAAATATCTCATGCTTATTCGATCACTATTCGATACCGCCGTCAAGCGCGTGGAATGGGGAGTTCTCCCCATCTGTATGTGTACCCCCGGCGTGTCGGGCGCCGTACTGGGTAAAGTGAGAGGCGAAATCCCAGGAAAGGACCGGAATGGAAGTCATCATTTGCCCAAACGAACATCGGGTCGGCCAGATTGGAGCGGCGAAAGTCGCCCAAATCGCACGCAAAGTCGGGCCCGGGGTCGTCTTGGGCGTGGCCACGGGATCCTCTCCTTTGGCGACGTACGCCGAATTGGCGGGGCTCGCCCGCAGCGGCGAAATCGACTTGTCCCACGCTTCGGCGTTCGCATTGGACGAGTACGTCGGACTGCCCATCGACCATCCGCTGAGCTATCATGACACGATCCGGCGTACCGTGACTGTACCGTTGGGGCTCGACCCCGCTCGGGTCCATGTGCCTGACGGGTCGCCGGAGGACCTGTCCACGGCGGGAATCCGGTACGAGGAAGCCATCCGGGCAGCCGGCGGAGTCGACATCCAGATCTTGGGCGTGGGCTCCAACGGGCATGTCGGTTTCAACGAGCCGACGAGTTCGCTTCGTTCCCGTACCCGGATGAAGACTCTCGCCCCCGGTACCCTTCAGGACAACGCACGCTTCTTTTCCAGCATCGATGAGGTACCCCGGCACTGCGTCACACAGGGCTTGGGTACCATCATGGACGCCCGCAACGTCGTCCTGGTCGCGACCGGAAAACACAAGGCGAGGGCTGTGGCGGCCATCATCGAAGGACCGGTGACGGCCATGTGGCCCGGCTCGATCCTCCAGATGCACCAGCACGCGACCGTCGTCATCGATGAGGACGCCGCGAGCGAGCTGAAAATGGCCGACTACTTCAAACAGGTGTACGCCAATCTGCCCGACTGGCAGAGACTCGACGTGTGATGATCATCGCTGCTCGCCGTCTGCTCACTCCCCGCGGTCTTGCCGAGGGCTGGGTCGAGGTCGCTCGCAACCGGATCGCCGCGTGGGGTTTGGGGCTTCCTGATGTTGAGCCGGATGTGGTCGCTGACGTTGTCTCCCCCGGATTTGTGGACGTCCACTGCCACGGCGGGGGCGGCGCCAATTTCGGCGCGGACCCTGTCCAGAATTCCACGGTACTGGCCACGCACGCGGCCCACGGTACGACGACCATGGTTGCTTCTTTGGTGACGGGAACGCTGCCGGATCTCGCCGAAGAAGTACGGGTGTTGTCTCGGCTCGTCGATGAGGGGCGTTTAGCAGGGATCCACTTGGAGGGACCTTGGCTCGCCGAGGAGTACAAAGGCGCCCATCCGGCGTCTCTGCTTCTCAACCCTTTAATCGCCGACATCGATGCTTTGCTCGATGCCAGCCGAGGCCATGTGCTCATGGTCACCCTGGCGCCGGAAAAACCCGGAGGGATCGAAGCCGTCCGCCACCTCAGCGAACGCGGGGTGATGGCCTCAATTGGGCACACCGCGTGCGACTATGACATCGCGTGCGAGGCCATCGAAGCCGGGGCCAGGGGCACGACGCACCTGTTCAACGCGATGCCCGACATCCTGCACCGTGCTCCGGGACCGGGGTTGGCCCTGTGGAGCGATCCCAGAGTTTGGGTCGAGTTGATCTGCGACGGGATCCATGTCCATCCGAAGCTGATCGCCCATGTGATGGCCACCAAGCCCGAGCGGTGCGTCCTCGTCACCGACGCCATGGCAGCGGCCGGGTTCGACGATGGGGACTATGTTTTGGGCGAGCTTCCGGTCGATGTGCGAAATGGGGTCGCGCACATCGCGGGTACCTCCACGATCGCCGGGTCCACGCTGACGTTGGACAGTGCGGTACGAACGGCCGTTTCCGCTGGAGTCGATCCAGTCGTTGCCCTTCGGGCTGCGACATCCCATCCCGCCGACTATCTAGGGCTTAGGGAGGTGGGCCGGATCGAGCCGGGCTTCTGGGCCGACCTCGTGTGTCTGACCGACGAGTTGGTACCCACCCGCGTCATGCGCCACGGGGAATTGATCGCAGGCTAGAAGAACAACAGTCGTACCGTCAGGACCGCCACCGGGATGACGGTCAGGGCCAGACAGACCACGTTGAAGGTGAGCGAGTCGCGCAAGATAGCCACGTACTCCCTGATGGTCGCGGCTGGCCAATAGTACCGCGCTGTCGGCGAGCCCACGGCGTACCCCGGTACTTTCTCGCGGCAGAGCAGCAGGGCCGCGCGGAAGGCGTGGAAGTTGTTGGTGACAGCGGCGACCGGCCCCTCGATCCCCTTCGCTTGCAAGATAGCTTTGGTGTTGACGATGTTCTCCCTTGTCGTACGGGAGAGGTCTTCTTCGATGATCGAATCGTCGGGGATTCCCGATTGGACAAGGTACTCTTCCATGGCCGAGGCCTCCGAGCGTACCTCGTCGGTACCTTTGCCTCCCGAAACGACGAAGACGGGTTCTTCGGAGCGGCTGGCGAGGGCCATCCCCTTGTTGAGCCGACTGGCTAACAATGGAGTGACCTTGTTGTTCACCAAGCCCGAGCCCAGGATGACCACCGCGGCGGGAGGTTTCGCCCACCTCTTCGTGGCCGCCAAGTAGACCCATGAGTAGAGCAGGTACGCGGTGAAGCCGAATCCGAGGTATGCCAGGGGAAACCCCAGGAAGAGGATCCAGAAGAAGAAGCGCGCTTGGTCGGCGACAATGGCGGCGATTGAGGCCACGACGTACACGACGATGAGCAAACCCAGGAAGAAACCCAGGAGATTCGCCAATCGTCTCCCTTCTTTTCTCACCATTGTGAATCCGTTGAGAATCAGGACAACCCCTAGGACGACCACGACGAGAACAGCCAGCAGGATGAGCGCCATCAGGATGTAGATCGAGACGAGGTCGGGCTGTCCGTGCTGCTCAACGATGTACAGGACAGCGAACAGCAGGCTCAGCACGGCGGCGAGCAGGAAAACCGCGCACCTCATCCGGCGGGGCTCCCTCAGGGATATGAGGAAAAGTACCGTGAAGACGACCACCGGGATCCACATGGATTTACCCCTGACGTCCCTGAGATATCCAGTAGGTCTGGATGTGTTGAGCCTGCCTGGGGACACGGAATTCAGTACGGGCGAACTCCCGTACCAGCTTGGCCAAACGGCGCTCGCCGGCAGCCCAGAGGAAACAATCCTGTGCGTCCAGGTGGGCAGTGGCAAGCTCGAGGACGTCGTCGTCGATCATGTCGAGCCACACAATGTTTCCAGTAGTGGGAATGGGAATTTGATCGCGGTCCGGATGATTGTCCTCCAGGAGTACGGTCACTCTCATCTTCTTCTCGATGCTCTCCAGAATCGAAGACGCCCCGGCCAGGGCTGACGGGTCTGCGATGATCAGGGCTCGCGAGACGTCGGGGATCTCCAATGTGTACGGAGGCTCGGTGACCGTGACGGTCGTCCCCGGTCCCGCCGCGGCGGCCCATTCGCACCCGGGGCCGGAGGGGGTGTGGAGGACGAATTCGAGCAGGAAAGTCGTGGGCGTGGCCCCGCGGATGGTGTACGACCGGGGCAGTGTGGACGCGCCGACTGGAATGTTGAGATTGAGGTACGCACCGGGATCCGGGATGTGCGTCTCGAACAGGCCTTCCGCGTTCATCGTGAGGCGGCGGTACCACGAGGTGAGGTTCGTGGCGTCGATCACTTCGACCATGTGGTCCTTGAGACGGCGGTGCGCGAGTGGAGAATCCATAGATCTATGCTCTCATAATCTGCGTGTGGTTTGCCTGTTCAAGCCCGGATCCAAAAAATGTCGGAGGGGGTTGTTACCGTATCTGACATGACGAAAACAGCAGTGAAAGCGAAAACTTCGTACCGATGCAGCGAATGCGGATGGACCTCCGTCCGCTGGGTCGGCCGGTGCGGCGAATGCCAGCAGTGGGGAACGATCGAAGAGGCCGGGGCCGCCCCCATGGCCCATGTCGCCCCGGTCATCCCCCTGACGAGGGCCGTCCCCATCACCGAAGTGGATCCCTCCGCGACGATGAGGACCCCGACCGGAGTGGGCGAATTGGACCGTGTCCTGGGAGGCGGGATCGTTCCCGGCGCTGTGGTGCTTCTGGCGGGAGAACCGGGAGTGGGAAAGTCCACCTTATTATTGGAGGTGGCTGCCCGGTGGGCCGGAGTCTACGGGAAAACTCTGTACGTCACAGGGGAGGAATCGGCCGGACAGGTCCGGATGAGGGCTCTGCGGACCGGATCCGACTCCCCCGATCTCTTTCTGGCAGCTGAAACAGATCTGGGCGTGGTGATCGGCCACATCGAGCAGGTGGAACCGACTCTGGTCGTGGTCGATTCTGTGCAGACCATCGGCTCATCGGCGGCCGAGGGATCTCCCGGCGGGGTCACCCAGGTCAAAGAGGTCGCCTCCGGATTGATCCGGGTGGCCAAGCAGACGGGAATTCCGATCATCCTGGTCGGCCATGTCACCAAAGACGGGGCGATCGCAGGGCCAAGGACCCTGGAACACCTTGTCGATGTGGTGATCAGTTTCGAAGGGGACCGGCATTCTGGTTTCCGGATGATCCGGGCGACAAAGAACCGTTTCGGCCCGGCTGATGAGATCGGATGTTTCGAACTGAGCGAAGCCGGGATCGAGGAGGTGCCCGATCCCTCGGGAGTCTTCACCTCTGTGCATGGAGAGCCTGTGGCAGGCACAGCGGTGACTGTGTCTATGGAGGGGCGCCGCCCTCTGGTCACCGAGCTACAAGCGTTGGTGGTTCCAAGCAGTCTGGCGGCTCCGCGCCGGGTGAGCAATGGGCTGGATTTCTCCCGGCTGGCCATGGTGCTGGCAGTGCTGCAAAGACGAGTCGGGGTACGCTGCCACACCCTGGACGTCTATGCCTCGACGGTGGGAGGCGCCAGGATCTCCGATCCTGGGGCTGATCTGGCTCTGGCCTGCGCGTTGGCTTCGGCGATCTCGGACCAACCCCTGCCTGAGCACACCATCGCCATCGGTGAGATTGGTCTGGCAGGGGAAGTGCGCCGGGTCGCCGACATGGAACGCCGGTTGGGCGAGGCTGCCAGACTGGGTGTGACCACAGCCATCATCCCCCAAGGGTACGATCTGCGAAATTCGGGGCGGTTCCCCGGTTTGCAGATCATCGAGGCGCCGACTTTGTCATACGCCGTGAACCTGCTGGATCTGCGCCGGAAAAAGGGGGAGCGAATGTGAGGTGATCGACGACAGATCTAGATCCGTACCGACCCATCCGCTGTGGCGAAGGTGGCGGACACCATCCCGGGGTACCCGCTGGGCGAGTCGAAGGTGATTCTCACGCCGTCGAATATCTCGGGTACGTCTTGTCCCAGCCATTCCTCGACTCTGTCACGGGACCCTCCGATCTGTATCTCCTCCAGACGGACGGTACCGGGCAGGGCTGAGGGCCGCACCGAGGGATCCGAGATCCATTGGATGAAGAACGGGAGCTGGGGGTCGGCTATAAGGCCCTTGACGCCCAACTGTTTCCATTCGAGGCGCCGTCCGTCGGGGAAGTGGCGTGCACCGATGGCCGCTTTGCGCTGGAGGCGCTCTTCGTACGGAGTCAGGTCTTCTGTTGAGACGACCCATCCGAGCCACCCTCCACCGAGATCGCTGCGCGCACGAACAGCTTGCCCGTACGGTGCTTTCTCCGCTGCCGGATGGTCCAAAACTTCGACGATCTCAATATGGCGGTCCTCAGTCAGTGGAATCAATCGGATTCGCGTGCCGAAACTGGGATGGAGGCCGCCATCGACTGATTTCACACCGAGAAGCGACTCTAAGCGTTCAGCTTCGGCCTTCAATCCTTGAGGGCCCGCAGCATAGATGACATGATCGAGATGCATGCCTCTATTCTGCCCTGTTGGTTCCCTTTGCCGGAAATCGGCCGAAATGGGGACGGCCTCGACGCCAGAAATAGGCGGATCTGGGCTATGCTACGACAAGGAGCGGAATGAGGCTGAGAAGGGATAAACTCATCTCAGAATCGTTGAGAACGCTGATGTCGGTGATTTGGAAAGGTAGTGGCCATGTATCGTACATTCTTCCTCACGCTATCCCGCAGTGAGGCATTCAAGAAATTGCTCGTCACCTTGCCGTGGACGAAAAAGGTCGTCCGACATTTTGTGGCCGGCGACACATGGACCGATGCCTATACTGCGATCGACACCCTCATCGACAAGGGACTGAAGGCCACAGTGGACTTCCTCGGCGAGGACGTGCACACCGCAATGCAGGCTGAAGCAACCGTCAATGAGTATCTGTCAATCCTCGACCACATCCAGCAGGAAGGCTGGGCAAGCGATGTTGAGGTCTCGGTCAAGCTGACTGCCATCGGACTGCTTCTGAGCGACGGGGAGAAGTTGGCCGTTGACAACGCCACCCGGATCGCTGGCAAAGCGCATGAAATCGGTACGACCATCACCATCGACATGGAAGACCTGCCGACGACAGCCAAGACGATCCGCGTCGTCCAGGCGGTACGCGAGCAGTACCCCAGCGTGGGATGCGTCCTCCAGGCGAACCTCAAGCGTACCGAGATGGACTGCAAGGCCATGGACGCCCCCGGCTCTCGTGTGCGTCTGTGCAAGGGAGCCTATCGGGTGCCGGTCGAAGCGGCGTACATGGACAAGCACGATGTCAATTTGAGCTATGTACGATGCTTGAAGATCCTCATGGAAGGTGAGGGGATTCCCCTTGTCGCCACGCATGATCCGGTCATGATCGAGATCGCCCAGGAACTTGCCGCTCATTCCAACCGCGGTTTGAAGAACTTCGAGTTCCAGATGCTGTACGGAATTCGTACGGTCGAGCAGGAGCGTCTTTCCGATTTGGGCCACATTGTACGGGTCTATGTGCCGTACGGGCGGGATTGGTACGGCTATTTCGTCCGCCGGTTGGCCGAACGCCCCGCGAACCTGCTGTTCTTCCTGCGTGCCGTCATTGGCATGCGCTAGCCGCTTGCCGAAGGACCACTGATGGACGAGGGAACCGAAGCCCTGCCTTCTCCCCAAATCAATAGAGGTTTCATCGCGCTAGAAATCATCATTGTCTTGGGCATTTCCTTCGGACGCTCCGGCATTTCATCGATTCTGTCGCTCATCGAAAAACTGACCCGCCCGCAGCCCCTCGCCCAGCAGACGACGAGCATGAACACCTCGGTCACCCCCGGTCGGCCCTGGCTCGACCTGGCGTACCAGGTGTACTACTTCATCCTGCCCATGGCCGAGGTGCTGCTGGTCCTGTACCTGTTGCACCTGGCGTACGGCC
>JGI24699J35502_11133468_pt1 | contig 10846 bp, 10 predicted proteins | sample TergutMp193P4_FD_35502 | JGI IMG/M metagenome (IMG submission 35502) | reverse complement strand
TGCCGGGTGCGGCGGCGAGCCGGGCCGCGAAGTCGGCTGGCTCGGTGGCGGGGGCTAGGTTGGGGAGTTTTGGCTGCGGGGCTCCGGTGTATTCAGCGGTCATCTGGCTATTTTGCTATGACTTGCTTGGGACGATGGCCGACTTGGCGCGCAAATGTCTGGCCCGATTTTCCGCTAGGTTTGTCAAATTCCGCTAGGTTAGTTTTCGTGAGTCAAACGGAGACGGCGGGGCACTGGCGGAGCCCTTTGCAGCACAATCCGTTATGGCGCACCTTGCGCACGTTACGCGGTAACCCCAAAGCCTGCGTCTTGACCGAACCAATGTGGGGCATATCCATGGCCTTGGTTTTGCCTTATGCCTCGGTGTTTATGTTGGCATTAGGGATTACCGATGCGCGTATTGGTTTGATTGCCAGCATTGGGATGATAGCGCAAGTTGGTTGGGGGTTAGCATCGGGCATTATTACCGATAAAATGGGCCGCCGTTTAGCGGTCGCGATCTTTGATATTGTGTGCTGGGTTTTTCCATCGATTATTTGGGCGGTGGCGCAAAACTTTTGGTATTTTGTGGTGGCGTCCGTTTTGAATGGGGCCGTGTTAGTAACGCAAAACTCTTGGGATTGTCTGATGGTGGAGGATGCCGAACGCGAGCAACTCACTAACATCTATTCGCTAGTTAAGGTGGCCTCGGACTTATCTGCGTTATTTATGCCGTTAGCTGCACTATTGGTATCGCGCTGGGGTTTGGTTTTCGCCGTTCGGCTGCTATATATTAATGCGGCTTTTGTGATGGCAGTTAAAGTGTTTGTGCTTTACCGTTTTTCGCGGGAAACTCGCACGGGCTTACGTCGGCGCGCTGAGACTCGGCACACTCCAATAACCGAAATGCTGGCCGGTTACCGTGGGGTATTTGGGAAACTTATTTGGCGCTCGCCGGGCACGTTATTTTCATTACTGGTTATGGCACTGGTGGCAGCGATTGGGGTGGTGACCGGGGTATTTTGGCCGGTGTTGGTAACTGGTCGGTTAGGGGTGCCCGACGCCGTGCTGCCATTTTTCCAAATGATACGGTCGCTGGTTTCGATTGTCTTTTTGTTTACGATAATCCCTCGGTTGACTAGTATGGCTGACACGGAGTTGGATGAGACGACGGATAATGCTGCCATGGATATTGCGGAAATTGGTGATTCGGATGACGCAGCGCCTGCTCACCGCAAAGCCCCAGATTTAAGGCGAGCGACGATGCTCGGATTCGGAGTGTATTTGGTAGGGCAACTACTATTAGTTGCAATTCCATTGTTAGGGTTAAATACCGGGTTTGAAATTTACGCTTTTTTGGGCGCTACCTTGATATTGGATAGCTTTGGTGCCGGGATATTATTCACGATGGCAGAATCGTTAGTTGCCTTGCATATTGACGAAACGGAACGCTCCCGCGTGATGGCAATCCAGCGCACCGTGGTGACGTTATCGGCGGCGCCATTTGGGTGGATTGCGGGTTGGCTCTCTAGCGTGAACCGCATTTATCCGTTTATCCTAAGTAGCATTTTGCTATTGGTCGGTTTGTTGTTGGCGGCTTTTAAGTGGGTTTCGACTGACCAACCCGCTTGACGTCTTTATTTTTACGGCTTGGTACGATACCTAGGTTAGGTACGTTCGCTACTCAGTTTAGGCCTTGCGCCTTTGAGACGCGCAGTATTTCACTTATCCTAATTGAGGTATTTTTGTCGGACAAGGTTAGCTAAATGAACAATCCCAAACTTGAAGCCGTCGCTGCAACGCTCGGCGGCCTTTTGCTGGCCGCATTCGGCGTAGCTTTGGTGACGCCAGACTCGGGATTTATGGCGCCAGCCCCGCAAGCCGTGACAGCATTTGGCACCGTGGCCGGCGACGTCCATGACGGTTTAGCAACCAGCCCAGGCATGTCTACCACCGATTTACTGGCCACCCGCGATTCGACCGCAGCATCCAGAAGCATCGGTCGCATCCCCATGCCCGACTCCGTTATCGAACGCGCTGTGGTAACGCCGCTGATTGAGGATCCCTTTCAAGATGTCGACATTCAGGTTTGGGTCACCGAGCCGACCTTTGGCAGGTTGAACCGCGATCTTGAGCAGGCGACCGAAACTGAGTTTGCGGCCCGCGAAGCGGTTTACGTTGACCTGAAATTTGAGGTCGGCGAAAACAACTGGGTGCGTGTCGCGGAAACCGATTACTGGCTGCCGATGGCCGCCATCTCGCTTACCGCCCCGCCCCCGCCTCGCGTCACGCCGACAGCGACCGCCCATAACGTGCCCGCTGGTAGCAACCGCGCGTTGGGGCAGGCCATGGCCGCAGAACGCGGCTGGACGGGTGACCAGTGGTATGCCCTAGAACGATTATGGACGCGCGAGTCCAACTGGAACCATCTGGCAGCAAATCCGCGTAGTACGGCTCGCGGTATCCCGCAAAAGATGATGAGCGTCCATTACGGCCACAACTGGGCGTCATCCGAAGCAGCGGCGCACTGGATGTCTGACCCGACAGCGCAAATTACTTGGGGCCTCAATTACATTGGCGGGCGGCACGGCTCACCAGTCGGCGCATGGAACCACTTCCTACGCCACGGCTGGTACTAAAAATAAGACGCTAGTCGCAAGTGTGCGAATTTGGCTCGTAGCCAGATTGGTAAGCCATAGTTCTTAATGCGCTATACGCGGTAACACCGTCATCCTGCGCGGAACGCAGTGGAGTCGCAGGATCTAGCTGCTACGACTATGACCCATTCAAAAACAAAAGTCAGGCTGACAGGAACCGTTGCAGCCCCAATGGGGCTGCTGCCTCCCAAATCCTGCGATGCTAGCACTAGGACTTTCCTTTTTGACGGGGTACCACCCGTCAAAAACAAAAGTCGGGCTGACAGGATTTGAACCTGCGACCCCTTGACCCCCAGTCAAGTGCGCTACCAAACTGCGCCACAGCCCGATGCCTTAATTGGTGCTATAACAACTAAGTCGCCCCGATACTACCTCATTTTGAGGGAGTAGCAGGGCGACTTGTCGTAAGTAGATTGTCAACTAGTCGATTGACAGCAACGCGCGGCGGCGCAGATCGGTTGGAGTCAGGCCGGTGGTGTCCTGCACAGCGCGGCGCATCGCAACCGTCGAGCCAAAGCCGGCCAACGTCGCAATCTCACCAAGCGAAACTTGGCTGAAGCGGCGATCCTTTAGGCGAGCCACGGCGTGTTGCGTGCGTACCTCTTGGATTTGCTGGGCAACCGTGCGGTCCTCGTCCTCAAACAACCGCTGCAACGAGCGCCGCGATAGGCCTAAGTGCTCGGCAACCGAAGCCGACGACAAATCAGGATCAGCGTAACGGGTCGCGATGTGGCGCAGGGCGGCCAAGCGCTGCTTGCGCAAGTCCCAACCAGAGCAACCGGCAACCGCCAGCGACATTACGGTCGAAGTCACCAAAGTACGCAGCACATCAGCGATTTGCGCGCGGGCAATCGGGGAAATCCGTTGGGATTCTTGCCGCAGCAAGTCCACCAAAAAAGCACCCAAGGCAGATGGAACGGCAGCATCGGAACGCTCAACCACGTAAGGAGCGGAACGCGGCACGGCAGCCAAACCGCCATGGCTGGCGGGAATGTCGCAGATGACCACGCGGCAATCCTCGCTGGCGTGGTAAGCCACGGGCGCCGACCCAAGAATCAAGCCGGAATCGCGCTTGCCCAGTGTTGTGGTTGCCTCTTCATGCTTAAGAGCAAACTCGCCTTCGAGCAGGACAATCAATCGCAGGTCGTCCTCGTCCCGCGCAAGCAGGGCGATGTCGGAATCAAGGGTGACCGGCCCGTGCTCTAGGTAGGTCACATTGATTTCGCCGAAACGCGTGCTTCGGGTACGATTTTGATCACCATTGCGATCCATGATGTTACGGCCACGGTTGCGCAGCGACTGTGCATGCAACATGTTTGCACTTGGGCGAGGGCGGTGCAGCGTCCGAATGGAGGCTAGTTCGGCCATCGGGGACTCCTTATTATTTGTAGCAACAAGGCTTCAATAACCTTGGCCAGGATTCCCGGCCAGTTATCGTTGCCATTGCCATAATGAAACCCTACTTAAGGGTGAGGTAATCGCAGATGTGCGTGAAAACTGGTACACCATTTCGCGCAATTGGCGCTTATACAAGCAAATGCAGCCAGATAACCAAGCATCAAATGCCGCCAGAGTATTGACGGCGGGGAACTTAGGTGCATTGAGTACCGCCATTTGAGGGTATGCGTGGCGTGATTGGGGCGTGAAGCTGGCGTGAATAGGGTGGTGGGTTTTGCCTCTGGTCGGTTGTCGGGCTATTCCCCTTTGAGGCTTGATAAGTGCCGATTCTCGCTGACTTTTTGTGGCTGATGGCTACGTGGAACCCAAGGAGGCGAGCACATTTACGATGGACGCCAGAAACACCGTGCCAAAGATGTAAGTGAGTAGTGCATGGCCGAGGGCGATTTTGCGGATTTGGCTATCGGTAAAGATTGTGTCCGACGCTTGGAATGTCATCCCGATTGTAAACGCGACATACGCGAAGTCGGTATATTGTGGGGCAGTTTCCATGTTGAAGTTTATACCGCCGCCAGTGCTGTAATACTGCCGCGCATATCTTAGGGTATAGACGACTTGGATAACTGCCCAAGCGCTAGTTACTGTGAGTAGTGTGATGACGGCTGCTTCAATCGGCGAGGTGTTGGGGTGCATTAACATCATTACCACACCAACTAAGGCAGCAGTGGCGGCGCCCAATAATAAGATATGCACCGAAAAGCGCCTCGGGCTTTCGGAGTGGGCATATTCCGCTGTTTGATCTGGCCCCATTGGCCACACCGCTGCTGCCGTTGAAATGCTATATAGTAATGCTGTTACCGACCAAGCGATCAATAATGAATAACTGGGGTTCCATAACACGTTGACCGCCAGCCATGCGAGGGCGCCAAACAGCGCGGCGAGGGCAAGCCGCCAACGCGGGTCGTGATACCAGCGCCGCACCAACGTATGGCTGGGGCCGGGTAACGTCAACTCTCTATGAACCATCTTAGGCACTAACAATAAACCATCCCGCTGGCAGCAATAGCAAAGGCACCCCGGCTCTTTGTTAAAAGCCGAGGTGCCTAGAAATATTGTTGCTGGTGGTTTCGAGACCGGGCTATGCCCGCCTACCCAATACCGACCTTACTTATCGTAGTAAAGCTCGAACTCCTTAGGAGTAGGTTGGAACGTTATGGGCAGGATTTCCTTTTCGCGCTTGTAATCAATCCAAGTGCGAATCAAGTCATCTGTAAACACGTTACCCTCGGTCAGGTAATCGTGATCCTTTTCCAACGCTTGTAGCGCTTCCTCCAACGATGCGGGGAGTTGCGCGATTTCGGCGTGTTCCTCCGGCGGCAACTCGTACAGGTCTTTGTCAATCGGCGCGGGTGGCTCGATGCGGTTCTTGATGCCGTCTAGCCCGGCCATCAACTGCGCGGCGAACGCCAAATATGGGTTAGCCATCGGGTCGGGCACGCGGAACTCGAGGCGCTTAGCCTTGGGGGAGCTGCCGGTGACCGGGATGCGGATACAAGCCGAGCGGTTCCGGGCCGAGTAAACCAAGTTCACGGGCGCCTCAAAGCCGGGTACCAAGCGGCGGTAGCTATTTACCGACGGGTTGGTGAAAGCCACCAGCGACGGGGCGTGGGCCAGCAGACCGCCGATGTACCAGCGGGCGAGGTCGGACAAGCCGCCATAACCGCGCTCATCGTAGAACAACGGCTTACCGTCTTTCCATAGGCTTTGGTGGCAGTGCATCCCGGAACCGTTATCGCCAAACAGCGGCTTGGGCATAAACGTGACCGTCTTACCCTCTTCAAAGGCCGTGTTGCGGATGACGTACTTGAACTTCATCAAGTCATCGGCGGCGTGCAGCAGCGTGTCAAAGCGGTAGTTGATTTCTTGCTGGCCGGCGGTGCCGACCTCGTGGTGGGCGCGCTCAACGTCTAGGCCAACTTCTTGCAAGTTCTTGACCATATCATCGCGCAGGTCAGCAAAGCGGTCGCTGGGCGAAACCGGGAAGTAGCCGGACTTAATGGCCGTCTTGTAACCGAGGTTACCGCCTTCTTCTTCGCGGCCGGTATTCCACACGGCCTCTACCGAGTCAATGTGATAATAGGATTCTTGCGTGCCCGAGTTGAACCTTATCGAATCGAATAAATAAAATTCGGCCTCGGGGGCGAAATAAGCGGTATCGGCAATGCCGGTGGACTTTAGATAAGCTTCGGCCTTTTCGGCTACCGTGCGTGGGTCGCGCGAATATGGCTCATTAGTGAATGGATCCACGATGGAGAAGTTCATCACCAGCGTCTTATGCTTGCGGAATGGGTCAATGAAAGCCGTCTTAACATCGGGGATCAACTTCATATCCGACTCATGAATGGCTTGGAAGCCGCGAATAGATGAGCCATCAAACATCAGGCCATCTTTAAATGCTGCCTCATTGAATTCGGCAGCCGGGATGGTGAAGTGCTGCCACACGCCGGGCAAGTCCACAAACCGGACGTCAACAAATTCGATGCCCTCATCATGGACATATTTGATAGCCTCTTCGGGCGTTTTGAACATACAGATTCTCCTTAAGGTGGTAAATCTTGAGCCTAAACCTCAGCAACTGAGGACGCTGACCCAACCTTAACGGACGGGTAAGAAAAATTAACGACCCCGCAACGCTTTGCGGTTCGGACGGGCGCTAAATGGGTCAATACCCTTAGGAACTGGCATCTTTTTAGCGCCAAGCGTCGTTAGGCGCTTGGTCACGGCAGCGGTTTCCTCTTTGCTCAGCACGGGGCTGAGCTTGGTGACATGGCGGGAGAGTTTAGTCAGCTTGACCTGCCCTTCGCCGTCGCCCACCCGCACGGTGGTGATGGGAACCTCGGGCACCACCCGCTTTACGCGGCGGGTTTCGTTCTCAAATAGCTTTTGCGCGCGGGCATCGGAACCGCCCTCGGACACCAGCACTACGCCAGCGCGGCCTACCCCGCGAAATACCATCTCGCCGGTTTTGGCGTTGAAGTCCACTGGTTCCTCTTGCCAAGTCCACGAGCCGGTGCGCACGGTATTTAAGGCGTTGAGTGAGGCGCCCGGTTGGCCGGATATGCGCTGATAGGCGGCTGCCTCGGCGCGGCGAACTAGGATTAACATGCCCGCGATTAGGGCAAATGGCCAAGCAAAGAACAGCGCTAGGCCGATTGCTCCCGTGAGCAGGCCGATTATGGCCCCCAGAAGCATTACTGCCACTACCGCGCCCAGCACCCACCAAGTGACGGCAGGGTCGGTTTGCCGCGTTATCTTATACGCGGTGCCAACTTGCTTAAACCAGTTGGGCTTCTTTTCTGCGGCGGTATCATTGCGGGCCATACCGCTTATCCTAAAGGTAGCTTCGGACAAGAACCGGAATGTGGCGGCTTCCGATGTCGCCTAATCACCGCAATAACCGGACGGGGGGAATTTATTTTGTGGCGTTGGGATGATGGGTATGAACGTTGACAAGATTGACGGTTTTAGGTGGCCCTTCCGTAACGTAATACCAAAGGCGGGCACCACCGGGCAGTTCGTACTGTCGTTGGGTGTAAGTCTGACCTGCCCGCATAATCTCGGCAAGCGGCCCCTTCAATGGGTGGCAGGTCTTGTCATTACGAATGGGATTAGCGGTTAGCTCCTCCCATGCAGTAGCGAGTGCGTTACGGGTAGTGGCTGCCAGATCTTGCCAACCTTTTTCAGCCTGAGTTGTATGAAAAACTATCAGATATTCATTCCGGCGCAGGGGACGCGGTACTGTTTTCTGCTTGGCCATTACGGTTTCTCGACGATGATCGGTTCATCAAGCCACTCGTAGCTTTCTGTGCTCCAACCAGCAGCTATGGCTTCAGCGGTCGATTGCCAGGCTTTTATTGTCGTCGCCAATGGTTCGAATCTGCCGATGCTGGCACATGATTTTGATACCTGCAGGATTTCCTTAATAAAGGTATTGGCATCGTCATCGGCTAGAAATTCCAACCAAGGATAAAGGTGTCGCAATCTATTTGGTAATGTATCAGAGCTTCCTACGAATGCGCCCAAAAGTGGCGATACTTCAGCGAGAGTAAGCCTTTCTGCCTCAGCTTCTTTGCGCCGCATCAACACTAATTCGTCCCCATCCCGCCGATCTAGAAAAACGGGTCCCTTTTCGACGGCTTGTACCACTGATTTTGGCGCTCGAGAGAGGTCGGAAAACCTAAACGTTGGAGCGCGGTCAAGGGTGGTTGCAGGCATAGCACTATTGTATTCTGAATAGGTTCAGAAGTCTAGCCGGTTGGGGGATTAATTGCTGGCCGGGGTGGCGATGGCTTGGCGCCATAGTTGGCCGGCTCGGTATGAGGAGCGGACGAGGGGGCCTGACATGACGCCCTTGAAGCCGAGGTCGAGCGCTTGTTGTTCGAGGTCTTTGAACTCCTGTGGTTTGACCCAGCGCTCAATGCGGTGGAATTGCGGGGCGGGGCGCAGATATTGCGTGATGGTGATTAGGTCGCAATTGACGCTTCGTAAGTCTTTTAGGGCTTGGCCTATTTCGGCGTCGGTCTCGCCCATGCCCAGCATTAAGTTGGACTTAGTGATAAGCCCACTATTGTGGGCGTGCTCTAGGACTTTTAAGGATATTTCGTAGTTGAAGGCTGGCCTTATCCGCTTAAATATGCGTGGCACAGTTTCGATGTTATGGCCGAAAACTTCGGGTTGACTTTCGATTACGATGTCTACTAGTTCGGTATTGCCCTTGAAATCAGGAACAAGTAACTCCACCCCAACTCGCTCCCCGTCATTGCGGGCTTGACCATAACCGTCATTGCGGGCTTGACCCGCAATCTCAGCGACCGGCTCACCAACCGGCAACGCATGAATCAACCGAGCGGTCTCAGCGTAAATCCAAGCACCTCCATCAGGCAAATCGTCCCGTGCCACCCCCGTTACCGTCGCATACCGCAACCCCAAATGCGCGACCGACGCCGCCACCCGCCGCGGCTCATCGGTGTCCAAAAACCCTGGCCTACCAGTGTCAATTGCACAAAAATCGCAGCGCCGCGTGCAGACATTACCGCCCACCAAGAACGTGGCCTCACGATCCTCCCAGCACTCATATACATTGGGGCAACCCGCGCTTTGGCACACGGTATGCAGCGCGGCCCCGCCCACCAGACTCTTGACGTCGGAATAGTTCGGCCCGGTGCGCGCAACCGTCTTAATCCAAGCAGGCTTTTTCTCAATTGGAGTCTCCATGTTGTGCTGCTCGACGCGCCGCAGTCGGGTTGGTGCAAACTCCATAGGGCAAACTTACCAGCCGCTAGTGGGCGCGGTTAGGTAGCACCGCAGGCGGCGCGAGTTGTTGGTGTGCGCTTTAGCACTGTTGCAGGCTTGGAAAGCCCGTAACTGCCTGAAACTAAGTAACTACCCGTAACCACAGGCAGCATTTCCCGATACTATGTTCCCTAGCGCCACGGCCAATAGCGAAGGAACCCACATGCCAACCCAATTAGCCCCAAAGTTGATTTCATGGGCGTCCATTTTGGACCCAAAAACTGCCGAGCAAGCCAAAGTTACGGCCACGTTGCCATTCATCTATCCGCATATTGCGCTAATGCCGGACGCCCATTTGGGTAAAGGGGCTACTGTTGGGTCTGTTATTCCCACAGAAAAGGCAATTATTCCAGCAGCAGTTGGGGTTGATATCGGATGTGGCATGATTGCGGTGCAGACGCAGTGGACGGAGGATGAGGTTAGGGCGGCTGGGTCGTTAACGGAGTTACGGCAGCGTATTGAAAAGGCTATTCCGCTTTCGGCGGGGCGATATAACCATGATTTGACGGCGACCGCCCAAAGCCGTATTGCGCAATTAGAGCAGCGTGCTTTTGAATTGAAGGTCAAGCCTGATAACTATGCCGGGCACTGGCGTTATCAGTTAGGCAGCCTCGGTTCAGGCAATCATTTTATTGAAATTAGTCGCGATGAAAATGCTCAAGTCTGGTTATTCCTACATTCTGGCTCGCGTGGGGTTGGCAATAGAATTGCGCAACATCATATTACCGTCGCCCGGCGGTTGATGGAGCGATATTGGATATCGCTCCCAGACCCAGACCTCGCATATTTAGTAGAGGAAACACCAGAGTTTTGGGCATATATGAATGACTTACGATGGGCGCAAGACTTTGCCCTAGCCAACCGCGAGGAAATGATGGATCGCGTAATTGCTGCCATCGAAAACCAGATGCAGGCAGCAATAAGTGAACAGCAACGTATTAACTGTCACCATAACTTTACCCAAAAAGAACGGCACTATAGTAAAGAAGTCTGGGTTTCCCGAAAAGGGGCGATTAGCGCGAATAACGGCGAGCCCGGCCTGATTCCCGGTTCAATGGGCACGGCAAGTTATGTGGTTACCGGTAAAGGTAATCCAGTTTCGTTAAACTCATCCCCGCATGGGGCCGGGCGCAACTATTCCCGCAATGAAGCGCGGCGCACCTTTACCATGGCCGACCTCGAAAAGGCGATGGGGGATATCGAATATCGGCATACCACCGCTTTTATTGACGAAATCCCTGCTGCGTACAAGCCCATAGACCAAGTAATGGCCGATTCAGCAGATTTAGTGGAAATCAAACACACCTTAAGCCAAATCGTAAACGTGAAGGGCGATTAGGCCAGCGGTTCGTTGAGATCGCCGGGCGCTAGGCCGAGCACTCGCTCAACATCGGCAGGAGGTGCGCCCGGGGAGAGGCCGATATCGTTGAGGTACCAGTACATCTTTTGCATTACGGCGG
>JGI24699J35502_11133470_pt1 | contig 10851 bp, 6 predicted proteins | sample TergutMp193P4_FD_35502 | JGI IMG/M metagenome (IMG submission 35502) | reverse complement strand
TTGCAGCTCCCTGCGGGTCAAAATAAAGGTGCAATTCATTTACATATTCAAGTTTCTCCGCAATCAAATCATCAACTTCCTGCTTATTGTAATATCCCGATAAATCCGTTTTGGCGTCGTTCTCAATCAAAACAGTGCCGTCCCACCAGTAATCCGGTTCGCTTTGCGTTCTGTTCAGCAAATCCCAGCCGGGCTGTAAATCCTCTTTTGTAATCCCGTCCGGTCTTGTGTAAGTTCCGGCAAACCATTCGTCAATCTGTGCCTTTGAATCAAATACCAAAGCTACTTTTGCGCCTTGAGCTATTCCCTCGATTCTGTCTAAAGCATCTTTCAAATCGGTTTGGCTGTCAATATTGCCGGTAATATTGCCCCACACTAAGGGCGCTTGATTTCCGTTGTTTCCGGATGACGAGCCACCCGACTCAAAATTTAACTGATTTATCTTAGCAACTGCCTCTTTTATTGAACTAACAGGATTTCCATTAATTGTCAGTTTACTTAAATTATCTATAATGATAACTTGAGGCGAAAAATCTTTAGACTCAATTGCTATTTGATTTCCTTTGTGCGTTCTTGCTCGAAAGGAAGAAAAAGATGCATTTTCTATTCCATCGACAATAATCTCGATAGATTTTTCCGCATCTTCGATGCTGTTAATTTCAATTGTTTTCATTTTTTATATATTTAAAATTATATTGCTAAACCCCACATCCAGTCAATCATGGTCGATTCTGCTTTTACTGAAGCTCTCGACAATGTATTATAATCAGAAGCCTTCATTTGACCTAATCCGTCTTGCATATCAAAATCCCAGAAGCAAGCAAATGCGCCATCGACAGTAGCCCCGGTTGTTGGATGAGTACCACTTGAAGCAGTAACAGCGGGACACTTGGCAGCTAAAAACTGTTCTATATTTAATTGTGCCGGATAATAACCAGTCCACCCGCGCCAATTTTGATTAAAAGCTCCACCGCCAGCTTCATCAGGAACAAGACACTGCCCTCCATGAAATTGATTCCGTTTTCCATTCACTATATTATCACCAACCGAGAACTTCCAGCCGAAAGCACATACCATTGATACAAGATTAGGTAATGGTTGCGGTATAAGCCAATTCAAATCGCAAGCTCCCCTGTAATCTACATTGAAATCAGAATTTTGCCATTCAACAGGATTAGAATTAGTCCAACCCGGAAATAGCCATGAGTAAGCCCATATTTTCGGATTACCGCCTTGCGCCCAACTACCCCAAAATATACCGTCTGCTTTATAAAGAGTATTTCGTATATGTCTGAATAAATCAACTTCTACGATTGACCTGTTAGCCTGTTTGAACATCCAGCTCAAATCAACCTGTGGAGCTACGTTAAACTTAAATAAATCAGCACGAACAGTTAAAGGGTATATAAATCCGGAATCGGTATAATTTCCATACCAGTCATTTATAAACCAGAAGCAGCCGTTGAATTTTTCTATATGTGGATTATCCCAAAATAATTCTGTTTCTATAAATTCTTCTACTATTGGTAAGCCACCGTTTATTGCCTTAGCGCCTGTACGAGCAGACCACTCATGACCAACTACCGGCATACCCCGCCATGCTTCAAGTACTGACGTAAGAACCGTCGAGCATTTAAGCATTGCCCGTGTAATCTTTAAAAAGCCGGAACCGTTGAAACATCTTGTCATAGCCGTTATTTTAGTTTTATCCGCTATGGCAGACCAGAAGTTTTCGGGAAAATATAACTCCCAAGAAGTTGAAGGATAAACTTCAGCTGCATGATTAAAATCTTCACATCCGAAAAACTCGAACATATAGTATGGGTTCATGGTTATATTAGGACATTCCAAAACAAAATTTGAAGGGAATCTTCCATACTTCACGCCGGCAAACATACGGGATGGATTCTTAATATAGTTACTCTGAATTTTATATATTGTACGGACATATTCATTCATTGTACCAGCCGGCAACGAATCATGCCATGTACTTGTAACCGTTGCCGGCATTTGAGTAAACCGGAAACTATTTACACCATTACGGGTTTGTACTGTAACTTTTCTTAATCCGGCAGTAGGGTAGGAATGGGTAAAATCCTGTCCCCATAATACCTCAAAAGATTGACCTGTTGAAGGGTCAACAGGAGCTGGATTTTGTAAAATACTATATTGAACATTGTTAATGGTTTCCCAAACTCCATTATTTTCCCAATCTATCCTTACTTCTCCAAGTGAACCGGCTTGCGGATCTGTACCTAAATTGAATATACGCACTGCGTTGCCAGCGGCAATAGATGGTATATCGACATCAAAGATAAATTCAGACAGCCAAGCGCCGTCTTGGCTTACCGAAAGAATTGCTTGCACCATTGGATGTGCATCTAATTGTACAATGAGTTCAATGCTGCGTAATTCTTCAGTTAAATTTTCTACAACGCTTAGAGTAAATCCCGTTTCAGTTTTATTCGTTAAAGTCAACCAAGATGGGATATTTAATATTGAATATGACCTGTTTTGAGTTCCTTGAATTATGACTTCAATATTATCTGTACCTCCATTTTCGTTGAATGATATATTATACTTTGAAAGAATAAGAGAAATTTCGCTTTCTTCTGGAAATTCTATTTTCGGAGTTACAAATTCTTCTTCTACAACAGGTCTAATTTTTAATTCAACGGAAGTCGGTTCGGTCATCAGATGTCGATATTGAGCGCTGTCGGCAGTCAAATGACAGCGAAATGAATCGCCATCCGGATAAATGAAGTAGATTTCATCCGATTGAATTAAGTCAAGTATAAACGGAAATTCCAGACGTTCTTTGTAGCCTGTTTCAACTTCGATAATTCCTTTGCTTTTTACGCGCGATCGGCGCTCTTCGTAGAAATATAAGTCAGCCAGTGTTTCCCAAAGATTTTCTTCAGAAAATTCCGGAGCATGCATCGCTTTGCCGGTAACTTCCAAAATCTCGAAAGCGCCAAGAGAATTTCGGAACTTAAGCAGATATCTTTCTTCGGAAAGTTTTCCGGGCAGAATCGTGAAATGAAAGGCATATTCTCCGTTAGGACAGACTTCAATCCGTCTCGTTCCTGCCGGCATTTGCTCAAGAACCGATTGAATGTTCATAGCACAAAATGTTCCGGCAGCTTGCGCCGGCGTCGTTACTTCATCTCCTGATTCCGATCGAAAAATAACAGGCAGTCCCGGATGGCGGAAAATGAACGGATATAATTCCGTTTCTTTCAATTTTATTTCTTTGCCGTTCGTTCGGGTTGTAAACAGGAATTGCTCGTAAGATGATGCCAACCGATAGGTAAATATGCTGTATCCGTTTTCATCTAATTTTCTGAATGCCTGATTGCTGATTCCGCCGCGCAAAGCAAATCCGTTAAAAGTATAATTACTTCCGATTTTTACCTGATAGGGTAATGCAAAACCGGAAATAGCAGATATTATCTGATTCCCTGAAATTTCGATTTTATTATCAAAATTAAGATAATCGGATAAATCCATACTTATTTTATATGAATTTTCCGACAATTGAAACGGATAGTATGTAGCCAATTGAGTATAGCCATTGAATGAAATTTCAACGTTTACCGGTTCATCTGAATCGGACGACAATTCAAATATAACCGGATTTCCGGTGAAGCTGTAATTGCCTGGATATTTTGTAATTGTTATCATATTATAGTGGGTTTGAATGTAACATAATAATTAACAATCCTTTTAAAAGTAAATATACCACTCCGAACTTTGAATGTTTTCCAAAATCTTAAAATTCTTGTTTCTTGACTGTTATATTGATCTTCAGTCGGGGGCAGATTTGACATATAACTTACCGGTATTTGTACATCATTTACAGTGAAAAAAGAATCAAAAACAGTTGTTACTGAAATATAATTTGTTGGTTCCTCGATATCACTACTAATAGAAAATCTCCAATAATATTTTTGTGGAATATATTGCGGAATTGCTCGTTCTGTTTTCAAATCATAAGGTTCATATAGACGCAGAGTCCTGAATGTAGATTCAGATATTTTATCGCCTGCATCATTAAATTTATATTTGATTTGTTCGGCAACAAGCGGTTGATTGTTAATAAACACTTTTTCATCCATTTTGAACTTTACAAAATCATTGTCGGATAAATGCAAATTACAGGTAACTTGCTGATTTGAATGTCGGATAAAAGAATCATATTCCTTCCAAAACCGGTTATATAATCCATCTTCCCGATTGCATGTCAATGAAATATCATATTTTGCGCCCTGTTCATCATTCATAAAATTACCTACTCTATCCCGATTAAATTGTGAAGCGAAGAAAAATTTGCCATTGTCAATAGAATAATATATGCCCCATGCAAATACAAATGCAATTTTTGCCTGATTGTTTGCCACCTCCTGTTTTGATTCACCGATAAAAACGTCAGAATACAGATGTTTAAATCCGACAAGATATTGATTATAATTGTGAAAATTTTCATAGTTATAAAGAGGTAAAGACATATCTTTCATCTCAATATCTTCATAATCCATATTCTCAGTTTTTTTATCCCAGTCAAAAAAATCGGACGAGTGATCTACTTGCATTCCTTCTTGAGAAAATAATGTGAAGATATTTTTAATATAATATGTAGAATTTTCAGTTACAAATAATTGCGTTTTATTATCTGAAATATTAGGACTGTAATGAGATGTTTCAGAAAATTGATTCTTAAATCTTTCCAAAAATTCATCAAAAGTGTCAAATGCCACTTTAGCATCATCTAATTCCCTGTTCATTTTTAAGCGTAATTGTTTTGGCGGTGAAAATGAAATTGCCGGCTCTTCAGTTTTCATTTGGTTTAAATCGATTGCTTCATACGTATCCGGATTCAAAATGTCTTTTAAGAACTTTATACGTACTGTCTTGGAATTTGAATCCACAAAATAGAGCATTCCGAATTTAGCATATAGCGAATCAAAAAAATCCTGAATTGAACAATCAGGCATTAAGTCTTTATAATAAAGCATTCCGGTCAAGACAGCATCGATCGAATTATTCAAAGCAACTAATTTTTTCAGCTGCCTGTGTTCTTTGAAAGGATTTTCAGTTATGGTAAAATCGAAATTTTTAAAAATGATTTCAAGAATCCTGTATATTTTCAGAAAAGGCGAAACGCCATATCCTTTCGGAGCAGACAATTGAATTTCCTGACTGTTCTCATAGCGCGTAATGATTCGATTTTGAATCGCTTTCAACTCAGTGTAATTTGGATTAAGAACATCATCGATTGTCCAATCGATATCAACTTCATTAATAATTTCTAAATAAGTTTTTTTTACGTTTGGAGTAGTAGTACCATCATCATTCAACACATCAGTAGTATAATCTTCCTTTTTAACAATGATCGGAAAAATACAGTATTCATCAACTTCGATTTCCTGTTTCATAACTGCTGTCAGGTGTGCAAGCATAGAATCTACATTTTGATCAATATCATCTCCGCCAAATGATTTAACAAATTCAGGATCATTTAAGATTTGCATATCCTTTAATTGCATATCCTTCATTACTGCATACATATCCGATTCGTCATATCCGATATTTGCTGAAATGATTTTGTTGCTTGCTGAATTTACGGAAAGAAGTCCTTTTTGCTGTACTGAACCGGTTTCAACAATAACGGGGATTGTTTCTTCTTTCTTAAACGTTCTATCGATCCGAAATGGAAAATTCAACAGCCGGTTGTTTTTATCCGATGTCGGGAAATTGATTGAAACTGTCTGACTGCCTTTGCTGTTAAATAATGGATTGTTTTTTTCCGCTTCAATGACATAATCTTCCGGTAAATCAAATACTTCTCCACCTTCTATTTTTCTGATCTTTATCATTTTTTCGTAAATTTAGATTCCGCTTCCATTTTCCGTTTTTGTTCCGCTTCCATTTCCGTGATGCCGTAATTGGTCTGAACCGTAATATCGCCGGCTTCGAGACGATCGAGAACGGCAAGCATCCGGAGCATCATATTTCCGTTTGCTGCGATCAGATCCGGATCAGCGCCCGGTATGTTGTTTCCTCCTTCTGCAAATCCTGAAACTGAATTTTTACTTGTCCGCTTCCGGCGTTCTTTCTCAATTATCCGCGCCATAGATGCTATGATTGGTTGTTTCAGTTCATCCTGTGCGATGATGTATTCACCATGATGAACCGGTAGATAGCCGGCAGTTTCATATTTTGCTCCGGGAGAGGTATATCCTCCATCGGTCATATTTGGACCGCCTTCGGCAAAACCTTCTTTAAGCCGGATTTGTCCAGTTCGCGACGCTTCACTACCCCCACCGTTAGGCGCTTCGAGTGTCATTGCTTTAACTCTGTCTCGTTCGGCTTTGGCTTGTTTTAATCGCAAAGCGGTAGTTACCGCAACGAGAGCAGCAGCTGCTGCTCCTAAAGCGGGACCGACATAAGGAATTCCGGCAAGCGCTTTATAGGCGTTGATTGCTGCCGTTGCTCCTGATGATATAATTTCAGCCGCCTGCATGGCGAAATTGACATCTGCGTATTTCTTTTGAATATCAAGTTCTTTTTTCTTTTCTTCATAGTCCAATTGCTCCTTTTGCGCATTATATTCTTCCTGAGAGATAATACCCTGGTTGTATTGTTCGGTTAATGCTGATTGACGTTCTGTATATTCGGCATTTAATGTTGCCGTTTCCGATTCGGCAAATGCTTTTACGGTATCGGAACCTATTTTGGCAAATTCGCCGACCTTATTGGCATATTCCTGAGCATATTTAAGTTTAATATCAAGTAATGCTTTTTGATATTCATCTTCTGAAAGCAGTCCCTTTTCGTGTTGTTCCTGTAATAATTCCAATTCGGAATCGTATTGATCTTTCAATGAAGAGAGACCGTATTGTTCCCGAACTTTCAGTTTTTCATCATCGTATTTCTTATCTAAGGCTTTTAATGCCAGCTGATAGGTTTCTTCCGACATGAGTTTTTCGTCATGTTCTTTTTCAAGAATACGCAACTCATCTTCTTTGCGTTGTTCCCAGGTTTTAATATTATACTGCCGTTCGAAATCGGCGGTTGTTTTGGCAAAAAGTTTTCGGAGTTTGTCCTGTTCTTTCAGGTTTGCCGTTTCCGCTGTAATTATTTCCTTTCCGCTTGCTATAATGGCATCTTCACGGGTTTTTGCATTTGCAAATTCCGCCTTTTCGACCGATTCGCCGAATGCACGAATGGTATCCAGTCGCAGCTGCGCATATTCTGATTCAATTTCGGCAGCCCGGAGTGCGTAAATCTTCTGGTCGGTTTCCTGTTCCTGAAGATTTTCAAGCGCTTGGTTTTTTGCCGATTCGAGAGATGCCAATTGATTATCTTTTGTTTTGCTTAATTCTTCGAGAAGAATTTTATCCGCTTTTTCCTGTTGCTTTATTTGAGCATCGAGTAATTCGGATTCGTATTGAATCAATTGATATTTTTCCTGCCCTCTGATATTCATTTTCTTCTTAATGGAGGCTGCGGTTAATTCTTCCGTCTTATCGTTGTATTCTTTTTCTGTGATAACCCCTTCCATTCGGGCTTTTTTCAGTAAGTTTATTTCGAGCGAAAGATTTTTGTCGATTTCCTTCAATTGATTTTCCATCGCCTTTTTGGCGGCATCGGCGGCGTCGCGCTGATCCTCTTTTTTTGCCGCCTGTATCGTTCTTTCCAAAGCTCGCTGTCTCGTATAAAATTCCGTGTCGAGTTTGTTGAAATTCGCAAGCGCTTCGGCCATCTGATCTTTCCACTCTTTTGTCGCCTTTACCTTTTCGGTGGCTCTGTTCAATATATTGATTTCGGCTTGCGCTTCTTTCTTTTTTATGTCGATGATTTCGAGTTCGAGGTCTTTTGCTTCTTCCAGTTTCTGAATCCGTTGTTTGGCGGAATAAATATCTTTTTGTGCCGCGTCGGCTCGTAACTTCGCGATTTTACCTTCTTTTGAAGATATATCGACTATATTTTCCCTGTGTTGCTTCTCCAGATTTTGTTTATCTCTTTCGAGTTGAACGGCTTCTTTGGCCGTATCGTTTATATCGCCGAGCCATTTCTTTAAAAAGGGCATTCTCTCGATAAGTTCGGATATTCCGTTAAGAAAAACTTCCACCCATTTTAATATCCAAATAACAACTTCTTCCAGAACTTTAACTATTGCGTCAAATGCGGTTTTCATGGGAGCCATAATCCGATTTATCGTATTCATTGCTTCCTCATTTTGAGACAACGCATCCTTCAATTTCATAAATAATCCGATAATCAATGCAACGATAGCGATAATCGGATGTTTAACAAGATAATTGAGAACTTGAATAAATCCCTGTACCGCCTTGGCTGCGCTGCCGACCGGGTTGTTCATTGAAGCAAACTGGTCCAGCATGCTTTTACCCGTATTTTGAACGGTAAACATTCGTTCGTTAACTTCCGACAGTTCTTTCTGCAATTTTTTGTATGCTTCGGGAGACAATGAAGAGGATGTATTATTCAATTGATTTTGCAGTTCCGAGGCTCGCTGCTTTAATTGAGACATGGTCATGTCTTGAACTTTCATGGTTTCGATTATGTCCCGTGTTTTCTTTTCATTGTCGGCAATGGCTTTCGTATTTTGCTCTATTTTTTTTCTATAATCTTCAATTTCGGCTTTTGCTGCTTTAAATGTATTTTCCGCTTCTAAATATGCAACCGTTGCGGTTTTCCCTGCTTTTTCGAGTTGCTGCATGGTTTTGGCGGCATCATTCATCTGCTTTTCGGCATCTTTCATTTCCGCTTTCATTTGCCTGTTGGCATCAACCAAACGAAAGGTTTCGGAAGCTATTTGTTGCAGTGTCGCTTGAACGCCTTTTGCTTCCACGTCGAGAATTATGCGAAGTCTGTCGTCCGTTAATTTTCTTGCCATATCAGTCTAATGATTGTTGCAGCCGATTAATTATATTTTCACGGATTTCTTCGCTTAATCCGTATTGAAGTCGCGCTTTCAACCGCCCGGCCAAAGTCGAGTGCATCGGCTGGGTATAGAGTTTCCGAACGCCCATATCTTGAAATCGAAGCTGTTTGGTTATATATGCAACGAGTTGGAATTGCTCTCCGGAAGCCGTAATGTAATAATCCGGAGCAGACAGAGAACTTATCGTTTCTCCCGATTTCGAATGAAGATATTTGCCGAAACGGCCGATTTGTTCCCTGTAAAAAATATCGGTTTGAAGCTTCAGTTCATCAATTATGAATTTCGTTTTGATAATATTTTCGCTGATCATCGCCGTATTGATTTTGCGGCGAAAATAAGGTAAGAATCGGTTAAGGTAAAGGACAAAAAAGCCCCGCTTTAGCGAGGCTGTAAATAATAATAAATTACCAATAATATTACCCCGATAAAAATGGCAATTGTTACCAAGTGAAAGATCAGTTGTATATAGTAACCCAATCTTCCCCACCATGTATTCCAGACTCTTTTCATTCCGAGAAAATATACTTCATCTATTCTTCTGAAGTTTGGAAAGAAAAGTCCTTTACCGGTTCGTGCCGCCTTAATGACGGTTGCCAGGGAAAGTATGTAAAGCAATATCCAAAAAATTATCCAAATCATACCGCAAATATAGTTGATTTTCAGATTCCGAACAAATCGTCCAATTCCTTATTGATTACCTGCCGGCGGCGTTCCGCCGACAGGTTTTTATATGCATCGTAATATCAATCCTGCTCATCTTGTTCTTGAAATTTTCTCAATAAATCTCGCAATTTGCGGAGAAATTTCAAATGATTAATAATCTCTATTGAAACTTCCGACATTTTTTCTTCATTATTTTTTTCCACATCAATGTTATCTATTATGAAATTTTCAACGTCTTCGATGCAGGATTGAAACATCGGATATTTTTGAAAGTATGCGATTGTTTCAACGACACTTTGTGAGAGATTAACATTCATTGTTCGCCTCCTTCCTTATTCATTTTAATAGCAATTACCAGTCTTCTTTCTATTTCCATGACTACACAATAATCAATTTTCCCCATATCAAATATATGACATATTTTTTCCTTATTTTCAATAATATGATTAATAATTTCCTGTTCTATTATTTTTCCATGAGAATATTCTTCCGAATCATCTATCTTTCCTCTAAATTCTATATAATTATCCAATCCAGCAGTCATAAATAACGATCCGCTCAATTTAATCGGCGCTTTTTCTATTACCAATTCGTAAAATTTGTTAAATATCCACCACTGGCTTTTAAAAACTACACCTTTAGGTAATGTTATTGATTCTATTTCCTTTTTCATGCCGCACCTCCTTTCTGTGCCAGCGATAAAACTTCAATGTCGGCAGATACGGAATTGCCCTCGATAAAGCTGCAATGAGCATAGTAAATTTTTCCGTTTTCGATGTACGCGACGCGGATTACCTGTTTGTCGGCGGAACGTGAACCCGTGCAACCCAAAACGGTTGCGGTTCTCGGCAAAGTTTTGATAAATTCCCCGATGGGGTCGGCGCCTGCTAAAGGCGCAAGTTGTTTCTTTTCCATTTTTTGAACTTGTTTGACTTTTAGACAGAAAAAACGGCTGTCATTTCCCGTCGTCAAACAAGTTCCAGTGCGAGCACAAAAAACAAAGGAAAAACAGCCGTATATTTATTGGGCATAAAAAAAGCCCAAACATTGGGCGACTTCTGTCGCACTAAACTTATTTGACGATGCAAAGATAGCGTTTATTTTTTAAATGAGAAAGAAAAACGGAGAAAAATTTTTTCATAGTATTAACAGCGGTAAATGCTATATTAGCTATATTGACATTTATAAATATATTAATATTAATCCAATTAAAACACTGA
>JGI24699J35502_11133472_pt1 | contig 10857 bp, 11 predicted proteins | sample TergutMp193P4_FD_35502 | JGI IMG/M metagenome (IMG submission 35502) | reverse complement strand
TAGCGGGCGCCCTCACCGCCACCTTTATTAACTTTGCCGTGGGCACCGCCGCCTTGATTTTGGTGCTGGCAGTGGCGCTCGCGATTCAGGGCGCACCTGCCGGGCCGATGAACTTCCAATGGTGGATGTTCACTGGCGGCCTGCTCGGCATGATTTTCATCGGGACCGCTGCCGTGGTCGTGCCTCGGATTGGCGCCCTGTTGTGGACGCTCGCCCTAATCGCGGGCCAGACGTTGGGCGGTTTAGTGTTAGACCTGACTGTCCGGCATAACACCCCGGCGCTCGCCACTTATCTGGGTGTGCTACTTATTTTGTTGGCCGTCGCTATTCCAGCCCTCACCACGCGGTCTGCCGACGCCTGAAATGCCACCTGACTAGTTGTTGAGCTACCGCGCGGGATAATACCAACGCTACGTAACCACATTCTCCAGCGGTTCATCGTGCAATAAGTGCAATAATTGGCGGCCATATAACGCAGCGGTACGTGGGAAAGTGGCATCGGTGTGGCTGCCTTGATGCGCGATGATGATGGTGTTGGGCGCGTGCCATAGCGGATGCCCTGGCGGGAGCGGCTCGGGGTCGGTAACGTCCAGCGCCGCGCGCAGTCGGCCAGCCTGGAGTTCGGCCACTAACGCATCGGTATCCACCACCTTGCCGCGCGCGACATTCACCACAAGCGCGTTATCTGGCAGGACAGCCAAGGTTTTGCGATTAATTAAGTGGTGGGTGGAGTCATCGTAAGGCACGGCGAGTATAACAATCTCGGCTTTTGGGAGCAATTCCGGTAACTCGGATATTGCATGCACTATTTGCCCGTCGGCTAACGTGCGGGCAGTGCGCGCGACTACGGTAATGTCCACTTCAAAAGGCGCCAGCCGAGCGATAATAGCTTGGGCAACCGAACCGGCACCAATTACGAGCACGCGGCGGTCGGCCAGCCCATTCAGATATGGTGTGGCCCAAACTTCGGCGCGCTGGGCGTCCATGGCCGCCGTTAGGCCCCGCTGGGATGCCAAAATGAGCGCCAATGTCAGCTCTGCCGTGCCCGATGACGGGATGCCGCGTCCATTGCACAACGTTACTCCCGGTGGGATATGGCCGATGGCGTGCTCAAACCCTGCCGATGGTAATTGCACCATTATCAAGTTAGGCAGTTGTTTTAGGAGTTCCCAATTTGGGCCACCCCAATAATGGCCGATAAGCACAACATTAACCTTTTCTGCGATATCGGCTGCCAGTGGTTCTTCCATTTGCCAAGGGACGAATTGCAGTTTGTCGGCGTATTGCGCGCGCAGGTCGGCCAGGCGCCCATAAAGGTCATCATCGGGATAAGTTAAGACTAGCGGCGTGGCAGCAGGCATAGCTATAGGGTACCCATTGTTTGACGTTTTTGAGCCGGTGGCTGTTTGAACAGGGTTATTTTGTTGTACCCATGCTGCTGATTTTTGTGTCAAAGTCTAGTGCCATTATTAGTTGCACGTTTTGCGCTTGGATTTCCGCTCTGGTTGGTACCGCTGTGCCGGGGGCGAGGACGGCGGCCCTTCCTCAGGCGACGGCGGCTTTCAGCGCGACCTTGTTTGCTTTATCGGTGTTTGTGTCGCTGGCGTCAATTACAGCGGCGATATGAGTCGCGTTGGTGGCAACGCTGGCGTCACTCGCGGTGTCAGCTGTGTCGGCGGTGTCAGCTGTATCGGCGGTGTCGGCGGTATCAGCAGCGTTAGCGACAGCGCGGGCCAGGTATCCAGCCAGCGTCAAATCGCCAGCGCCGACGGTTGACCGGGGTAGGAGCGGCGCGCCACCTGCCCAAACGTGCGCATCCCGCGTCACTAATAGCGCACCGTTTGCCCCTAACGTGACTAAGACCTGGTTATTCCCGGCGGCGATTATGTCACGGGCGGCGGCCACGATATCCCCGATGGCGGTCATTTTTTTTCCAGCTAGCTCGGCAAGTTCGGCGTCATTCGGTTTGACCAGATATAGGCCGCCCCGCTCAATGGCATTCGCGAACGGTTCGCCAGATGAATCAATAACGGGTAATGCACGATATTTGTGTGCGATATCCGCCAAGCGGGCGTAGAAGTCCGGTGGGGAGCCAATAGGCAAACTCCCAGCCCCAATTACGATGCTCGGTTTTTTACTAGTTTGGAGAATATCGGCGACTGAATGGAGTAACAGGGTAATGTCAGTTTCCGATAATGCGCTGCCGGGTTCATTTAGTTTTGTAGTAGTACCGGATGTTTCTGCGACGGTGATATTTGTTCGCGTAACGGTATTAGTAGGAATTGCCATAATCGGAATCTTTAGGCCAGTTAGCCTTTGTAGTAGTTCAGCGCCCGCCGTGCCGCCCGCCGGAAATATCGCGACCGTCTCGTATCCATGCTGGTGCAGCGCTCGCGAGATGTTTATGCCCTTGCCACCGGCATCCTGCCTAATATTATCGGCGCGATTCACCCCACCGACAGCCAAACTCCTGACCTCAAATGTCAAATCCAACGCCGGATTCGGCGTCATCGTGATGATCATTGGGGAGCATCCACCCACATTTCGCATTGACTGATTACCGTTGCGAGCGCTTCTGGCATGTCCTCTGGTGGGTATTTGTATTTCTTCAACAACTTCTTTACCATAGTGAGCCGATTCCCTCACCACCTGTCATTCTACTGCTTGCCTTCGATCTTCTTCTGTGCTGTTATTAGAGACGCCAAATAGTCGCACTCTACTGGCGATAGTTCCTCCGGTTCTTTGGCACGGTATTTGGCATATTCGGCGTGCGCTTTCTCGGTAGCTCGCGTATTACTTACCTTACCTGAGCCTACGAGCACCGCCTCACCGAATCTCGCAGCAAAGTCATCAAGCTCCTTTAGCCAATCAGCCATATACATCGGCTGGTGGCGAATTGCGTGCAGTTCCGCTTGGTCAAAAAATAGGGACACCAAACGATTCAACATTTCGAGCTCGGTTTCGGCAAGATAATTCTTAGCGATAACCACCTCAGATTTTACTGGCCGGGTTCCGGAGAAATTAGTTAATCCCATGAACGGCTGGTCAGCATCGGCACGGTCGAAAATCACCTCTGCAGCAGTGTGGCCGTGGGCTGCATAATGCATTTTGTTCTGGACTATCTTGAAATACATTACCGATTCCTCTGCGCGCGGGTCGTAATCGACACTCGTGGCGTACAGATCAAGTAATTGTCGGTAGAATACCTTTTCCGATGACCTGATATCGCGTATCCGGCTAAGCAATTCTCGCCAATATCCACCCCCGCCTGCTTGCTTTAGCAATGCGTCATTCATGGCGAACCCTTTACGCAAATACTCTTTCAATACGCCGGTAGCCCAGATACGAAATCTGGTAGCCACCCGGCTACGCACCCGGTACCCTACGGCGAGCACCATATCCAAATTATAGTGGTTGACCTGGTAAGTCTTACCGTCAGCAGCAGTTGTTCGGAATTTCCGGACAACTGAATCTTCGTCAAGCTCACCATCTCGGAAGATGTTGCCGATGTGTTCCGAGATGTTCGATTTGGTTGATTGGAATAGGTCAACAATTTGTGCCTGCGTAAGCCATACAGTTTCGTCGATAAATCGTGCTTCGATTCGGGTTAAGCCGTCTTCCCCCTGATATATCACGATCTCGCCGCTGGGCATCAATTCGTCGTTCATTATTTCCACCCCATTAACAAATGAATTTCCTGTGGGCATTTTTGACATTTGCTTGATTGACCATTGCGTAGTGCATTGTCGTATCTATCTTCACGTGGCCCAGAAGCCGGCAGCCGCCCAAATCTGCTGCTCAAAGCCGAGCGTGGCGGTATCTTTTGGCTTGGCAGCAGGCATAAGTGGTGAGACTCCGGTGGCGCGGGTATGGACAAGACCAACCTTACCAGCAGTTGCTATGACGCTCGGGGATGTTGCTGGATGCCAAGTATATAGGGCATCTGCGCATCTATCTATCAATGCACTCATTTAGAACATAATTTCTGGGGCTTGGGGTTAGGGTCCTTGCCCGATGTTATCCTTTAGGAAATGTTGTTTGAGTGAGGATCGAATCAAGATGGCAAATCGCAAAGGTAGAACAGGCAATGAGTTAGCTGGTGCAGCAGCCCAGATGGTTGCTCTAGGGTGTGGCCGCTGCAATTCCGCGTCGGTGCATCAGATTTTTTATGGGTTAATCGAAAATCCAATTGCGGAACGGCCAGGCGCTGTCGACTTTAAATATGGCGGTTGCATCATTACCAATAATGCGTGGAGTTGCGAATGTTTAACTTGCGGTAATCGGGAATACCTATCGGAACGCAGGCACAGCACAGACCAGCTGTTTTACCGTCGGGCTGCGGTTGACCGGGAAATAAGTACAGCGGTTACCGCGTTTACCCGCGAACTACGGGAAACTTTGCAACTCGCCGAGGAACCGCTTTTCTCTGGGTTAGGCTTGTGGCTTTTATTAGCCTCGGTTGCGCAAAATATCCCCGATTATCGAATCCAAGAACTAACGCGGCTACTCGGGATGCCACTAACAGCTGCATCAAACGTGGCTCGCCTATTAATCAGCACACCCAGTCTAGCAGTCACCGCAGCCGTCGGCGCTTGGGCGAAGGCGCCCAACAGCAATCAGCTACAGTCCGTGACTAGCGTGGAACCGCTGCCAGCCCAAAGTGTCTTGGACGCTTGGGCAAAGGAGCATACCAACGGCTTAATTAGGGAGTTTCCGCTAACCGTAACGGACGAAACGCTACTGGTGTTAGCGACTGCCCTCACCGCAATCACCGACTGGACCGATCAACTCGACCATGACCACGATGGCATGCTCACGTTGCGCGGCGGGATTCAAACCGTAGTGGCCACCGAGGCAGCGGGGCCAGTGGCGGTGGCGAAGCCATTTACTACTGGCGGAGTGGATGTCTATTCCATTGCAGCGGCGCAAGATATCCCCGCGAGCCGGATTTGGGATGCCGTTGATGAGGTCGTGGCGCTGGCCAACCGGGGAGCGCTTTGGCACGGTGCGGTGCCACCTTCCGATGCCGATTGGGACGGCTCGGAAAACCCGTTCTGGCTGAGCGGGACAGAATCCAACAATCCGTGGCGCGTTTGGCGCGAAGAGATATTGCGCGAGGAGGTAGATGGCGAGCTAGGTGGGAGGCCTGTCCGGTGGAGTAGCCGCCTGCCCAGTTTCGCCACTGAGGCAGTACTTGACCTCAATGCGGCGCCGGGGGTGCCCGATGTGGTTAGTGCCATCTGCGCTCTGTTTCCCGAGCTAGCTGGCGGCACCGTCAAAACCATGCAGGCCGCCGTGGCTCGGTACACCGACACCGGGTTCGCCGCTGCGGCAATCACGGCGATGGGTTGCGATACCGGCGCTGCTCCTGATTTTAGTAAAGTAACTGCCGACTGTGTCGAACTCGATTTCACTAGGCCACACGCTTGCATTGCCGTTGGTCGAGGTGGAGCGTGGGAGGGTATTCCATTATTTTCCATGTGGGTGAAGCGAAAAATGTGGCAATCGGATCGGATAGATATTGCATTTTAGGCGAGATAAGGGAAAGGACGGCGACATGGCACAGGCTGGGATACTTGCGCAATTGACTCAAGCCATCTTGAGAACCGTCCATTAGCTGAGAACATGAATCAGATAGTGATCTTTCGGATGCATTGCACCTAGTATCCTGCGATCCAGAGTGATCAACTTGCCGCTATAATGGGCTGCTAGGTTTACCAAGTGCATATCCGTGACTTGCCGATATCCAATTTTTCCTGTGAATACGATGTTTACCGGGCTTAACGGAACCACATCTGGCCAGAAAGTTGCTCGGTTACTGGATTTGATACTATTCAGGAGTTGTACCGCCGCTCGATAGTCGGCCGGACGTGCAGTAATTCGCGGGTTCATTAAGCAGCGCACCAGGCCGCTCTCCGTTATCGGAGTCGTGGCATAGGACGTACAGGATGTCAACCACGCATTTGCGATTTTATGATGAAGATGATCGGGATTGGTGGCTGCAACAAGCACATTTACATCTGGAAGTTCAGTACTCATCTGCTAAAGCGTTTTCTACCATTTCTGATGTGATTACATGGCCGTATGTTGGAGGCATTTTGAGAAACTCGCCATCGGGCACTAGCATATCAATAGTAGTCGTATGTAAGTCTAGCAGTCGCTCTAGCGCGATATTTATCGCATCGTCGTCAGTCTGGGCGCCAGTTACCTGCTTAGCGCTAAATAGTAATGCATTATCAATTGCCATTGAGGTACCCCCGCTAGGGGGTTAGGAGCGCGCTCGAAGGGATTCGAACCCCCAACCTTCTGATCCGTAGTCAGATGCTCTATCCGTTGAGCTACGAGCGCGTAGTTAAACCCCAAGTTTGCCTACAAATGAGAAAATCCCATCCGATAGAGCAGGTTACACCTTAGGCTAGAGGTACTGCAAGGCGGTGGCTTGCAGATGTCCCCTTAATTGGCCGCAATGATGCGGTGCTGTGCTGAATCCTCGACCGCTAACAACTCGAAGCGTGAACGCGCCTACAATGGCGAACCTCGTTAAACTTGCCGCCCCGGTGTGAGTGATTCCGGCGCAACCGCCCCGCGAAAGTGTGCGGATACCTGCAAAGCATCATGGCCAGATACCTAGCGGGTCACGTCATCATAGACCCCCACCCAATCAGGTGCCAGGGTCAGATTGGCGTGCCCGATTGACTAGGGGATTCTGGTTTCTGGCAAAAACTTGGGCAGGGCATCAGACCTAGCCCCCCCTGCTTAAGGAGCACTTAACACCATGCCGCGCGCTCGAACCACCAACCACCCGCCACTAATCAACGCTGCACCAATCACAGCAAACCCAACCGCACGCTACGGGAAACCCACCAGCGACCCGTGCCCCACTTGCGGCAACTCCCTAACCTCTCACAAGGGCGCAACCCAACGGTGCAGAAAGTACCACACCGCCGCCCGTGGTAGCCAACCGCTCCACATTCCAGCCGCCACGGCTGTCCGCCCCACCCCTCGCGAGCATTACTGCGCAGAGCACGACGACTACCGGGTAGGAACATCCCGCGTCGGCTGGTGCTCTTATTGCCTGATAGAACATAAGGCGGGCGAGCATGACAACGTTTACAACGACGGCACCCATCCCGCTTGCGCTCGATGCGCACAACAACCCACCCGCGAATCCAAGCCGCTCTCGCTTTTCGATGACTTGCCAAGTGATGAAGCGGTAGTAATCGCTCTGAATACTCGCCGCGCCGCTAAGCTGGCTCGCGACTGGAATAGTGGCCAGCAATGAGAACGTGGGTGGATTGCGGCACTCACACCGCGCTAGGACTATGCGAATGTGGCTGGCGTACTGGCGTAGTAGATTCGCGAGGAAGTGCCCGGCGCCATCTCGCCATCCATTCAACCGCCGCCCACCCCGGCGACGATGACGCTCGGCAAGCGCTCTGGCGGCATCTGTCCCGACACGCCGCCGATTCGGCATCTGTCGGATACCGCCCTGCATTATCTGTTGCATGAGTGATATCGGTGGTAGGGCATGGCGCAGCAAGGTCGCGCTGTGCCTTGCCACCTTTGGCGACATCTGCCACCTCTGCCTACACCCTGGCGCTACCTCGGCTGACCACCTCTTGCCCCGCCAGCATGGCGGCACCGACGCGCTAGAGAATTTGCGCCCCGCACATAGCGATAAGCACCCCTGCCCGGCGTGTGGGTTGAAGTGTAACCAGGTGCGTGGCTCCAAACGTTTGACGCCGCAACTGTTGGCCCAGTTTCGCCGCCGCCCGCCGCGCGACCATAGCGACCGTTTTTTAAGAATCGCCACCCCTGGCCATCCCGCGCCAGCATGGTTTTATCCCCCCGATTCGCCCCAAAAAAAACGGGATAAGGCCAACATATCCACAAACAAGGCACCGACGCCATGATGCAGGAAACCTTACCCGGAATGACACCCGGATACGGCTGGAAGCTCGTACCGGGCGCAATGCACGCCGCCGCCACCCAAACGCTCGCCCATCTCGATGCCCTCGGACTGCTCCAACCCGAACATGCGCTGCTGCAAGCCAACATTTTGGGCGCAGCGCTTGATATTGACAACACACCCAAGGCGACAATCGCGAAAACCCAACTGCGCGCACAGATTGAGGAATTGCGGCGCCAACTACCTGCCCCGATTGCGGCTGTGGATGATGCTTGGACGGCGCTAGAGCGTGAACTAGCCGAACTCTAGGCCAATGCTGTGGCTGATTATCCGCCGCCCCGGTTCGGCACACCCCGCAATCCAGCAAATCCAACGCAAGGCCGCCGCCTTGCCCACGTCGCTGCCCTAATGGGCACACCGCTATTGCCTTGGCAAAGGTATGTGGCCGATGTGACGCTAGAGCAGCGGCCTGCTGATATTGCTGCCGCCCACGCCGCCCAGCAAGCCGCCCGCCTGGACTACCTCGCGGCGAAAGATGCCGGCGATTTCGAGCAAGCCGCGCTCGCAATAGGACGCTTACAACGCGCCCGCATCCCCTGGGCTTACCCGCTGGTGGTTATTCTAGTGCCCCGCCAATCCGGTAAAACTGTTTTGATGCGTACGGCTGCTGCTGACCGCCTGTTGTCTGCTCCAAATATGCGTGCCCTAATGACCGCCCAACTTGGTAAGCACGCCGTCGCCCGCTGGGCTGACCTAGTGGAATCCTGCGCACACAACCCCACGCTTAAAAAGACGATGGACGTACACCGCTCGCAAGGCTCAGAGTGTCTAACATTCCCTAATGCATCATTTGCCAAACCGTTTCCGCCAAGTAAAGCGTCAGGTCACGGTGACAGCGTGCCCTTTGTTTCGATAGATGAAGCTTGGTATTTTGATGCCGTCCAAGGCGCCGCCCTGGACGCCGCCGTACGCGGTGCGCAACTCACTAGAGCCGACCGGCAAACTTGGATTATCAGCGCAGCCGGTACTGCTGAAAGCGAATACCTGCTAGAGCTACGCGAGCGGGGCCGCCGTGAATACGATAACCCGAACGCGGGCATAGCGTATTTTGAGTGGTCACTACCAGATGATGCAGACCTCTCAGACCCAGCCGCCGCCGACTACCACCCCGCCATCGGGCACCTAATCAGTCGCGCCCGCTGGGACGAGGAGCGCCGCGATTTGCCGCCCGGCGTATTCGCCCGCAACATGGCAAACCAATGGACAAAATCGCTAGAGACAGTTTTTGACCTAGACCTATTCCAACCATTCGACGACAGCATCACGCCGCCCGATGATGTGGCCATCGGTTTCGATGTCGCAGCCGACAGGTCAGAGAGCGCGATAGTCGCCGCGTGGAAAGACAATAACGGTGTGGCTTATTGGCAAGTAATAAAAAGCGCGACAGGTTATCGGTGGCTCGCCTCCGCCCTTAAAGAAATATCTACCACAATTCAACATGCGACTATCGGCGCAGATAATAGCGGCGCAGTAAAAGCGGTAATAGACGAAATCAAAGACACCATAGAACTAGACCTATTAGGCGCGGGTGATTTCGGCACCGCCACCACAGAAGTCTTATCACTTATCGAAAACAAAACCGACGACACACCCGCCCCGCTCCTGGTGCACGATGACGACCCGGCCTGGGCAGAGGAAGCCGCCGCCGCAACCCTACGCCGACTAGGCCAAACATATGCTTGGGATAGGCACAACAGTCGCGCACCCATCCCTAGGCTAATAGCTGGAACCGTCGCACTTAGACTTTATGACCACGGCGCCCCACAATTACCGCCACCCACAATACGATTCTATTAAAGTAAGTTTTTCATAATGTGCCAACAATAGGCACATAAAACGCAAACCGCAAATATGATAAATGGTTTTCCGGTATTATAGTTATTACCCGACAGGGACGCTACCGGAAAGGTAATCATGGAATCCTTTAGGATAGCGTTAGAAATGATGATGTTACTCTGCGAGTTCATTATCATCTACCTGATGATTGCGGATAGGTAGGCGGGTAGGGCTGTAATTGTAGCTTCTCAACCAAGCTGCATTGCAGCCCTTACCCTGCCGGGTAATTCTACCAGACTACCACGGCGACACGCCGCCGATTCGGCATCTGTCGGATACCGCTCCGCATGATTGCGGGCATGGGGTTACTCGCAAGGTTACGCGGCGCTTCTGCTGTGCTCACGCCCCCGGCTCCCATTTCGCCTAATACGTTTGAGGGTTTGGGTACGATGCCGGTGGAGTGGAACGCGCCATGTGACCTAGCGCGGGTAGGCGCCCCTGCCTGGTGGCCGGATAGCTTCTCGCCGGTCACCAGGCAAACCGCCATGAGCCTAGAGGTAATCGCTAAAATACGTAACGCCCTGGTAGCCATCGTGAGCCAAGCGCCGCTCGAAGCGTACCGTGACGGCCACCCGCTCCCTAACCAACCCAGCATGGTAGCGCACCCCGAAAGGTGGCGCGCGCCTAGTCTTACTTATGGTTGGTTGGCTGACCAAATGTTTTTCTACGGGCGCGCATGGCTTGTCTGCACCGAACGCGCCGCCGCATCAGACGGCGGGCGGCCTTTACGGTTCGAGCTAGTGCCCGAACTCAAAGCCCAGCTTAACGACCGCGACGAACTTACTGGCATATTCGATATTGCGCTACCGTCCGGCGTGCGCCGCGTTAGGCCAGAAGATGTCTATCGGTTCGATGCCCCGCATGAGGGCATCCTGACCTACGGCGCCGCCACTATTCGTAAAGCACTTAAAGCGCAGCAGCAAGCCGCCAACCCCGCCCCGCTAGTCGAGCTGCACCAGACCGGCGGCACGCCACTAGACAACGACGCGATAGACGCCCTAATTGCTCGCTGGGCCGCAGCGCGACGCAACGAAAACGGCGCCATCGGCTAC
>JGI24699J35502_11133471_pt1 | contig 10857 bp, 6 predicted proteins | sample TergutMp193P4_FD_35502 | JGI IMG/M metagenome (IMG submission 35502) | reverse complement strand
GCGGTGAACCCGACGGACTGGGGGGAATGGATAAGAAAAACATTATCATCGACCATTGTTCCGTCAGTTGGAGCGTCGACGAATGTCTTTCGGTCTACGGCATGGAGAATCTGACGGTGCAATGGTGTATCGCATCCGAAGCCTTGCGTGTTTCCACCCACGGGAAGGGAACGCACGGATACGGAGGAAATTGGGGCGGCAACAAGGCTTCTTATCATCATAATCTGATTGCACATTGCGAAAGCCGGGTGCCTCGTCTCGGCCCGCGCCCTTCTACCCAAATGAATGAATACGTGGACATTCGGAACAACGTGTTTTATAATTGGGCGGGCGAAGGCTGTTACGGAGGCGAAGGCATGAAGGTGAATATGGTGAACAACTATTACAAACCGGGCCCGGCAACCGATGCTGCATCGGTGGCCGTAAAATACAGGATTGCAAAAATAGGGATACGTACCGCAAGTTATGTCGCGACTTATCCGGATTTTGCTCCGATGTTGCACGTTTGGGGTAAATATTTCATTGACGGAAATAAGATGGACGGAAATCCCGGAGTAACCGCCGATAACTGGACGAACGGAGTGTATGCTCAACAATCCAACGGTTCCGGGGTGGATAACCTTTGGACGCAAACCACGAAGGATACGATTCGTCTGGCTCAACCGTTGGAGACGGGAATGGTGACGACTCATACGGCGGATGCGGCGTACGAAAAGGTGTTGGATTATGTGGGATGCTCCTTGAATCGTGATGATGTGGATACCCGCATCATTTCCGATGTCCGGAACCGGCAGGCGACCTTTACGGCTTCCGGGAATAAGGCGGGATACATTAATACGCCTTTCGATACCAAACCTGCGGACGCTTCCGATGATTGGAGTCCCTGGTTGCCGACCGTTCAGGTGATTGTTTCCGTCGATTCTGACAGAGACGGTATTCCTGATTTTTGGGAGGATGCAAACGGACTCGATAAAAATAATGCCGCCGACGGCAAAACCTTGAATGCGGAGGGGTATACTAATCTGGAAGTTTACCTCAACAGCCTTGTGGAAGGAATCGTACAACAACAAAATGAAGGAGCGGCCGGCATAAAAAGAAACGAAACGAACGCTTCAAAAGTGGATGTTTCATTGAACCGGAATACAAGTATGCTTATGGTATCGTCCGATGATCGGATGAATCGTTTGGAAATTTATTCCGTTTCGGGAAATCTTGTGAAAAACAAGAGTGTGCAAGGATACGAATGTTCGCTCGATTTATCCGGTTTATCTTCCGGAATATATCTTCTGAAAGTCTTTTGTGACGGAAACGAAATTGTCGTGAAAAAATTTGTCAAAGGGATTTGATTCGGATTTTAATGATAAAAAGATTTTAACAATATAGATAAACATGAGATTTTTAAGTAACCGGCGGGATTTAATATCTGCTATTTTAAACGTGAAGATGCAAAGACACAAAGTCACAAAGAATTTAAACTTCGCGCCTTTTCGCCTTTGTGACTTAGTGTTTAAAATATAAACCGGTTTTTACGACATATTTATTTTATTATTAATCATTTAAAAATTACATTTATGAAAAGAAATTTTATGCTTATGGCAAGTTTAATTCTTGCAGGTACAATGAGTTTATCGGCAGCCGATATTAATCTTGCGGCGGGTGCTGACATTCGGGCGGCAGTTGAGACAGCCGGTGAAGGCGATGTCATCATTCTTGCGGATGGAACATATGAAGATGCTACAGGTGGAGAAAATGCAATTAATTTGACCAAAAGTATTACGATTAAGGCAGCCGATCCCGGGAAAGCATCTTTGGTGAAGTATTCATTTATGGTTCCTGCGAACGGAAATATTGCTGATCTTGAATTTGACGGAATAAATGCAAGCCATGACCTTACGATGGACTCCCGGTATTTTCTTCAAGTGAATACGGCTACATCAGCAGTGACGAATCTGACCATTAAAAATTGTGTAATCAGCGATTTTTCCCGAGGTGTTGTACGGGCCACGCAAGATAATGCGACGAAAATAACAAACTTATTGATTGAGAATTGTATATTCGAAGGAAACAGTACCGGCAATGCGGGATATGCAAATATTAACACTCAAAAATGTACATCAGAATCGATTATAATCAGAAATTGTACTTTCTACCATTCTCCGGCGGCTCTATTTCGTTATGAGGCGACAAATAATTTGAATTTGCTGATAGAAAATTGTACAGTTCTCAATTTAGGGTCCGGCAGCGGAAGAAAAATGATAGAAATCGGATCCGGTACACACTCAGACAGTCCGTTGTCGGTTAAAGATTGTATTTTTTCGGGATCTTTCGATACGACTGTTCCCGACGGAACGTCTCATTCGATTGATTTATATAATTTGGGAACGGTTGAAAATTGCATCTTGGAAGGATATTCCACTGTGTTAACCAATCGTTCGGGAAATCCGGAATCGGTGGGTTCCGTGACTTCTTTTGATTTTGAATCGTTTACGATTGCTACAGATCCTGCTACGATTTCCGGCATCGGAGATCCTCGCTGGATTTTGAACGGACAAGTGAATGGTATTTCAGTTCCTGATGCGGAAAAAGTGGTTAAATCCGTCGAATATTACGATATATTGGGCAAACAAATTACCGGGGAGGTAAAAGGTCTTGTCATAGAGAAAGTGGTTTATGAAGACGGCTCGATTGCAACCGCAAAAGTGTTGAAGTAGTGTCGGGGCTGTTGTGATAATTTATTCTCGCACAGATTTCACGGATTACACAGATTGATTGAATCGATGTCGGTTAAAAAAATCTGTGCAATCCGTGAAATCTGTGCGAAATTTCCGTCGCGTCGGATACAGTCAATCCTTACGTACGTATGGTACTACGATAACTGCCGGTACTGCTCTTAATTTAGGTTACACCGGCTCAAATGTTACTATGGATGGTGGTGGTACTTATACGTATTCGTATTCTACAAATGATGGAACAACTTGGACAAAGATAAACCCAAACCCGGTAATATCAAGTACGACAATACCGTTTACTCCGCCGGCAGCCGGTAATTATTGTTTCAAAGTAGAAGTAATCGGAGCAAACGCCGTCCGTTTCCCGGTGCAGCTGATTTGACTCATTCTTTAAAATTAACAAAAAATATCTGCTCACTGAATACGGACTTTATAAAAAGCGATGATTCAAAATCTTTCCTTCCGCATCTTCTTCTCTTGATTTTATATTCCTTCCTGTTTCTGTAAATGCAATTACCATGTGTTTACGCAACCTCTCTGGGAATCGCATAAAACCCGGAAAGAGTTTTCTTTCACGCAAATAAGCAACGCTTATGTATTTTAACATTTATTATTATTATTATTATTTTGTTTAAGATCAAATACTCTATCTTCGCTACCGAATATTGCTACTCCGTTTTTTAAGAAAATTTGAAATAAAAACCCAAAGACATCGCAAAGGGTACAAATCACTTTCTCTATGTACCCGGTGTTTGTTTTCTTTTGTGGGTCTTTGATCCTTCACGTTTAAACGATATTTTTTAATTAATATATTAATCAAACAACTAAAGACAACTAAAATTATGAAAAAATTAGTACTGTTTTCATTTATGGTAGCTTGCGCTTCTTTCAGCGCAATAAATGCGGTAAAATTTACAGTGAGGAGTTATAGTGGACAAAGTACTTGCTCTATTGCGGGAGACTTCAACGGGTGGGCTGCTGCTCCAATGACTAATAACGGTGATGGTACTTTTTCAATAAATTTGAATGTTAACATATCAAATCTTGGGACCGGGTATAAATATTATGATCCTTCGACTTCGACCTGGGAATGGGGTGTTGGTGACAATAGGAAGGTCTACTCTCCTCTTGATAAATGGGGAGTATCTTCTTTTTCTCTTTCCTATGGAGTGGACGGATCACCCGGGTGGACAAATATCGGATTTTCTTATACTTCAAATGGGACTTTATGCATTATAGAACCTTTTAAACTTCCGGATATTAACAGCATATCTTGTTATGTATCACAGAATACCGGTTTCAGGATGGTAAAAGTGCTACGAAGCGTATGAATACTATCTCTTGGATTGGTACCCCGGGAAGAACAGGTGATTACGTAAGGGTATCGATTTATTCTGATTCCGGAGATGAGAATTGGTATCTTCATTTCGAACTGTTGACAGTAACATTAAGTACCCCTGTGCCTTCATCAATATTACTTGGTGAATCTGTTAGATTAAGTGCCTCTTCAAACTTATCAAGTGTTACCAAGCCTGTTTATACTTATCAGATACAACAAACACAGCCGACGAACGGACCGGTTCAATCGGGTGTAGCATCTCCGTATACGCCGAATGCAGCCGGAACTTACACTATCAAAGCAGAAGTAACTGCAGGTGCAGGTATTGCACCCGGAACCATTTTGACTTCTTCAAGTCCTGCTTCATTGATTGTGACGCCGGCAGAAGTCTCGCTACCGGGTGTGACTAACAGTTCCTCCGACCTGTATTTTCAAACAAACGGAACATCTCGTATGACCATCCTCAATTCCAACGGGAATGTGGGCATCGGGACAACTACTCCCGCCAGTAAATTGGAAGTCAACGGAGACGTGCAGGTAGGATCAGATAAACCGGAAGTTGAAGGATACGGGGACAAATTGCTTTTCTTGGGGAAAAACTATAATACAGATCCGCTTTGGATTGCCCGGTACAATGTAAATGCTGACAATTCGGAATTAAGAATCAACATAGGAGATGATTGTGGAGTAGATAGATTTGTAATTGGTACTACATTTTATCAGGATGATTCATGGAGAGAAAGTTTCAGTATCCAGGCCAACGGTAATGTGGGAATCGGGACGTCTGCACCCACCAATAAACTGGAAGTAAACGGCACCATCCGGGCCAAAGAAGTCAAAATAGAGTTGAACAATTGGGCCGACCATGTTTTTGAACCGGCATACCGCTTACCGAGCCTGAAAGAGGTGGAAAATCATATTCAGGAACACGGACATTTACCCGGAATCCCGACGCAAGCGGAGGTGGAAGCAGACGGGATCGATTTGGGCAGCATGAACGTAAAATTATTGCAAAAGATCGAGGAGTTGACGTTGTATATGATCGAACAGAACCGGAAAATAGAAAATCTGGAAACGGAATTGAAACAACTGAAAAAATAAAATGCCATGAAACCCATCATCATTCGGGGGTTGATCCTTTTGGTCGTGACAACCTCCGGCGGGGCTTTGTATGCCCAAAATACGATTCAATACGGCTATGATGCCTCGGGAAACCGGACTTCGAGAACCATTCTGTTGCCATCTGCACCGAAATCACAGGTGCCGGAACAACAAAACATGCCGGCATATACCGATTTGTTTGCCGGTTTGAACATCAGCATTTATCCCAACCCGACCAAAGGACAACTGACGGTTCAAATCGACGGATTACAACCGGAACAAACGGTCGATATTTTGGTATACAGCTTATCGGGAAGCCTGTTGCTGAAAAAAACGAAAGTCGGGGCAGTGACGGACATCGATATCGGCAGCCGTCCGGCGGGAACTTACGTGATGAAGATTGTGTCGGGAGAGAACACGACGGAATGGAAAATCATTAAAGAATAAAAACCATGAAAAATATATTTTGCTATTTGACCCTGTCGGCATTACTTGCCGGCATGTTTCCTTTTTCCGGAAAATCGCAGACGGCGGAAAGCTGGCTCATCAACACCCCTCAAAGCGGAACAAAAACATATATCGCCAGGGAGGGGATCACATTGGCTCCCGGATTTACCTATACCGCCGGTTCCGGAAATTATTTTTCGGCAAAAATCGATCAAACGTTGTTATTTCCTCCTGCCGGCAATACGTATGCCAAACCGGACGGGACGATAACCCTCAATCCGTCCGAAGGAGGGGTGGTCGGCGTTATTCCGGGACAATTCGGCGTTTCTCCGACCGGGGCAGCCACTTACAGCGTGCCGATTGAAGTACCTCCGGGAATACAGGGCATGCAGCCGAATATTTCCCTGGTTTATAACAGTCAGGCAGGCAGCGGAATTGCAGGCATGTGCTGGAATATTGGCGGTTTATCCATGATATCCCGGGTACCGAAAGATTATTATTACGATAGGGAAAGAAGCGGAATAATATGGGATAAAACCTCCCCCCTGGCTTTGGACGGACAGCGGTTGATCAAAGTGCAGGAATGGGGAACAGGGGGAACAGACAGTATTGTATACCGTACGGAATCGGGATTGGATAAAATTGTAGGGTATAATATTCAGAGCTGGGGACCCCGGTATTTTAAAGTTTATACCAAAAACGGCAATATTTTCATGTATGGAAGTTCTGACTCCGATGCGTCTTATTGTTTACTCGAAAAAACACAGTCTAATTATTATTATAATTTAGGATGGTTTTTATATCGGGTAACGGATACAAATAATAATTTTATTGAATTCACGTATACAAATACGAAATATAGTGCATCATTATATAGTTATTACTACAACAATCGAATTACTGAAATAAAATACGGCAACAGTAATACTAAAGTGGCAAGCATTCTGTTTCAGTACAAAAACAAGTCATCTTCCTTTACTCAATACATCGGAGGCAAAAGTACAAGAAATGATATGATATTGGATAAGATCGAGATCAGAGACATGAACGACGAGGCACAATTAACCTATCAATTGGCATACAATACAGTAGACAATAATGATTTCCTGAGCGACATCAAAAAATCAAATGCTTCGGGCGAATCTCTTCTTCCGCTGAAATTTGAATGGAGTCCGCAAAGTTATGCATTTTCCGATACAATCAGTATAAAGTTTGATGAAAATCCTTCTTATATAACTTATTGTAAAAATCAGGGATATAAATTCACGAATTTCGAAAAAATATCGGGAGATATGGATGGAGACGGCATTCAAGATGTCATAGCCAAAGCTGCATACGAAAAAAACGGCGACAAAAAATATTATTGGATTTTTTACAAAAAACAAGCCAACAGTAATTGGTACCGGTATGTTTATGAGAAAGAATATAATGCGGACAGAGAAATTTCTTTTCTCCTTTTGGATCGGGATCATGACGGAAGGGATGAATTATATATCGGACGTTATAATGCATCGTCCTGTACCATTATTCTCGGAAAAACAATGTGTCGTTATGCATATCATATAGATTGTTATAAATACGGCTCTTCCATGGTTCAGACGGAATCTGTTTACAAGTCAGGGGATCCGGAACTGATGATCAATACGGAACCCATGAAAAAATCGTACCTTATTCCCGGTGACTTCATCGGAGACGGAAGCACTCAATTTTTGCTTGTGGCTCAAGACAATAAAATAAAACGCCTCTTTACCGACGGCAATCCTTCGGGTATCAGCTTGGATATCGGCGGCATTGCCAATTCCGGAATATATCTTTCCGATATGAACGGAAACGGAAAAGCAGAAATAATGTATGTAAGCGATAAAGCCCAATTTTACGAATATAATGCCGTTTCGGAAAAATTTGAGATTATTTATACGGATAATAATTTTTCGTATAAAAGTGATGTTTATCCCGGCGACTTTAACGGAGACGGATGTACGGATTTTATGGTCAATGTGTGGGGGACGAATAAACTTACGATTTGGCTGTCTAACGGTAATTCTTTGTTTGAATCCGGTTTAGCGGATAATCTTCCCGCGGAGCCATCTTCCAATGGTGTAACTACGTCTGTAGGCGGGGCCACCGTAATCACAAAGTACAGCCCCCGCAAACAGGTATTAGACATTAATCAGGATGGTAAATCCGATTTTGTGACAGCCTATTTTCATAACAAAGATGTAAATACCGTAATGCTCAAAATTTATATCAACACCGGGAACGGTTTTGTCGAAAAGAGTTCTTGGTTGTTGAATAATTGGAGGTGGGGAGATGCACTCAATTTGTTGAAAGGCGCCGGAAAATATGATTCTTCTACAGGGAAAGAAATTCTCCTGGCTAACGAACCCGCTCTCAATTACCTGAAATACGTAACATTGTGCAAAAACATCCGGTTCAATAAAGTAATCGGCATAACCGATGCCCTCAATACAAAACTCGCGATTTCTTATCAAAACTTCGATATGATGTGCAAGGTCGATAAGAATATATACAGCAGTGAAAATACTACGGGGCCTGAAATTACCGGGAACTTGTCTCCCGATTTTGAAGTTGTAAAAAATATATCGGGAAATTCAGTTAATATAGATTATACGTTTTTCAATCCTTACGTTGAATGGAAAGGGAAAGGGCTTCAAGGTTTTATGAAAATGGAAATCAAGAATAATGTGGCTTCTGTAATGACGACTAATGAAGCAAAAGTAGATATGACACGAGCTATTCTGTATCCTTACAAGAGCACGGTAAAAACAACAGCGGGAGCATTAATCGGCGAAACCGTTCAGACGTATACCATTCAGATAATCAGCAATACCGGAGCAAAATGCTATTTTTTAAAGCAGGATTCGTTGATTTCGAAAGACGCTCTCAAAGGAATCACCGTTAAAACTTCGTACACAGGTTATGACACGGACCGGAATCCGCAAACCATCCTGACGGATTACGGCGGCGGCATCACAAGCACGGAAGCTTTGACCTATGTCAAAAAAGGCTCCCTGTTCCTGAATAAGATTTCTTCCCGGCAAATTACCCGGAAAGTGTCGGGACAATCGAATGTCGTCAGAAAAGACTATTTTTTCTACAATAATAAGGGGAATCTGACGCAGAACACCCAAGATTCGACCAATGCCAACAAAGTTCAAACTTTTTACGGGAATTACGACGTGTATGGCAATCCGGGGAAAATAACGACCACCGCCAACAATATTTCCCGCTCTCAAACATTGACCTATACTCCTTCGGGGAGATTTGTCAAAACGAGAAAAAATGATCAACTCAACGAAACGACAACATATAATTACAATGAATCGAAAGGATTGCTGATCGGTACGGTCGACCGTTTGGGAACTGTAAGTTATGAATATGACGGATTCGGAAGGCTTATATTGACAACTTATCCCGACGGAATTAAAACGGCGGATGTGCTTCAATGGGCGGGAACAACTTCCGGAAAACCATCGAATGCCAAATACTACAGGTATACGGAAACGTCCAGTGAATCGCCTGTTTGGGTGTGGTACGATAATCAGGGGCGTGAAATACGGAATGATTCGTACGGATTGAACGCGAAAAAGATCATGGTCGATACGGAATACGACGCGAAAGGACAAGTCTATCACGTGTCGGAACCTTATTTTGAAAACACGGCCAAAACATGGGCGGCGACCTATATTTATGACGATTACGGTCGGATTAAAAGCCTGACTACTTCCGGGGGGACAACCGCTTATACCTATTCGGGATTGACGACAACCGTCGCTTCTCCTTCGGAAACACGGAAAACGACGGTCAATTCCGCCGGTTGGGTGGTCGAAGAAGAAACCGGCGGAAAAAAGGTCAATTTCACGCACTATGCTTCCGGATCGGTGAAAACCGCTGTGCCGCAGGATGGCCCGGCCGTTGCCGTGGAATACGATTTGCAGGGCAACCGGACGAAAATAACCGATCCGGATGCCGGTATTATTGAAACGGTGTATGACGGATTCGGACAACTTAAGTCGGAAAAACAACAGGTGCACAAAGCGGGAACTTGGATTACGACTGCGTATGAGTATCTTCCTTCCGGATTGTTGAAGCAAAAAACACGCGGAACGGAGATCACCAATTACAGTTACGACGGGAACAACCGGTTGATTCAAACCTCCATTGCGGGAAAACACACTCAAAACTTCGGATATGATTGGTTAGACCGGATCGTTCAGGTTACGGACGTGGTCGAAAACAATAAAACGTTTGTAACGGGAACGGAATATGACCCGTTGGGACGGGTAAAAAAAGAAACTTATCCGACAGGCTATTATACATGGAACGAATACGATAAGTATGGCTATCTAAACTCAGTGAAAGACCGTTCTGGGCGATTAATTTGGCAAGCCTTGAATGAAAATGCCCGCGGGCAGATCATCTCAGAAAAAAAAGGGATTAAACAAACCGAACGACTGTACGACAACAAAGGCTACCCAAGTGCTTTAGAGGCAATCGGAATTACCAATATGTATCAGGGATTTAACGATAAAGGGAATGTAATGCATCGTGGCGACGATTATATGAACAGTCAGGCAGAAACTTTCCTGTACGATACTCAAAACAGGCTTACCAATTGGAATGTATATGATTGTAACGGAAATTTGGCCAAACAATCCGGTATCGTGTATAATTCTACTACCGGCAATATTTCCCAAAAAAGCGACTTGGGGAACTTTACGCTTAATTACGGAGCAAACAGTAAACCGCATGCGCTGACTTCCATTTCGGGGGTTCCTGCGCAATTCCCCGTCGATGCTTTGACCGTAACCTATACCGACTTCAAGAAAGTGAAAACGCTTGAGCAAGGCAATAAAACCTACACGCTTACGTATGGTGTGGATGAGCAGCGGCGCAAATCGGAGTATAAGGTAAACAATGTAACGCAAGAAACCCGCTACTATTCGGGCAATTATGAAGAAGTGACTGCCGGCGGTATGACCCAAAAAATACACTACCTCACTGGTGGCGCCATACTGATAATAACAGGCGACATGGAAACCTTGTATTACGGCTATTACGATCATTTGGGGTCTTTGATCGCACTGGTAAACGAACAGGGGCAAGTGGTGGAGCGTTACGCTTACGACCCGTGGGGCACCCGCCGCAACCCGATGAATTGGACGCAACCAGACACCCGCACCTCTTGGATCGTAAATCGCGGATTTACCGGGCACGAAC
>JGI24699J35502_11133473_pt1 | contig 10859 bp, 3 predicted proteins | sample TergutMp193P4_FD_35502 | JGI IMG/M metagenome (IMG submission 35502) | reverse complement strand
CCGGGTTATCCACAAGGCAACAGGTGGGTTCGGTGCCCAACAGGGGCGCCAGCGCACCCGGCGCTTCGGTGCACCAATTTCCCAGCACGCCCGCCGCTATGCATCCGTCGCCCTAGTCCTGACCCTCGGCTTGGGGGCCACATTGTCTGGAACATGGCGAGCCCCGGCGCGCGCCGATACCGCGGCAACAGACAGCGCTCTCCGTGAAGCATTGGCCGATGCCCCACCAACAGTGAGCAGTAGCCCTGCGGCGTTAGCCGATCTAGCAGCCGCCTCTGGGGATTCGGCGGTCTGGGATCATCGCGGTCCTCAACTGGTAACTCCGGTGGTGGGCGGCACGGTAGTTGACCCGGCCACTTTCCACGAATACCCCGGTGGGAACGACCTGGCGTACTATGAGCAATCAAGCAACGCAGGGCGCATTTGGATTGACAAGTCAGTATTCTCGGCAGAATCCTTGCCCGGCTACAGCCATTCAGGCCGCCGAATTGATAGCTACACATGGCTTGAGTCGGACAACGGCGAGCGAACCTGGGAGCTTGGCGACCAGCATGACGCGAATTATCCAGCCGACAAATTGAGTGCCAACCAATTATCGGTTGGCGTGTCCGTGTTGACAACCACCCAGCACATCCATCCAGAAGATGACACGCCAATTGATGTGGTAATGATAATTGACCTGAGCACTTCAATGCGGCAGTGCTCTTACGAAAATGCGCCCCAAGGCTATTATTGCGATAGCAATACCAACTGGCATGGCTCCAGGTACAACGCGATTTCCATTGCCGTAAATGAAGCCATTGATATCATCGCACAAGATAACCCGCGTAACCGGGTCGCATTGGCTTGGTTCCACACCACTGCTGGGGCGCTACCCACGGCACAGACTGCGTTACGGGTGCCGGTGCGGATGACCGGCGGCGCAAATGACCCGTGGGCCGGAAAATACTTCGACATTTCGCACGTTGGCGACGGCACCGATGCCGATGGCGCGATAACTGGCACGGCATCCTCGGTTACTGGTGCCTTTACGGTACGAACAGCGGGGGACGCACCGGCACGCGCGGTATCGGCGGCCCCAGTTACCTTGGCAACCGGCGGCTCAACCAATACGCAGCTAGGCATTGTCACCGGCATGCAATTACTGGCCAAGGCCACCAACACCACTTGGGAAGGCTCCGACGGGGTAGTGCGCCCGCGCATCCCAAATGTGATTCTGTTTTCCGATGGCGAACCAACCTATTCAGTAGGCGCAACTGAGACAGGCGCAACTGATTGGTGGGATTGGGACATTGATGCCTCGACTTCAAGAAGCACAAATGGCAGTGGCAACCCACAAACTTCCAACTTCTGCCCAAATCCAGATGTGTCCGGCATCTGCCAGGTAGAGCAGTATTTCGGTAATGGGTTCAAAGCCGCGATGGCGGCCGCGTACCAAAAGAACGCAATAGCTGCAAACTACCGCCCTACTGCGGCGATGAAAAATGGGCTGTCGGCGGCGGAGCAGGCTGAATTAGATGCGTTGGCGCAGCCAAAGATATTTACTATCTCACTGGGCATCGGCCAGTTGTTCCCCAACGGCCAACAGTTGGCACTCGCCACGCTCGACCCGGCCCAACAGCACCCAGATACCACTGCGGACCGGCTGGGCGAAATGGGCACCCAATTCGAAAGCGCTTGGCAGACCTACGTTACTGGGGGCAGCCCTAACGTTGCTGTCAATGCGCCAGCCGCCACGCGTACCAGTACCGGCGCGACAAGCATTTCGGGCACCGCCGCCAATCGCACCATCCCTGGTACTGGTATCACGCATTACTACCAAACCACAACTACTACCTCGGCTCCCAGTTTACCTAACAGTGCAACTGCGGCGCTGGGCAACTGGTCAGCAAACCCCCCTGCGGCGCTCGCTGCTGACGAATACCTGTGGACAATGGCGAGAGTACGCTATAACGGTAATGCTGCCAACACCCAATCGGCAGTAGCTCGCCGGATTTCGGGGGATCCGGCCGCTCGCAGCATCAAGCAGATTGAGCAGTTGTACCAATCGACAAACTCCACTACGGCGCCAGAGCGAATTGCTGCGGATGCAACCAGCCTTGGATCATGGTTGACCACTCGGCCAACTAATATAGGTGCTGGCCAATACCTATACAATATGACACGAGTTACATATGAGCTAGAAACATATTCGGTGACGCATCCCAGTGGGGCAGCCGCAGAGTTTGCCCCGCAAACTTATAAGTACAATGATGACTTTTTCAGCCCGGTGACCACCAAAGATTTGGTGGGAGAGTTTCAAGCTATTGCGCGCCAAATTGCTAATACCTCGCTAAATTTCCCCATACCCAATACCGACAGTTCACTAGATGTGACGAAAGATGGGGAATATACTGATTATCTAGGGCCATTTATGCGGGTTTCCGAAATTAACCGCATTGATTACTGCATCGCCACCGACCCAGCCGAGGAATGTGAAATATCGAGTCCATTCCCATTTAGGTATAGCAACAAAACAACATCTGCGGATAAATTGACGGATACCTACACTTTCACCGGCTACGTCAAACCCAGCTCTTTTTTGCCTGGCCCGGTGCCATTAAGTGGTTCAGCTGATTCCACGCCGCTTACCATCACCGTAACCCATTCGCCAAACCTAGCTGTGGGGGACATTGTCACGGTAAAACTGCCGGTGGCGCTAATTCCCATTCGCAATACTGAGGTGTGGGAAGATGGTTTGGGGCGGCCATATCATATGGAGGTGACGGGGCATCATCCGATGCACATATTCTATTCGGTGGCGCCAAAAGACGAAGTGCTCTGGGCATTAGCCGGTAAACCGTTAGGCTCTGCCGATAATCCAGCTACCCCGCAAGATGTCCAAGCGCTGGCGCAATATTTAGCAGCTGAAACCAACCCAAATACGGGCTTAGTGAAGTTCTATGCTAATAATTGGGATATTGGTGTTACCGATCCGTTCTTTAGCCAAGCCCAGACGCCAAATACCAAATGGACGCCCGCTATCACAAACGACTTTTACCGCTTTGCTGCTGACACTCCCCTATATACTTCGCGCCCCCAAGCCACGCCCGGCATACATATTAATGATGGCGGATGCGTCTCGGATGCCGCAGATACTTGCCAGGGGACTAAGGCTTCAATAATCGGCCCATTAGCTGGTGATGGCGAAACCATAGACTCACCTCCAATGGCAATAGACAATGCCTCTCGGCTGACTTGGGCGCAGTGGAATGGTGGCAACTATCAGGGAACTCTGTATTACCCAGCGGTGTCCTATAGCCAAGATTTCTCTGGGAGCACGGGTGGGAGCACTATCACCAAAACGGTAGTGTTTTACGAAACCACCGCCCAAGCACTGCTGAGTGCCACCGGCGAAGCATTGTACCGGCAGCGATACCCTTTGGACTACAACCAATCCATGGTTGCCGATGGGGCGTACCCGGCAATCCGATCTGGGTTGCCCAATTATCAAGACACCGGAGTACCCGGCCTAGGTGCGCCGCGCTGGCAGAACCTAGACCACGCAAAATGTGCCACGACCTTTGATCAAGACTCAAACCATACCGCTGGTGCTGGTGGAGCCCAATACACCAATGTGCCGGAAAGCCAGTTGCTGCAGTGGGTGAACCGGTCGCCGGTGTGCGAGCACCCAGTAGCTGGCACTGAGACGGTTAGTTTTGTTCGCGAAACCATTGGTGCTTTGGGAGCGAGCCAAGTGCAGGTCAACTTGGGTAATAACGGTTACCTGGCTTATGCCATTGAACCGGCCGAGCCGCTGACCGTGTCGGCCCAAGGCAGTTTGGAAATGGCATACGACTGGCGCATCGAAAAGCAAGCTATTGAGGTGCAATACGATGATGATGGCCCGGTGCTTAATACCGTAGAGCTTGACGCCGCTGGCATCCCGGTTATGGTTGCTGGCCAACCGAAACAAAGCACAACTACCCTGTATACCCCAGCAACGGCGGATGCCGAAGTAGGGTTCCCCATCACCAGACTGCCGGCTGCAGCCGTCCAAACGGTTAGCCCGGCCACCACGCCAAAAGCCGCCGGGTCGGATGGTACTGCCGAGTTCTGGTACGCGGTTAAAGTAACGCCATATGCCCTTGATATCGATCCAGATTTACCATCGCCCCCAATTACCGCCGATTCCGTGAATTGGTTACTAAACGGCATCGTTACCGTCCATAACCCCAATTCCTGGGCCATTCCGGTTAAGTTAACGGTGAATCCGCCTTTGAACACGACAAATCAAGTAGGCAGGCCCGAAGCGAGTTGTACTTTTGGCGAAGTGCTAGACCAAGTTGGCCTCCCAACATATCTTGATAAGGCCGAGCGGTGGTTCTGGGCACCTGCCGGGGACACGCCGATTGCTGGCCATTGCACCGTGCCGATGGGTAACCCAAATAATCTCCACCCAGAGGTGAACCTACCTGACGATGGCCTGCAAATGGGTGTCACCCTTGAATGGGATAACCAGCATGTTTTTACGGTAGACGCCGATTCGCAAGGCCCTATCACCAAATTCGAAATGGCGCCGGTAGATATCGAAACCGCCAATGTTGGGCCAATCAACTATGAGGTAGTAAATGTTTGGGATGATCAAGCGCTAGTCAATAATGACGACACCATCCGGTTAGGCACGGTTGACTTAGCCGATGGGCCAACCGTATTCATCTATCGGCTGAGACTGCCCCATGGCTTTAATGCCCCCAATTGGGCCACTGCGCTGGACCATCCAAATACTGCGTGGTTGAACGAAAATCTCTGCGTGCCTGGCCCTGATGGCGATGCCTGTGGGTACACTGAACCCCCAACTCCGCCAACCCCAGACTGCACCGCAGATCCCATATTTGGCGAACCGCTGTGGGATGTCGCGTGTGACGAGGTAACAGTGACGGCTGAGCCTCTTGCTTTGTCGGGTACCGCCGATGCCACCAGAGCCGTGAACTACCAATGGCAGGTATTTAAGGAATTGACGGACCCACGGCAAACGCCTGTTCAGGCCGCGCCCGGCTCTGAGGTAGAGTTTGATTATCAGGTTTGGGTTGAGGCCACTAAAGATGAGGCAGATCGCGCTCGCTTAGCAAATGGCCAAATTGTAATTACGAACCCTAATGAGTTTGCAGTTGACTTGACTGATGCCGTGCTACGAGTGGATGGGCAAACCATCGCCCTTAATGCCGCAAAGCTAGATTCTGGTGCTGCGGTAATAGCTGATAACATAACCCTGCTGGAACAATATGGCGAAAATGCCCAAATTCCAATTACCCTCACCATGCCTGGCTCTAGTGGTACTAACCCCGTTAGGTTTGTGGGCCGGTTAGCGTTTACCGAGCCACAAGCGACCATAACCGGGCACGCCAAGGTTTACCTAACTGATATCGCGCCCGGTGCCGTGCCAGGTACCAGCACTTTTGGGGCGCCTAAACTGCTAAATGCTGAGGATTATTTGGTTGACACGTTCAGCGTTGGTACATTTAGTATAAATAACTACTTATCGCGTACTACGGGTGTGAAACCATTTACCTATTCGATAGTGTACCCGGCTCCCGAAACAGCGGGTGAAATTGCTGAATACCTAAACATTGCATGGATATCTGACCCAGACGGTACACCGCCAGCATCTGATGATCAATGTATTGATCCACTCCCTAATGAAGGCGTCCCGGCTTGTTCCCCCGTCCCGATTGAAATTGAGACGCCACCGGGGAACTCCGGTCTCACGATGGTTGGTGAATTATCAGGCAAATATGCAGTTGATTACGATTGGTGGATTGTCAAGTCGCTCGCGAGTGGGCAAACCTCGCCTAAGATAGCTCCGGCTTCGTTCGACTATGTTTTGACCGTTGGTGCGGTTCAAAATGCGCCCCAGTTCCAAGCCGAGGTTTCAGATTACCTGACCATTAGCAACTCCAATCGGCAGCCCGTGACAGTTTCCGCTCTCACGGTTGCTGGTAGCGACTTAACGCCCTCGGATTGGCCAGCTACGCTAATGGAGAACAGCGGCAAAGTTGAGGTGCCGGTACTACTTACTAGTTCCGACCTGCCTTTCCAAACGGGTACGACGCCGTTGGAAGTTGCCATCACCTTGGCAGATGGTAGCGTTGTGCGTAGCTCAATTAGCCTCACCTTTACCGAGGATATTTCGGCACGCACTGGCGCAACTGCGACCTTGACTGATAGTTGGGCAGTCGCGTATGCCGAGGCTTGGGCTAATGCTGGGGTGCCTAGTGTGCTCAAGGCTGAGGACTATTTGGCCACTGCTGGCAGCTGGGGTTACACGATCAGTGGGCTACCTGAATCGAATGCTGGTTACCTCAACACTGCGATTATCGTGCCGGATGACAAACCCGAAGGGCCGCATCCAGGCGGCATCGAATATTGCGTTCGCCCCACTGGTGGCTATATGCAATCGAACGTTACTAACAACGACGACTTGTGCGACGACGATGTGATAGTTACTGTTGTGCCGCCAGACCGGGGGCCAGGGCCGGGGCCAGATCCTGACCCAGATCCTGAACCTGACCCAGAACAATGCGTGTGGAATCCGTCGCTGCTGGTGGATGACCCGGAGTGCGAGCCGCCCACACCGGTTTGGCGACCTCCGGTTTTGGCCGAACCCATCCACGATGTGGCGCTTACGTTGTTTGTCGAGTCGGTTACGCGCGGCGACCAGGTGGTTTGGCAGTACAGCGACGACCTTTCGCAGCACTCCCGGCCAGAAACTGCCATCATGAGTACCGCTAATCCGGCGGATCCCGCTCACGCCGGTGTTTGGGCAGCCGATGTCGCATCGGGCGACCGGGTGATTCTAGTGGGTGACACGCTCAGATACGACATCCGCCTATTGAATCAAGGCGAACAGCCGATTCGGGTCGAATCAGTAACGTTCCACGCCGGGCCAGAACTAGAGGCGGCAGCGAGCGCTGCTGATGACGGTTGGATGGCTAATGGTGGTGCGCCATTCGACGTGCTGCCATCTGGCGTGGCCGATGCGGGCGCTACTGATGCCGATGCCGCTGCGGGTCTTGACCTCACTTGGTACGGCAGCGTCGAGATTGCGACCGACGCCGAAGATGCTAGTTTACATTTGGACGCTATCGTCACCGACGCCGCGCTGGGCAACGGCTCAGTAACCACCACAGAAACCCAACGCATCAGCACCGGGCACTTGACCGCCTTCGCTGAGGTGTCCGGGCTAATGGGTTGGGTGCCTAACCTCTGCGAGTTCGATCCGACGCTACTAACATCCGACTTGGATTGTGTGGCCCCTGAGCTGCCAGATGTCTGCCCGCCGGGTGCCGACCCAGATGTGGACGACTGCGTGCCAGTTCTGGCTTGTGACGACCCAGAGTTTAGTGGTTTTGGGTACTGCATCGCGCCTGACGAAATAGTGCCAGAGGTTCCTGGCCCAGGCGGGCAATCCTTGTGTGTTGATGGCATGTGTCTAGAGGTGCTGCCCGACCAGTCGCGTTGCGCCGAAGGATTGGTGTGGGATGCTGGCCTGGCTATTTGCGCAGCAGCCACCCCGGATTTGTCTGCTGAGCCGTTTGGGGAGTCTAAGCCTGATTCTGCTGGCGGCGACCTGCCAAAGGACGGGGTTTCCCCTGAAGCGACCTGCGAACCACCAGGCCAAGTGTGGAACGTGGAATTGGCAGCTTGTGTGGCTGCCGCACTCAATAGCGAAACCGGTGTTGAGCCAAGCGATGAAACCGTTAATGTTGAGGCTGCTGGCCACGTACTTAGCCGAGCTTGGAACTTTGTCGGTCGCTTGTTTGGCAATACGCCAGCAGAGCCGATGCCACAAGCACCTGCGAATTTCGCGTTCGTGCGGTACGACGTAACCCCGGCTTTCCATCCGATAGCACTAGCTCTTACGGGTAATGGGGAGCCAGCGGTGCTCTCAGACTCGGCAGGCTTGGCAGCCGCTGATGGGGCATGGGTTGAGGTGCCGGAGGACTTTGACGGCCCCATCACCGTTGACCCGCTCGGCATAGCTTCCGTCATCAAGGCATCGAACTCGCCTTGGGTGGTGGCATACAACGTTGCTGCTGATGTGGTAACAGATGATGCTGCGGTGTGGTTCCATGAGAATTGGGATAACTTGGTGGACTCACCCGATGCCGGCTTCTTGGACAGCCATGACGGCGCCCATACCGTTGTCATGCTGGCGGAAGCCCTACCGTGTGAGTACGACTCCACGCTGCCGGCTGGTGACCCAGAGTGCAAGCCGACAGTTGAACCCCCGGCAAAGTGTCCGCTGGACGAGAATCTGACTGCGGATGACCCCGCTTGTCAGCCCTGCGAATATGATCCGAAGCTGAGAGTCGGCGATCCTGCCTGCCGCCCGCCTGAATCGAAGGTTTGCGAACACGATCCGACGCTTAAAGCGGACGACCCGGCCTGCAAACCAAAGGAAGAGGTTTGTGTTTACAACAAGGCACTGCCAAAGGGGCATGTTGATTGCGTACCACCGCGGAGCACGCGAACCACGCCACCGACACCGCCCGCTCGCTCAGCTGTGCCGCGCACTACGCCGACCCCAGTGGCTGCCCAACCACCAACCATCACCCGCACTGGTGCAGGCGTAATCCCGCTGCTCAGCGCGCTTGGCCTGCTGCTAGTGGGCGGGGTAACCCTCCGTCGGCGCCGCAACCGCTAACGCGGCATGGGCGGCTGACCAGCCGTACCCCGGTTCAAACTAACATGATTGGGCCGGGGTATTTCGCAACTGTTTTATCATGCGTTAGTAAAGTGATATCCTCAACGATGGATTGGGCGATTAGCAACCGATCAAAAGGGTCTTGATGGATAGGTGGCAACATCGCAACGGCTGCAGCATGGTTACCCATAATAGCCATTTCGATGAATCCCGAATATAAGGCTTTGCTACGCAATTCATGGGGGTCAACAACAAAGTCCCCGCGCCCAGCACCAAACTTAATGGCAGTTTCCCAGATATTAACCGCGGAAAAGAAAATTAAGTTTGTGTCATCTCGTAATATGCGCAATGCTTTGGGGGAGAGTTTTTCATATTCGTCCATCATCCAAATCAAGATATGGGTATCAAGCAAATATTTCATTGTGCGCCGCCGTCATATTTTCCTTCGAACATCTCACGAATTTCGTCTGCCATCATCGTGTCAAAGTCATCCGGCACATGAGCGCGACCCCGCAGCGCTCCGAACCGGCGCTCGACCTCTTCCGGGGTGGCGCGGTAGGGAACCGGTGATAGCATCGCAACCGGCTTACCGGCACGGGCGATCTCAATCCGTTCCCCGCCCTCTACTTCGGCCAGCAACTGAGACAAGTTAGTTTTTGCCTCATATACATTAACTGTACGCACAACATCCTCCCTTGGTTGGTCTGGTTAACCAACCATACCACAACAGGCGGCGCGTGGTCGGATACTCTCTGAGTTTGAATCGTGTTTTGCAGGGATGAGCTGCAAGGCGCGCGAGCGAAGCTAGTACGGATTGTACTTGCGAGCGATAGCAACGCAGCAGATCGGCTAGTTAAAGTTGAGGGTAGAAAGTCGGATGGGGGATGAGATGCAAGCAGAGCGACGACAGGCGGTAGGAGAACTACCGCCCGAGGAGCGTTGTGCAGCAGGTCGCCCCCATCTGACTTTCTACGGGGCATCGGCGGCGGCGGTGTCCAACAACCACAGCGTCAAGTCCTTGCCAGCAACGCCAGCAGCAGGCACGTCATCCACCGAACCGTCTGCTAACGCTTCGGCAGTTTTCTCGGCTTTCTCTGTTCCAGCCACAATCACCCAAACTTGCCGTCCAGCGTTGATGGCGTCAAGCGACAACGAAACCCGCTCGGCAGGTGGCTTGGGGGAGTCGTACACGGGAACAACCGAGGCGATAGAGTTTAAAGCGGCCCGGTCGCCAGGGAATAGCGACGCGGTGTGCCCGTCCGGCCCCATCCCTAGCAGCACCACATCAAAGACGGGCACCGCTTCACCGGGCGCCGCAAACTTGGCTAGTTCAGCAGCGTAATCATCGGCAGCGAGGTCCACGCCCTTGGCACTATCCGGGCCGGGGATCGCGTGGATGTTTTCTTCGGGCAGCAGCCCGGCGTCAACCAGCCGATCCAGTAGCACTTCGCGGGCTTGCGTCTCGTTGCGGTCAGCCTTGCCGGATTTGAGGTACCGCTCATCGGCGAACCAAAAATGCACGCCTGACCAATCTACAATGCCCGCGAGTGGGCTGCGCGCGGCTTCTTCAAGCACAGCGATCCCCATCGTGCCACCAGACACCACGGTGTGAACGGGGCGCCGGATTTGCTGGATGTCGAACAGCCGGAGCAACCAGCGCACGGCGGTCACCTCCGTCAGTTGTGCCGCATTGGGATGCACGATGACCACGCGTTTGCTCATTCGTTGTCCTCTCCAGCCTCAGCCGTTGGGATTGCCACTAATGTCGTAGTGTCGGCTGGCAATCCAGAGTCGTGAGTTGTTACTAAGTCTAGCCCCTCGGTGAGCACTTTCTCGTAAACGCGGTCGGCGTCGAGGCGTCTTAGCTCCTCGGTGAGCGCTTCACTTAGCGAGGTTAATGGTAGCGCGATGTGGCGGGGCGGGAAACCCGGTTGGCTGATTGCCAGCGTTTTGCCGTCCGGGCGGTGGAACTCAATTTTGCCGCTTGGACGTTCCAAGATGACACCGGTGATGCCTTGGGCACCTTTGACCGCGATGAATTCGGTTGGGCACTTTAGTTCCACTGCGAGCCAGCCGGCTAGCAGCCACGACGATGCCCGGTCTTTGACGCCGAACACGGTCGCTTTGGTGACTTTTTCAAATGGCGGCAAGTCGAGGGCGGCGGCGATTTGGG
>JGI24699J35502_11133474_pt1 | contig 10880 bp, 11 predicted proteins | sample TergutMp193P4_FD_35502 | JGI IMG/M metagenome (IMG submission 35502) | reverse complement strand
CGGTGGCGTCCTCGGCTTGCTGGATGAGCCCGCGGATTAGCGTGGCGTACTTGACATGTACGCCACTGCGCAGCGAAGTACCGGTCAACCGGCTCGCTGCCGAGGCGAGCAGGTATCCGGCGTCAATAAAAAGGGAGCATTTCGCGGGCACGGCGCTATCTTACCAGCGCGGATGGGCTGTGGATAGGCACTAGGCGTGCACCTGACGTCGGACCGCGTACCTACCGAGCGATGCCATTTGGGCGTGGGTACTCGGAGGCGGGATGGGTTTCTGGCAAGATTTAGACTAGGTTTACGTGTTTTTGAGAGAGGGGTTCATTGTGCGACTGCGCTTGCGCTCCTTATCTCGGCTGCCAATTGTTGTGGTAGTTGCCCTCGGGCTTTGCGGCTGCACTTATGCCTCGCAAGGGTTGGATGGGGCGGCGGGGTGGACGCAGGGGTATGACGTTTCGCAGGTGGTTGCCAGCCCGCGAGCGATGGCGTTGGTGCCTGAGCACGTTAAGGCTGATGGTATTTTGACGGTTGGTTCGGAATTGACGTATCCGCCGATGGAGTTTGTGGCTGGCGATGGGCAGACGGCTATTGGTTTGGATATTGATATAGCGCGGGCGGTGGCGAGGGTGCTGGGGTTATCGGCTGAAGTTAAGTCAGCCAGTTTTGACTCGATAATCCCGGGCATTGGCCCTAAATATGAGGTTGGGATATCCGCCTTTACGATTACTCCGGAGCGGCTTGACTCAGTAAATATGATTAGCTATTTCTCGGCTGGGTCGCAATTGGCCGTGCGAGCCGGTAACCCTACTGACGTTAGTCCTGATTCTCTTTGTGGCACTCGAATCGCCGTGCAAATTGGTACGGTGCAGCAAGAGGATTTACTGTTATGGACTGAGAGTGCTTGTGATGATAATCCAATAACTATTCTGCCCTACGAGACTCAGGCCGATGCGACGGCCAATTTGCTGGGCGGTAAAGTAGACGCGATTTATGCTGATTCCCCCATTGTGGATTTTGCGATATTGCAAACTGAAGGTCGGCTGGAGTTACTTGGGGAAATGCGCGATGGCGCAAATTATGGCGTAGTGATTGCCAAAGATGATGAACAGCTAACCGTTGCAGTGCAGGCGGCGCTGCAAGAGTTAATGGATAATGGCACGCTAACAACAATCGCCGAATTGTGGGGTAACGGCCAAGGGGCAATGTCAGAAGCGCTGCTTAACCCGCTCAGTTTCTGTGGAAACGCCAAATACGATGAGCCAGCACTTACTAACATCGAATCCTGATTTAGTTCCCAATCGGATTACCGCCGTGGCGCGCCCGAAAATTGGGCGAATTGTTTCGGGTATTATTGCAATTGCGCTGACGTTATTGGTCGTGAGGGCGGTGGCGATTAACCCGACTTTCCGTTGGGACTTGGTGTGGCTGTATTTGCGAGACATTGTAGTTTTTCGCGGCATTTTATGGACGCTGTTATTAACATTTGGTTCGATGTTATTGGCGATTGTGATGGCGGTGGCGTTAGCGTTAATGCGGCGGGGCGATAATCCCGTTTTACGAGCAGTTGCGGGCGCGTATGTGTTTTTGTTTCGCGGGACGCCGGTTTATGTGCAGTTAGTGTTATGGGGATTGCTGTCCGTGTTGTGGCCGCGCATCAGCATTGGGGTACCGTTTGGGCCGGAGCTATTTCAGTTTAATACTCAAGATTTACTAAACGCGTTTTGGGCGGCTTTACTTGGGTTAGCGTTTAATGAGGCCGCTTATCTGTGTGAGATTGTGCGGGCTGGCCTTAACTCGGTTGATCCGGGTCAGGTTGAGGCTGCTAAGGCTTTAGGGTTAACTAACTGGCAGACGATGCGCCGAGTCATCTTACCTCAAGCCATGCGAGTCATTATCCCGCCGACGGGTAATGAGACTATCTCGATGCTTAAAACCACTTCGCTTGTTATTGCCATCCCGTTTACGCTTGACTTATTTTATGCCACCTCGGCATTGGGGAATCGGCTATATCAACCGGTGCCGTTTTTGATGATTGCCGCATTTTGGTATTTAGTGGTGTCCTCTATTTTGATGTATGGGCAGCATTTGCTAGAGCGCTACTATGGGCGCGGTATCGCGGTGAACGTATGAATATGGTGGAGATTCGCGATGTCTATAAGGAATACGGCAAGCCGCCTACCGCGTTATTAGTGCTTAAGGGTATTAACTTGACCGTACCCACGGGTTCGGTTACCGTGCTATTGGGTCCCAGCGGGTCGGGTAAGTCCACACTGTTAAGGTGTGTCAATGAGTTGGAAATCATTACCGGCGGTGAAATCTGGGTTAATGGCGAACTGTTAGGATATCGAAAAGATGACCTAGGTAATCTACATCGATTATCCGACAAACAAATCGCCCAACAACGCAGCCACATTGGTATGGTATTTCAGCGTTTTAATCTATTCCCCCATCTGACCGCCATCGAAAACATCACGCTTGCCCCAAGTCTGGTAAACGGAACCGCGAAAACACTAGCGCAAACCGAGGCAAAGGCGTTATTAGCACAAGTCGGGTTAAGCGACCGAGCCACCTATTATCCAGCCCAGCTTTCTGGTGGCCAACAACAACGGATTGCAATTGCCCGGGCATTAGCGATGCAGCCCAAACTCATGTTATTTGATGAACCGACTTCAGCATTGGATCCCGAATTAGTGGGTGAAGTGCTACAGGTCATGCAGAATCTGGCGCAACAGGGCATGACGATGATGGTAGTTACGCATGAAATCGGCTTCGCCAAACGGGTGGCCGACCAAGTTGTGTTCATGGATGGCGGCGTGGTGGTGGAACAAGGGCCACCCAGCATCATCGACAACCCGCAGCACCCGCGTTTTCAGGCGTTCTTGTCGCATCTATAAGTTACCTGCTGTTGAGATTGCGGGTCGAGCCCGCAATGACAGGACATATAGCCTACTCGGTTGTCGGGGGAGGCAATGGGATAGACTGGTGGCGTGGTGAATAAGTGGACGGCGCAGCGCACCGAGGCGGCAATGGTGCAGCAAAACCGCTTAGAGGCACGCAAAAACGCCGAACACGAAAAAGCCGAGGCCATCATCGCGCAACAATGGCCCATCATCAGGCAGCGCGGCCCCGCCCCGGTCAAGCTAGAAGTGCAAGGCTATGGCGGCGTCGGCAGGGCGCGTACTAACTTGACCGGCTGGTACCTAAGAAAAAACCGGACGGTAGCGCTCGGCACGGACGGCAAGTTCTACGTATTAATCGCCCCGCTAAGCGCAATGGACAGAATCAGGGGGCTGAAACCCCAGCCAACTAGGCCGCCACTCATTATCGGGGAAGGCGGCAAAGACGGCGAAACCATCGACCTAAAAGATGCCCTAGAGCGCGTGTACAACCCCAGCAAATTCGTTTAGCGGGATCTGCGCGATAAGATAGTCCGATGCAAACGTCATTCGCGTCCGACAACTATGCGCCCGCCCATCCGGCGGTAATAAAGGCCCTGCAAGAGGCCAACGACGATTACGCCCCCGCATATGGCAAAGACCTGTGGACGGAGAATTTGGCCGAGCGGTTGGAGGAGATTTTCGGCTGGGGCTGCATCGGATTCCCAGTGCTGAACGGCACCGGCGCTAACGTCGTCTCGCTAATGGCCAGCACACCTAAGTGGGGGGCAGCGATCGGCACGGACATCGCGCATCTAAATAATGACGAAAACGGCGCCCCAGAACGGGTAGGCGGGCTAAAACTGCTCACCCAAAAAAGTGCTGTGGATGGCAAACTAACCCCAGAGGATATCGAAAAGTGGGCGCACGACGTTGGTGACGTGCATCGCGCCCAACCCACCGTCATCACGCTGACCCAAGCCACCGAGGTCGGCACCGTCTATCAGCCCTACGAACTGCGCGAACTTGCCGACACTGCCCACGAACTCGGCTTTGGCGTACACATGGATGGCGCCCGAATCGCCAATGCCGCAGCTTACCTAGGTACGGGGATGCGTGACTTGGTGACCGAGGTGGGTGTGGATTTGCTGAGCTTGGGCGCTGCGAAAAATGGCGGTATGTTAGGCGAGGCCGTAGTAGTGATCGGCCCCGGGGATGCAACGACGACGCTGAGCGCCGATATCCGCCGCGCCGCCATCGCGGCCATCCCATATTTACGTAAATCCACGATGCAGTTGGCAAGCAAAACCCGCTTTGTATCCGCCCAACTATTAGCGCTGCTGGGCGAACCGGCCCGGGTGGCAGGCGTGCAAGTGCCGTTGGAAAAACGCCTTTGGTTGCGTAACGCTAGGCAGGCCAATGAGATGGCGCAACGGCTGCGGGCAGGCATCGTCGAACAATTTGGTGCCGACGCCGATGCCGTTAACGCACCACGGACAATGGAAGCACCCACTTCCCGGATGGTTGAGGCGGCGCGAGCCGGTCTCGAAACCACGCCGGTGACGGATCAGACTTACGACGGCCCCATCGTCCGCATCTCGAGGCCAACTGAATCGAACGCGGTTTTCGCGACGATGCCGCGAGACGCCGCCGGCCGTCTCAGAGCAAAGGTACCGTTTTACGACTGGCGTGACGGCGAAACCCCAGAGCGCGTGGAAGTCAGGTGGATGTGTAGTTGGTGCACCACCGAAGCGGAGGTCGACAAATTTCTGAAACACCTTGCCGATGTGGTTTAACCCATCCGATTTAGGCCAAGGTCTAGGCAGCAATAGTGCCTATTGCGTAGCGTGTGACGGGAGCGGCGGCTGAAATATGGTCGCCACCTAAGAGGCTTTTCGCAAATTGCGATGTTGGTAAGACAGCAAAGCGCTTGGGAAAAGGCTCTACGTTAAGGAGATATTGTTATGACAGGCAGCCCCGAGAGAGGCACTGTAAAGTGGTTCGACGAGAAAAAGGGTGGCGGTTACATCGCCCCTGAAGCCGGTGGCGACGATTGGTACGTCAACTTCCGGTCTATTGTCACGGAGAACCCCAAGGCTTTCAAGACCCTCGCAGAGGGTCAGACGGTTGAGTTTGAGCGCACCAATAAAGAGGAGCGCCACATCCCCGACCGTCAAGAGGCTAAGAACGTTCGCGTAGTGCGGTAAGTTTTAGTCTGACGGCTAAATACCAAAAAAGGGGCTACCAAGCGGGGTGGCTCCTTTTTTGCTGCATCTTGTATATACCCGGATTGCCGTTTGGTGGGTGAAGCGATATGGTGCCTAGTGAATTAACACGCTATTAACTAGCGAAATATCGGCTCGCGCGCCAAAACCTAGATACCCACTAGCCAAGTCGCAAAACGCTTTTTGGCGACGCGGTATCTTGCATTTCGTGACTGAACAAATGGTGCGGGTAGGCATCGTTGAGGATGAGGCCGTGGTGCGCGGCATGTTACAGGAGACCCTCAACAGCCAACCGGGCATCACTGTGGTGCACAGCGTCCCCGGCGTCACCGAGGCTTCCCTTGTCTTTACCCCCGGCTCCATTGATTTAGCGATTCTGGATGTCCACTTGCAAGATGGCAATGGCGTGGCGCTTGGCACCCAATTACAGCGCAATGACCCTAACCTGAAAATCATGCTGCTATCGGCGGTTGATGTGCTGGGCCTGTTTGAGACGGTGCAACGCGAGGTGCCGACGCCGTGGAGTTACCTTTCCAAGCGTTCCAGCTTTGCCCGCGACGTCTTAATTAGTGCCGTCAAGGCGACGGCATCCGGTGGGGTGGTGATCGACCCTTATCTGGTGCAACGTTCCGAACCCAAAGCGGGCACAGCAGTATCGCAGTTGACTAACGCGCAGTTTGGCGTCTTACGGCTGGTGGCCGAAGGCATGAGCAATCAAGCCGTCGCGGAAAAGCTGAACATCAACCCGCGTAGTGTTGAGTCACACTTAAAGTCCATCTATCAGCGCCTTGGCATTGACGGCGACGGCTCGAACCGCCGCGTGGCTGCCGTGCTGACGTTTTTGGAACAGACGGGGCGCACATGGCCGTCGTAAGTGCCCAGCAACCTTTCGGTTTTTTGGCCGGATTCAGTGAGATAGTCCTCGCTACTCTATTTAGCGCTAAGCGGCGCAACCGAAAACATGAGCAGGACATCGCCCAATCCAACGCCCGTACCCAAGCCGCCTTGGAGGAATTACAGACTGAGGAAATGCGCGTGCGCCGCTTGGTTTCCGACCAACTGCATGGCACGTTGCAAAACCGCATGGTGCTGATTTCGGCAGGCATTGACGCCGTCGCAAGGTCGCTGGCTGATAGCGGCGACCACGAACGCGCGCGGCAGTTGACGGAACTGGCCGATGAGCTCGATATGTTGCGCGAACGCGAAGTGCGCGACCTGTCGCATACGTTATTCCCTGCCGGCATTGAGCTGGGCGCGGTGCGGGCTATTCAAGTGATGATTGACCGGTTGCCCCCGCAGATTGACGCCAAACTGGTGCTCGGGCCGCACTTGCAGTCCCGGATCGGCGAGGGTTTTCCGCTGATGCCGTTGGCCGAGCGGTTGATTGTCGTCTCAACCATTGAGGAAGCGATTACCAATGCGTTGAAGCATGGTGGCGCTACGAAAATAAGGGTTGACCTTGAGTTGGAGCCTGCCGCTGACGGTGATGGGTTGCTCCTACTGGGCGCGGTTACTGATGATGGGCAGGGGTTTTCGGGCGGGATGCCAAGCCCCGGCGACGGTACCACTGGGCTGCGGCGTTATGGTGAGCGGTTGCGAAAGCGCGGGGGTTTTTTGCGCTTGCATTTGTCCGATGGGGGCGGGGCGCGGCTGGAATTTGCGCTCCAGTTGCCGCAAGAATTTACGGAGTAACGGCACTGTCGGTAGGTGCGGCTGATGGCTTGTAGGTAGTCGGTCCTCTCTATTGTGGCTGGTAGCGGTGGCGCATGCTTGCGTAGTCACCAGGCGCTAATTGGCGTCGGTTGGGGAGTTATCCATAAGCATTGTGGAATAGTATGTTGAAAAGTTTGTGAAATGCTTGTTCAGACATTTGTGGATTTTTGTGGATATGTCCGATTTCTATTTTCGACTAAAATTGCTAGATATTGTGCCGCGTGTCACTTTTGCCCCCAGGATATAGGGGTGTACGCTCAACTTACATCAGGGTAGTTACACCGTTAGCACAGGCATCGGCGTATTCAAAGAGGAGTGGCATCATGGGCCGTACTATTGACGTCAAGCAAACCATTGAAGAGTACTTAAGCCGGTCAGACTGGCGCGTGCGCGCTAATGCCAACCAAGGCTTCAGTTTGGGTGGGCTCATCTTGAATGTCGCCGGTAAGGTGGCAGCCAACTATTGGCTGGATGAGTTTTACAGCCCCGAAATCGGGAAGGCGCATCGCGAGGGTGACCTGCATGTTCACGATCTTGACGTGCTTGGCGGCTACTGTGCCGGGTGGTCGCTGCGGCAGCTTTTGCATGAGGGCTTTGGTGGGGTGCCCGGTAAGATTGAGTCCGGCCCGGCAAAGCATTTCAGCAGCGCCTTAGGGCAGATCGTGAACTTCTTTGGTACCCTGCAAAACGAATGGGCAGGCGCCCAGGCCTTTAGCAGTTTCGATACTTTATTGGCCCCTTATGTGCGGTTGGATAACCTTACTTTTGATGAGGTATATCAGGGCATCCAAGAATTAGTTTATAACTTGAATGTGCCGTCCCGGTGGGGTACGCAAACACCTTTCACTAACCTTACTTTCGACTTGGTTTGTCCCGATGATTTCAAAGACGAATATCCGATGGTTGGTGAGGATATCTGCGATTTCACTTATGGTGATTTAGCGCCGGAAATGGCGATGATCAACCAGGCATTTGTGGCAGTAATGACGGCGGGCGATGCGAGTGGGCGGGCTTTCACGTTCCCCATCCCCACTTATAACATCACCAAAGATTTCGATTGGGATGCCCCCGTTGCCGATGCCATCTTTGAGATGACGGCTAAATATGGCACGCCATATTTCCAGAACTTCCTCAATTCCGAGTTGAATCCGGGTGATGTACGCTCAATGTGCTGCCGGTTGCAGTTGGATTTGCGTGAATTGTTGAAGCGCGGCAATGGGCTGTTTGGCTCTGGGGAGCAAACTGGCTCCATTGGCGTGGTTACTTTGAACCTTGCCCGTCTCGGCTATTTGCACCAGCAAAATTGGACGGCGCTACTCGCAGCGCTCGATTACCTGATCGACATCTCCGTTGACTCCCTTGAGATAAAGCGAGTCACCGTGCAAAAGCTTATTGACGATGGGTTATTCCCGTACACCAAACGGTATTTGGGCAAGCTCGACAGCCACTTTTCCACTATCGGTATTAATGGCGTCAATGAGATGATCCGCAACTTTACCGCTGACAAAGAGGACATCACCACCCCGGGCGGTCGGCTGATGGCACTCGAATTGCTTGACCATATCAACGTCAAGATGATTGAAGCGCAAGAGCGTACCGGCAATCTATATAACTTAGAGGCCACGCCAGCCGAGGGCACCACTTATCGGTTTGCTCGCGAGGATAAAGCTCGGTTCGCAGATATCATTCAAGCCGGCACGCCCGATCAGCCCTATTACACCAACTCGTCGCAACTGCCGGTCAACTTTACCCAAGACCCATTTGAGGCGTTGGAAATGCAAGAGGAACTGCAAACCAAATACACCGGCGGTACCGTATTACACCTATATTTGGGCGAGCGGGTTTCCGATGCCGACGCCTGCAAGGCCTTGGTAAAGCGTTCACTGGAGAATTTCCGGTTACCTTACCTGACAGTGACGCCTACGTTCTCAGTGTGCGATATTCACGGTTATTTGATTGGCGAGCAGCATAAGTGCCCCACTTGCCAACGGCCTTGTGAAGTTTGGACGCGCGTGATGGGGTACCTACGCCCAGTCAGCAGCTTTAACACCGGCAAACAGGGCGAGTTCGCTGAACGCACCCCATTTGTCGCTCCAGATTTGGCGCTAGTGGCAACAAGCACTAAGGTACAGTCCGATGAATATGCTGCAGTCCGCTAGGGAACCATCTTGGGTGGTGGAGGCGTATCAGAGGGGTGGCCTCGAACCCACCGACGTGAACTTGAATGTTGAACCCAATGTCGCTGGCTTAGTCAAGCTATCCACTACGGATTGGCCGGGCAAATTAGTGGCCGTGGTGTTCTTGCAGGGCTGTCCATGGCGGTGTACCTATTGCCACAACAAAGACATCCTTGACCCGCGCAGCCCCAGTAAAATGCCGTGGCAAGACGTACTGGACTTTTTGGCCAAACGCCGGGGCTTGTTAGATGGCGTAGTCTTTTCGGGCGGGGAGCCCTTGCTTTCCGCCGCGCTGTCCGACGCCATTCAGAATGTCGCGGAATATGGCTTTGAGATCGGGTTGCACACCGGCGGGGCGTGGCCGCGTAAATTGAGTGCTCTGCTAGCAGATGACATGTTTGATTGGGTTGGCTTAGACATCAAGCATCTGGAATCCCACTATGACAAGGTGACCGGCGTGGCGGCTTCCGGGCGGGCGGCGTACCGCAGCTTGGAGGCCGTCGTGCAATCTGGTGTCAACCATGAGGTTCGAACTACTGTTAGCCCAACTGTCCACACGCGCGGCGATGTGCAAACGCTAATTGAGCACCTCGCTGATTACCGGAGTCCCAATGGGAACCGCATTCAGCAGCACGTTTTGCAAGAGGTACGTCCGGTGCCAGTGGCTTTTCCGGGTTGGCGGCTTTCGGACTATCTTGCGGATGACATGGGAGAGTTTGACATTCAGACGCGCGCCGCTTGACGCCTAAAGCGACAGCCCATGTCCGCCAGTGCGGGCTTGACCCGCAATCCCAGCGGTGTACGGCACTTCGATTCTGGTAAGAACGGGGTGGGTCGCACACCGGCGTCTAGCGTAGGTACAGTTGAGGTTAGCCGCCGTAGCGTAAGCGGGCTGCCTCGCCGGTGATGCCTAAGGCGTTTCCGATTTTGCGCCAAGACACTCGCTCGGCGCGGGCGCGGAATACGAGTTCTTTTAAGTGACGGTCGGCCTCGGCCAGTAGGTACGCGCGGATGGCGTTTGCGCGTAAAATCTCGACAACATGCGGGCTAGTCTCGACAATCTCGACGGCGAAAACCTCGGCCTCATTGCCCACCAAATTCTGGCCCCACAGTTCTAGTTCCTGTCTCGTTTCTGGGCTTAGAATTGCGAGGTCGATTGCTTTGCTTGCCATGGTTCGCAACTATACTTGGCAACTTAACTTGGCGCAACTTCGCCTAGGCGGCTAATTGGTGTCTAACGCTGGACGGGGTGGTTGAGGAGGTCGGCAGGTCTAGTCAGCCACGCGCGTGGTCAACGCCGGGATAGCGATGGCGACTAGCACGAGAGCGACGCCGAGCAAAGTTGTCGCAGGCGGCACGATGGTGCCACCCCAAGGCGAAAGGTCAAGCAGCAACCCGCCAATGGTCTGGCCAGCCACCAGCGACAAGATCACCAGCAGGGCGCCAATGCGGTGCATCACGCCAGCGGAAGTTCCGATAAAGATCACGCCTAGCGCACCGCCGGTTAGCATCCACCATTGCAAACCGCCACCGCCAGCGGGGAAGCCTTGAATGGCCAGCGAAATCGCCGCGACAACGGCTAGCGCGAGTGTCCCAACCAAGAAGTTAATGAACGTCGCCGTCAAAACCCCGGCACTGTACTCATGCCGCACGGCCTCGCCATTTCGATCGGGTACTACGGTGGCAGTGGTTTCGATGCGACCATTGGCTGCGTGTTGTGCGGCCACAAAAATACCGGCGATAACGGGCAGCAGAATATAGATCAAATGGGTGTCGGCGGTGCCGGTCAGCCGGGCCTGAATGTTGGGCCACTGCGAGATGAGCACGGCTGCGATGGTTAGCAAGGGGCCAACCGCCCGCGCCAAGGTAATACGGCGGCGGCCACCGGGGGCAAA
>JGI24699J35502_11133475_pt1 | contig 10890 bp, 12 predicted proteins | sample TergutMp193P4_FD_35502 | JGI IMG/M metagenome (IMG submission 35502) | reverse complement strand
TGCCGCACTCGAAGCTGTCCCCACCGAAGCACCCGCAGCTGAAGCAACCGCGACAGAAACAGTTACAACCGAACCAGCCGGTACGGCTTCTACCGGCCCCGGCGCCGCCGCCGTCCAACCATCAACCGAAACTGACGGCGTCGAACTGCCAACTGCTGAGGAAATCGCCGCCGCCCCAGTTTGGAGCTCCGAGACCGGCTATTGGAGGCTCTCGCCGCTGCGGCACGGCTCCATGGCCAGCAATGAATTTCAGATCGAAGTATTTGTCGCGACCTCCGATGGCCGCTTAATGTTTTTCAACGGAGACGCCATCCCAGCGCGGGTGGAGTTGGCCAGCGCCAAAGTAGTGCGCTCGGCCCTGAGCGACGACATCGCCGGGTCAAAACGCATGTACGGCTACGTCCAAGACCAACTCGCTTGGGCAGAGGACTGGGTGGCGTATGGCCACGAACTCGGCAGCTATTTTTCCGCGCTCCTCACCCGGACGGTGGACGGCGACGGCAAACCCATCACCACGTGATAAACGGCGGCTTGCGGCGGGGCGACGCCGGGGCGCAACGGCGTACACTCGGCTGGATTACCAATGCCATTTTACACGGAAAATACCCTCTGACCCGCAATTACGCGCTTTAGAAACCCGTGAAAAACGTAACCGCGCCTCGGCAAAACGTTACGATCCGCCGCCGAGTGGACAGCCCCGAAATGTTCTGGCATAGTTGTCGTTACGTCAAAGGGAGCCGCAAGGCGAACAGAGCCGGAACCGGGTAACCGGCCAAGGCAAAGCGAACCAAGCAGTAACCCCGAGATGCCCGCCCAGAAAGCGAATAGACGGTAACCACCCCGGTGACGCGAGCAACCCGGTAGGGTCTAGGCAAGACGGAAACGTCGAGTCGGGATTGCTAGGTTGTGACTGGAAACCTGGTCAAGACAGGGGGAGCGGGAAGTCCTGCTTCGTACGAAGCGCCTGAGTTGGGAAACTGGCTCGAGGTGGCCGTGCGACTAACGCGAAGGCCAAGCGTTAGCGGTGGGCGGCTTAGGATTTCGTGAGAAACCTAAGTGGTGAAGACCTAGATAGGTTGCGTTACGGCGCAGTGCTAGAAGTGTAAAGTTGGGGCGGTAAAACGCTTTGATGGCGCAAATAAGGCAGTGAGAAATAACGTAGGCTTTTAGGCCACTAGGTTAGGCAAGCGATACGCCGCGGTGAGTCGTAGCCAACCCCAGATGGCAGGCCGCAAGTTAGCGAGAAATCGCCGCAGCGAATACTGCGACTGGAAGCATAGTGTGTTCGCACTCGTCCTTAGCGACGGCGATGTGACGAGCTAGGTGCCGCGACGGCGACATCAGTGAACAGGAGCGAAAGACCCCGGGTGCAATGCGCACCACGGGGCTTTCTGCTTTATAAAAAGTCTTTTGGGAGCGATCTGCTGCGTTGCTGCCGCTTGGCAATAGTTCTCCTATTGCCTGCGCTTGCGCGCCTTGCAGCTCATCTCCCAAAAGCCTTTTTATGCGTTTGCCTTGCATCTCATCCCGCTACGCGATTCCTAGTTCCCCGCCATCCGGAACATCTGCCGCTTGGCAATAGTTCTCCTATTGCCTGCGCTTGCGCGCCTTGCAGCTCATCTCCCAAAAGCCTTTTTATGCGTTTGCCTTGCATCTGGGCACGCCTGACGACGATTTGATACCACGTAGCGGGCGACCTGCTGCGTTGCTATAGTTCGAGGGTTACTTCGATTGGGTCGCCGACAACTAGATCCTCGGCAATGATGAGTTTTTTGGCGATGAGCAATAAGAAAGCTTCGCTGCCGGGAAATATGGAAGTTTTCCAAGTGGTGGCGCCAACGGTGGCTAACACTTTTATGCTGCCAAAGCCATGCCGAGCTAACGGCGTAGCATCAATTATGTCGCTAAGTTCAAAGGGCAAGTTGACAAGGTGATAAACACCGCGCCCATGGTCAAAGCGTAATAGCGGGGCCTTAAACGCATAACGCATAACGCATTAAAGGTCGCCACGGTTAATATGAGTTTGCCGGATGCTGTGTTGCACTTGCGCAATTTGGTCGGCGCCAAAAACAGCATCGCGGTGGGCGCGGAACCGGCGCACTAACGGTTCGGGGTCCACGCCCTGCCGCAAAAGGTGAGCGCGTAACGCATCCTCGGCATAATAGACTCCGGCAATCGGCCGTTTGGCGCGGATTAAATCAAAAGCCTCCTCGGCACTATATCCACGGTCAAGCAAAATTGCAAAGGCGGTTGAGGTGCCACGATTAACTCCCATGTGGCAATGCGTAAACACCTTTTTCCCGCCAGCTTGCGCCGTGCGCGCTACTTGTACGGCTTTATCAAAGTGACGATTAGACATGTGATGGCCAAAGTAGTCGTCCTCAGGCAGGTGGTGATATTCCACTTCCGGGTGTCGGGACCAAAGGGCCGCATCATCGGCTTCAATCCGACAATCAATAACCACACCGACTTGTTGGTTAATTAAGTCTTGCAACTGAGCCGCTGCCACGGCATCGTTATAATCAAAATCCCCACCAGTTGCCAACGTATCTGTTAGCCAGGTTAAATTCGCTCGCCCTAGCGGAACCCGTCCGGTTTTCACAGATTTTAACATGCCCGTTATCGTAGCCGATATTTACCGCCGCAATGTTTATCGGGCGTCAAGTTATCTGCAAGTTCCATCCAAAGCACTTGTGGCAGCCCTAATGCGCGTAGCAGAATCAGACGGTGTCATTAGCAAAGATCATTGACCGGGTGCAATTCCGGGTGGAACTCGGTTGGGGTCGGGTCCAGACGGCAGCGGCTCCAGTAGCGCAGGCCGCAATTGCTGCCAGTATCGCTTTTCTTATCGGTCATTATCTTTTTGGCCATCGCACGCCTTTCTTTGCCGCGTTTGCGGCGTGGGCGTGTCTGGGATTTTCGTTTAAGCGCGATTTGCGCCGCGTGGCCGAAGTGGGCATCGCGGTTATTTTGGGCGTGACGGTTGGTGACATCGTGGGCCAGACGATCGGTTCCGGCTGGTGGCAGGTGGCTGTTGCCCTATTTAGCGCGGCGTTGCTCGCGCGCTTTATTGACCATGGCAACCAATTGACGTCAACGGCGGGCGCGCAGGCCATCATCATCACGGGCATTCCCAACTTGACAGGCGGCCCGTATGGCCGTGCCGTTGATGCGGTGATTGGGGCGGCGGTCGCGTGTTTGATGGCGGTGTTGCTGCCTGCCGACCCGCGAAAGCAGCTGCGGGCAGCGCTGGCGCGGGCTGCTCGGTCGCTTGCCGATACCGTCGAACTGCTGGGCACTGCTGCGCGAACCGGCGATCCAGAACTGGCTGAGGCTGCCTTGAGCCGGGCACGTAAGGCCGATGCGACGGTTAGTGGGGCGGTCGAAAATACGCAGTCAGCCCTGCATCAAGCGTCGTTGACGCTCAACCGCCGCCATGAGGCCGAACTCGCTCAGTTTGTGCATCAAGCCCGATTGGTGGATCAGGCGTTGCAAGCCGTTCAGATTTTGGCCCGCCGGGCCGCACACGACTTGGCGTACGCTGACCCGTTTGGCCGGGCGCGCCTTGCGGATGTCTTGGACGAGTTTGCGCATGGAGTTCGGGAACTGTCATCGGCGGTAGCGGCGAATCAGGACACCACGGCGGCACGCGAACGGTTGCAACACGCGGCTAACCAACTCGATCCTGATATCGCCGCTGGTGACCTCGCGGTTCAGGCCCAATTGATTATGATGCGTTCGGCGTTGGTGGATACGTTGCAGGCCACCGGGCTAAGTAATCTAGCGGCCAGCGCGCCGCTGCCCGAGTTCAAGTTGGCTTAAAGCAATGCGCTTGTTAGTTGGGGATTGCACGGTTAGTTATAGTGGGCGCTTAAATGCTTATTTGCCACTGGCGCGCCGGTTAGTAATGTTAAAGGCGGATGGGTCAGTGTTGATTCATGCCGATGGTGGCAGTTATAAGCCGCTAAACTGGATGACGCCGCCTTGTACGTTACTTGATGTTGCCCTTAGTGATAGCGATATTGCGCAAGGGATTACTAAGCGGTGGTCGGTACAAAATAAATCCGGCGATAAGTTGGAGATTGCTTTTTCTGACATTGTTTCAGATCAAGAGTTTGAGCTTGGTAAAGACCCGGGCCTAACTAAGGATGGCGTTGAGGCTCATTTACAAGAATTATTAGCCGCCCAAATAGACTTAATTGGCGATGGCCATACTTTAGTGCGGCGCGAATTCCCGACGGCTATTGGGCCGGTAGATATTCTGGCGCGCTCGCACATTGGACACGTTGCGGTCGAGATAAAACGACGGGGTGAGATTGCGGGTGTGGAGCAGTTGACGCGCTATTTGGAACTTTTGAACCGCGACCCTCGCTTGGCGCCTGTGCGCGGGGTATTTGCGGCGCAAGAAATCAAGCCGCAGGCCAAGGTCTTGGCGGCAGACCGCGGCATTGAGTGTCTAGTGCTGGACTACGAGGCCATGCGTGGCGACGAATCCGAACTCCGCCTGTTCTAGCAACTCAACTTTTCAGACCTGATAACTGGAAACTGTTGTTGGGGGCGCATTGTGCCGATTAAAGCGTCACCAAAAGACACTCAGTGAAACACAAAGGCTAAATCGGAAATAACCAAGATAGCAGACCAAACTCTGGTCGCTATCTCGCCAGTCAAGCTCCCTACGAAAGGCGTAGAATATACCATCATGTCCGGCATTTTGCCTCAAGCACGTACCTCAGTTGTTGAGCCAGATTCGGCACCACAACTGAGGTTCAGTGCTACGAGGGATCTTATTCCGAAAATAGGTGGCGGTCTCGATTCTTACCAAATTAAGGTAATCGCTCTTGTTTTTATGACCCTTGATCACTTAGCTGCTTGCGGATTTAAGATACCTATCTTTGCCACCTACTATTGGGAACTGCGTCGCGTTGGTAGAATAGCCGCTCCACTATTCCTTTTCATCCTTACTGAAAGCATGCGTTTCACTCAGGATAAAAAGCGGTTCGTTATTAGGCTATATTTTGCTAGTGTTGCTGTCGGGTTATTTACAGCATTCACTAACCTAATTTTCGGAGGGATATTTGTGGTTTTATCTCCCGGAAACATCATCTTTACCTTCTTTTATGTTGCGCTTTACATTTATGCCATTGAACGGGGGATTACTGCCTACCGGAACCGCAAGCTGTTTGTGATGGGTTGCTGGTTCGCAGTAATTCCTATAACCTTACTCACCTACTTCCCGCAAGAGTGGATGTACGAAAATGCAGGGCGAGTGGTTTCAACCTATGGTCTAAGCGCAAAATTTTTAATACAGGACATCACTACCAGTTTCATACAGAGTCCATTAACTGTCGAATATTACTATGTTTTTGTGATCCTCGGAGTCGTAATGTACTTCTTGCGAAACAAAACTGCTAAAGTGGCTGCGTTTACCATAACAAGCGCCGCTTTCTATTTAGTTGCGAGGTATCGCGTTTTCATTTACCCCAGCGCTTATATCGGGATGGGTATTTTCCAATATCCGCAATATTGGATGATATTGGCAGCTCCAATCATGCTATTATATAATGGCAAGCCCGGAAAACCGAGTAAGTTGTTTTTCTACATCTATTACCCAGTCCACAGGTACATCATTGCGGTTGCAAATTCCATCTATTTGACGATGGCCTGAATGGACGATGATGAATATTGAGTCTCAACCATTTGTTGATCTCTACTCGCGCTATTACCGATTGATCCTGACCACAGCACACCAACGGTTAGGTAGCATTGACAACGCCCAAGACGCCGCGGCAACTGTTTTTCGGATTGCTTGGGAACGATACCTAACTGGTGATGAAATCACTCTCCAATGGTTATATGGAACGCTCCGTAATGTTATTGGTAATCAATACCGCAGGCAGGCTAGAAGTGATGCCCTATTCGCAAAACTCGCGCCGCTTTGCTCCGAGATAGCTGAGCCAGTTCCAATCGATGACCAAATGGTGACCAGATGGGCATTGCGGCAACTACCTTACGACGAACGCGAAATCATCCGAATGTCATTTTGGGAGGATCTGAGTGCCTCAGAAATCGCAGCCATTATAGGTTGTACCCCAACTGCTGTGCGGTTGCGATTACTTCGAGCACGGGTTCACCTTCGAGCAATCCTAATCAGGCCAACCATCCAAAATGAGGGCATTCCCCTAACTGAGGAGGTGAGTTCAATTGCAGTCAGTCAATTCGCGAATCAGATCCGCACGTCCTGTCAGCGGCAATAGGAATATGCCTCTGACGCCACGCGCAAAGCGTGAACTTGCTGAGCTTATTGGTAACGAAGCAACGATTATCCCAACGGCAGACAGCCAGGCGAAAAATTCCAGCATCCGCTTTCCGATCGCAACTGGATTTGGGATGTTTTCATTGCTGCTGATCGTAATGCTCGCTATCATTCTCGATCCACTAACCCCGCAAGGCGCCTTCGCAATCTCACCTACACCCCTTCGATTCCAACCTCTAAATGCATCCCCGCAGGCTTTATTACGCGAATTAAGCATACTTAGTTCTACATTAGCGCTTCCCAATAATGGTATACAAGTAATTGACGTGCAAACTTGGAACATTTCCATTGTTGATGAAGGTGACCCAACCAACCTAGATGTCGCTATTGTTCCAGAACGAAGGGAAATAACTAGGTATCCTGACAATTCGCAAACTATTGAGGTAAGGACTGGCAATGCCTTTGATGCTGACGGTATTCCTCTACCCGATGCTAGCGTGCAAAATCCGGCTGGAACCTTGTTATGGATTGAGCATTTCACACCCGATCGAATGCGGTTCAGCAATATTGCGCCGACTAACCCCAACATGATGGGAGACTTCTTGTCTGCTGGAATGCCGGAAAATACACCTGCGATAGCTGCGGAGTATTTTAGGGCTATTACAGGGCTTTTACTAGAACAATTACTTGACGCCCAGCAGAATGCGGCGTTGCTTGAGTTCTTATCCCGTTTACCAGATATGCAGGTTGCAGGAATAGTTGTCGATAGAATTGGGCGCGAGGGAGTTGCGATCCAAGCAACACGCACTTGGCTTGAGAATGAGTACACCGAATACTTGATTCTGTCGCCACTCACGGGACAAATAATCGCGACAGAAACAGTAGCCCATGACGGACATCAATTCGGCCTATCTGGACGAACCGTCATCGAATACTACGCTTGGGAAAGAAGGTAATAAACACATGCAGTACAAACAGCTAGTAGCCGGGATGATTGCGGCCACTTTGAGTCTATTCTCCTCTGCTGCTACCACAGCCTCGCCAGATACTGTGGTTGGTAATCAAACGATGCAGGATCGTGTCATTGAAACGTTACGCAATAATCCCGGTGGAGTTCAAACGGCTTGGAATGAAATTTCATGGGAAAACGGCGATATTGTACTTACGCTTTCCTCCGAACTTGGTCATCTTTCACCGCTCGCAATTCCCAACTGCCCTGCTGGACAATTCTGCGCTTTCAGCGGAAGCAATTATAGTGGAAGTAAAGTTGCTTTCAGCACCTGTCTGAGTAACCACTCAGTCGCGACCCTTGGCGCGCCTGTCCTGTCGATAGCGAACAACCGGTCAAGCGGGAATGTTAAAGGTCTTAACAACTCCACTGTTGTTATTACTGTCCCATTCAACACGGGCGCTAATACTAGCGGAACAATCACTAGCCTATCGTGTTCGTAATCCGAGGCTGATATTCTGATTGGTTCTGCTGAGGATAGTAATCCAATTGGATTCACTACAACTCTCAGCGGTATCTGTACCTCGTTATTGCGTAATCACTCTGCTAGTTTGGCGCGGCCTCAAATCGCGACGCCAAGGCGCGTGAGTGAAGGGAGTACGAAGGAACCTGCTGTGTGGCGCAGCCGAGGCTGCGACCCGAGCGATAGCAACGCAGCAGGTCGCCTCAGAACTAGTTTCTGTGGATACTCTGCTAGTTTGGCGCGGCCTCAAACCGCGACGCCAAGGTGCGCGAGCGAAAGGAGTACGAAGGTATCTGCTGTGTGGCGCAGCCGAGGCTGCGACCCGAGCGATGGCAACGCAGCAGGCCGCCTCAGAACTAGTTTCTGTGGATGAGATGTAAGGCGCGCGAGCGAAAGGAGTACGAAGGTACTTCCGAGCGATAGCAACGCAGCAGGTCGCCTCAGAAAGGGTGTGTCGGTGCTTGGTTGGGGTTGGTGGGGCTAGTAAAGTGAAGTTCTTAACAGATTTACACAGGTGTAGTTACAACTGTGGCCGGTAGATTGGGATGGTGGTAAGAATGTTCGATAATAGCGCAGCGACAGTGACCGTTTACTCCAAGCCACATTGCCCACAGTGCGACGCTACCTACCGCGCGCTGGATCGCAAAGGTATCACTTATTCGGTGGTGGATTTGACGCAAGACGCAGCGGCCTTTGAGATGGTCAAGGGGTTGGGTTACCTGCAAGCTCCAGTGGTAATTGCGGGGGATAAGCATTGGGCTGGGTTCCGTCCCGATCAAATCGCTGCCGTCGCTAAGGTACTGGTTGCCGCATAGCGTGTTTGGTTCGGGCTGCCTAACTGCAACACTATACTCCCGTCACCCTGCGCGTAACCCTGCAACAAGTAGCAGGGCAGCCTCCGTGGAGTCCCAGGATCTAGCTGCTGTTACTTTCGCCCCACCGATTTGCTTAATGGACTGATGGGGGTCTCGTTACGCTACACTTTGCAACTGCTCCGATAGATTAGGCTTTTGTTGTCTTTGCCTTTTCTTAGTTCCCGCTTGACATCGGCTGGCAGTTTGGCGATTTCGACGCACTCAGGGGTGCAACACTTTTCATATTCGATAGCGCAGTTGGGGCATTGGATGAAAAGTTGATGGCAGTTGTCGTTGGCGCAGTTGACGTGGTTATCGCAGGGTTGGCCGCATTGGTGGCATTTTGCTAAGACGTCATCGGTGATGCGCTCGCCCATGCGCTCATCAAAAACAAAGTTCTTGCCTCTGAACTTAAGGTCTAACCCTTGCTCTTTGGCTTTGCGAGTATATTCGATGATACCGCCCTCAACGTGATAAACGTTCGGGAACCCATTATGCAGCAAGTAGGCGGAAGCCTTTTCACATCTGATGCCGCCCGTGCAATAAAGCACGATGTTCTTATCCTTATTATCGGCCAAGATGTCCAGCGCCATGGGCAGTTGCTCTTTGAACGTATCGCTGGGCACTGCAACCGCCCCATCAAAATGGCCCACTTCATATTCGTAATGGTTACGCATATCAACAAAGATGGCATTTGGGTCGGATGCCATTTGGTTTACTTCAGCGGCCTTTAGATATTGCCCGACGTTCGCCACGCTAAAGGTTGGGTCGTCAATCCCATCCGCAACCACTTTATCGCGTACCTTCATGCGTAATACCCAAAAACTTGGCGCGTGATCAGCAATGGCAAAGTTTAAGCGTAAGCCGTCCAGTTCTGGAGCGGCACTATATATAAGTTCACGGAGTTGATCCACGTTGGCAGTAGGCACGCTAATCTGCGCGTTTATGCCTTCGTGCGCAATGTACACCCGGCCCAGTACATTTAGGTTGGTAAAGTTTTGATAAAGTTCATCGCGAAAGGCTTGCGGGTTGTCGATATCGAAATACTTATAAAAAGAGATAGTTGTTCTAGGCGTCGAGTCTGCGAGCGCAGCCGCTTTGAGTTCTTTATTGGATATCGTATTATGTAACGCCGTCATAACCAATCATTTCGGATAGACATTAAGGGAGAATAGCAAAGTTTCGTTTATTATACCGGATCTTGTGCAGTCGGTCAAAACGCGGTAGCCTCGCCATTGTGATTATCACTGTCACGCCCAACCCAGCGGTGGACCGCACTTATGAGGTAGGCACTTTGCAACTTGGCGAAGTACAGCGCGCCGCCGCAGTTTATCAAGATGCGGGCGGTAAAGGGGTCAATATCGCGCGCGCCTTGCATCTTTACGGGGTTGACACTGTGGCAGTTTTTCCAGCCGGTGGGGCAAGCGGAGCCGAGTTGGTAACGATGTTGCGGCACTTAGGGGTCTCGGTAGTCAGCATCCCGGTCGCTAATGAAACTAGATCGAATATCACTATTGCCGATGATGGTGGTAATACTACCAAGCTAAATGCCCCCGGCTCTGCGCTCAGCCCAGAGGCTGCCGACACCCTGATTGAAGCCGTTGTCGAACAAATACGAATGGCAAAGCAGCGCGGCACAAAGGCAGCCGGAAGTGAGGCTCCCGTCCAACCAATTGTGGTGGGCGCGGGCAGCCTACCCGATGGCACCGACCCAGCGTTTTATGCGCGATTGGCGCAGGCTGCGATCGCCGAAGGTGCCTTGATAGCGATTGACACTGCAGGGGAACCCTTGTCCCGCGCGGTGACAAGTGGTGGCCTCGCGGTGGTGAAACCGAATCTGGCGGAACTTACCGAATTGGCCCACCGGCCACTCACAACCGTCGGCGAGGTAGTAGCCACCAGCCGCGGCATCATCGGGCAAGGCAATGAGGGCATCATCGGGCAAGGCAATGAGCAAGTGCTGGTTACCTTAGGGGCGGCAGGCGCTATTTTGGTTACGGCAGATACTTGGTGGTGGGCTGGTGGCCAACCGCTAACTGCTCGCTCGACTGTCGGCGCCGGTGACCTGACACTGGCCGGATACCTAGCCGCCGCGCAGGCGGGGGCTGATTTGCCCACCGCCTTGCAAATCGCCGTTGCGTGGGGGCGGGCAGCGGTATTGGAGCCGGGCACAAGAATTCCGGCCCCAACCGCTATCAAGGTCGATCAAGTTCAGGTGGTGGCCGAACCCGATCCGGGCACCGTGCTGGACGACTCCCGCGCCTAACTACTGAGGGGTGTTGAAGGGTGGTTTCGAGACCGGGCTGCGCCC
>JGI24699J35502_11133476_pt1 | contig 10908 bp, 6 predicted proteins | sample TergutMp193P4_FD_35502 | JGI IMG/M metagenome (IMG submission 35502) | reverse complement strand
AAGAAGTTATCAATGTAACTCTCAAAGAATCAACCACGAAATTGGGAGAAGTGATTGTTGTGGCATTCGGCACGCAACAGAAATACATTATGACTTCCGCTGTTACTCAGATAGATAACACCGTATTGAAAAATCGCCCGGTTGGCGATGCGGTTGCCGCATTAGCAGGCCAAATAGCGGGAGTAAACGTAAGCCAATCATCGGGTTCTCCGGGTTCAACAGCTTCTATTGTAGTTCGGGGAGTGGGTTCTTTGCAAAGCGGCGTCGTGCCTCTTGTTATTATTGATGGAGTCCCCGGTACTTTGTCCTATTTGGATCCGAATGATATTGAATCGGTTTCGGTATTGAAAGATGCGGCAGCCTCCTCTCTCTACGGAGCTCGGGCCGCCAACGGAGTCATTCTGGTAACCACCAAAAGAGCAAAAGCGGGAAAAGTCGCCGTTTCCTATTCCGGTTATGTCGGTTGGCAAAAACCTACGGAACTGTTCAAAGAAGCCAATGCTTATGATTACGCAAGCGCCTATAATCTGGCGCTCAATTACGACGCCATAACGCCCGCCAATACGGATATTCTGAATCAAGGAAAGGCGGTTTATACTCAAGCGCAGTTGGATGCGTGGCGAACAGGCGCTTCTCCGAGTACGGATTGGCGTAAAGCTCTATTTTCCGGAAGCAGCGGATTTACTCAATCCCATTATCTGGAAGTATCGGGAGGCATTGCCAATGAAAATGTAATATTAAGGAATAATATGTCTTTCACTTATTATACACAGAACGGGAATGTGGTAAATAATACCTACGACAGATATACGTTAAGAGACAACAGCGAATTAAGTTGGGGAAAATTCAAAGCCGGTTTATCGGTCGGATTAATGGCAAACAGACTGCTTCAACCGGCATCCAAGAATCTCAATGTGATCAATGATTCATCCGACGCTTTGAACAATATCATCAGCGCCGTTAACAGACAACAACCGATGGATCCGATTATGGTGGACGGTTATTATGTCCCGACCACTTCGAGAGATACCAATAATCCGGTAGGCGAGGCGGAAATGGGAGGCACATGGAAGTCAAAAACCAACAATGTTCTCCTAAATTTAAATTTATCGTATTCAATATTGAAAGACCTTGTATTAAAAGCGTCGGGAGGATTGAATTATACAAGCTCCATACAAGACGCTTTTTTGAACAGTACAACTTTTTATAATCCGTTAACGGGATTAACTTTAACCAACGGAACCAATATTGCCCAAGATTTTCATTTTCAAGAATATCATTATATGGGACAAGTTGACTTGACTTATAATGTTGATTTCGAAAAACATCATTTGGGATTCGTGGTCGGCTCGCAAGAGGAATATCACGAATACAACGATTGGACTATGTTGGGCGGTAATTTCATTAATAACAGTTCCAACAGTATGCTGTTAGCGGATCCTACCACATTCGACAATCAAAGCAGTCAGTACCAATGGGGATTAATAGGCGTATTCGGGCGGATCAATTACGATTTTGATAAAAAATACATGATAGAGTTGGATGCAAGGGATGACGGGTCTTCCCGCTTGAGCCCCAATAAACGATGGAATTTCTTTTCCGCCTTTTCTGTCGGTTGGCGTTTATCGCAGGAAAATTTTTGGTCGTCGTTAAAATCCGTATTTCCCGAATTTAAAATAAGAGGCAGTTACGGGCAGTTGGGCAGCGATAAATTACCGGGAACCACCACTAATCAATTGTATTATCGGGATAAATCATTGATCGGGAATGTGGCTAATGACATTAATAACGGACAATACGTTACTTTTAACGGAAGCGCATACATTCCTATGGGACTTATCCAAAGTCCGGATAATACCTGTACATGGGAAAAGACAGCGCTAACGGATATTGCTATTGACGGAACCCTGTTAAGTCCCGATTTTTCTTATTCTATTGACTTTTTTAATAAAAAAACGACGGGTATGCTTATGATGGAACAGTTATCCAACATAAACGGCGCCGGAAGTTATGCCGCAAACGTCGGCTCCATGAAGAATTACGGAATAGAATTTTCCGCAAGCTATACTCACACCACTTCTTACGGACTGAAATACATTATAAACGGCAATTATTCATATCTGAACAGTAAAGTGCTCGATCTCGGAGGACAAGGCTATGCGCAAGTCAGCAATCAAGCGGGATATGTATATCATCCGTTCTATCTTTACCAAAACGGGGGATTGCTTACAAAAGAGGAATTTGTGAACCAAAAAACAAATAATCCCAAAACTCCCTTATTAGCGGGACAATTGTGGGGCGATCAACTGATTTTGGATGTTACCGACGATAATATCGTGAACGGGAACGACCGAACGGTTATCAATAAGAACAATATACCTAAAAATCTGTTCGGACTCAATTTTGACGTTTCGCTGAAAGGGCTCGGAATTGCCGGAATGATTCAAGGAGCCGCCGATTATTATCAATACCTCGGGGGTAGTGTCGGATACGGATTTAATCAAGGTTACAGTATTGCCACGTGGACTATTGATAATTCATATAATCCCTTGACCAATCCGGATAACTATAATACACGATTACCGCGTATATCCAGAGCCAATACAATCAATTATCAATATCCTTCCACTTTGTTCCTGTTCAACAGCTCTTATGTCCGGTTAAAGAACCTTCAAGTTTATTATGATTTTTCTAAATCAATGCTCAGACATACAGGAATAAGCAATGCAAGGCTCTATGTTTCCGGACAGAATTTATATACCCTGTCCGCTCTTCCGAAAGCGCTTGGAATTGATCCGGAAGTGGGAAGTTCGACCGGAAGCAACAGCGCCGGGAGCGCCACCGGCTCTTATCCGCTGTTAAGAACTTGGACTGTAGGACTCAATGTTACATTTTAAAACAATTATTATTTATGAAAAACGTAAGCATATTTTTTTGTGTATTGACGATGGTATTAACCTCCTGCGTAAAGCTTAATGATGAGCCGGCTGACGCTTATTCCTCTAATACCTATTTCGGAAATTCCAATGCCGCTTTCAACTATTTGGTCGGCTGTTATGCCGGAACCCATTTAGGCGGTATATTTAATGATTATTATCAGGATTTAGAAGTCGGAGAAGCCACTATGTTGGACGATATTACCGATAACGGCGTATGTTGGGCTCTCAATCAGCTTCCGTACGCATTGTCGCTCGGGACGGCTGTCTCTTCTTCGGGAGGATATTCCAACTTTTGGATGGCTTATTTCCCTTATAACGGTATAAGAAACGATAATTTCTTTTTAGAAAACGCAGATAACACGCCCGGATTGGATGCGCAAACATTGGCTCAATGGAAGGCCGAAGCGCGATTTTTAAGAGCTTTCGACTACGCCCGTAAATATATGTTTTGGGGAGGCGTCCCGCTGGTAACCAAAGTTTTGAGTAACGGAGAAGAATTGAATTATCCGAGAGTATCGGGCGACTCGATTTATCGTTTTGTCGTACAGGAATTGGATGCGGTTGCCCAAATATTGCCGGCAGCCAATCCCAACGGATCAGCGGATGCGGCCCGCGCTACCAAAGGAGCGGCATTGGCCTTAAAATCGCGAATCGAACTTTTTCATGCAGGGATGAAAGCGCAAGGCTTGTATGACGGAATCACCGAACCTGCCGGAGCAATAGACATCGGAGCTGCCATCAACGATTACATCGCGGCGGCAAATGATGCGCAAGCGGTCATCAATATGGGAATGTACGGACTTGCAAACGATTATGAAGGACTTTTCTTAGAATCGGCCCAAGGTACCCAAGACCGGCAACGAGAAGTCATCTTTGAAATTGCGTATCAATACAGCGCCAGCGGTATAGCATCCTCCATGGTTTATCCTAACTATACTTCGAAAGAAGGCGGGTGGAACTTAATTGCTCCTACTCAAAGTATAGTAGATGAATATGAAACAAATAACGGCAAGATGATAACAGATCCTGCGAATACGCTGTACGATCCGGGTAAACCGTATGTAAATAAAGATCCCCGCTTTTATGCGACGATTCTTTACCCCGGCAAATGGTGGAACGATCGGTATTTAAATACCACAGATCCGAATGATATCGAATTTTATAACTCGTCGGAAACCCACCACTCCGTGACCGGTTATTGTTTGGGAAAATGGAATGCCCCTCAATCGCAATTGTTACATGACTGTAATGATTGGCAAGGAGTTAACTTTATCCAAATACGCTATGCGGAAGTATTGCTCAACTATGCGGAAGCAATGATCGAATTGGCTAAACTCGGCAATGCCCAAGGCAATTTAGCCGCTGCCGCCGAATATATAAACATGGTAAGGCAAAGAGGAACTTCCGCCTGTGTTCTGGAAGGATTTCCCAAAGGTATCACCTATTATATGCCGCCAATTTCCGTTTCGGATGCAAGTACCATGCAAAAACAGTTAAGACATGAACGCAGAGTGGAATTTGCTTTTGAAGGATTGCGTTGGTTTGATATGAAACGTTGGGGTATCGGCGGCGATGTAATGCCGGGCGATGTTTACGGAGTACCTCCCGGCTCTATTGATGTTAATCATGCCGTTACCGATGACGTTTCCGGAACGTATGCTCCGTTTACCATTACGCAGCCCGTTCAGTACATCAAAGTAGGCAACGCACGCATCTTTGATACCAATAAGCATTACTATTTCCCTATTCCTCAATCGGATATGGATTTGGAACCGGGAGTGTTGATACAAAATCCCAATTGGTAAAGGTTTATATTTTATGCGTTTTGTCTATTTATTTTTTTTGTGTCGAATTTGATAACATAATGATATTTTTTCAAGAAAAATCTTTCTAAATATTTTTAATTTCAAAAAATATTCGTACATTTGCATTCGTTTTTAATAGAAAACGCTGCAAATAGATTGTAAACAAATAAATACACGAAACAATGAAATTACAAGAAGTTTTAAATGATTTAGAAAGAAGATTTCCGAATGAACCGGAATATCATCAAGCTGTCGAAGAAGTGTTAGGATCAATTGAAGAGGTTTATAACCAACATCCCGAATTTGAAAAAGCGAACTTGATCGAGCGGCTCTGCATTCCCGATCGGATTTTTTCATTTCGCGTGACTTGGATTGATGATAAAGGTAACGTCAAGGTTAATATGGGGTACCGTATTCAACATAATAATGCCATAGGGCCGTATAAAGGGGGAATGCGTTTCCACAGTTCGGTAAATCTTTCCATCCTCAAATTCCTCGCTTTCGAACAAACGTTTAAAAACTCGCTGACCACTTTGCCGATGGGCGGAGGAAAGGGGGGTTCCGATTTTTCTCCGAGGGGAAAATCAACGGCCGAAATTATGCGTTTCTGCCAAGCATTTATCTTGGAATTATGGAGATATATAGGACCGGATACCGACGTTCCCGCCGGCGACATCGGCGTGGGTGGTCGCGAAGTGGCTTATATGTACGGAATGTATAAAAAATTAGCACGGGAAAATACGGGTACCTTTACCGGTAAAGGAATCGAATTCGGAGGTTCGTTGATTCGTCCGGAAGCAACGGGTTACGGCAATATATACTTTCTGTTGGAAATGTTAAAAACCCGGAACATTGATATCAAAGGCAAAATATGCTCCATTTCCGGTTCGGGCAATGTCGCCCAATACACGGCCGAAAAATTGATCGAATTGGGAGCAAAGGTAATTACGCTTTCCGATTCGGACGGTTATATATATGATCCGGACGGAATTGACCGTAAAAAGCTGGATATTATCATGGAGTTGAAAAACCTGTATCGCGGCCGCATCCGGGAATATGCCGAACAACACAACTGCAAATATGTAGCCGGAGCGCGTCCGTGGGGTGAAAAATGCGATATAGCGCTTCCTTCCGCCACACAGAACGAAATTGACGAAGACGATGCCAAAACGTTGATTGCCAACGGATGTATCGCTGTTTCGGAAGGAGCGAATATGCCTTCGACTCCGGGCGCCATAGGAGTATTTCAGAAAGCAAAAATTTTGTATGCGCCGGGAAAAGCCTCCAATGCCGGCGGAGTCGCCACTTCCGGTCTGGAAATGACTCAAAACTCCATGCGTCTGAATTGGAGCCGCGAAGAAGTGGATGACAAATTGAAAAGCATCATGCAAAACATTCATGCCCAATGTGTGAAATACGGTAAAGAAAGCGGCTCCTATGTTAATTATGTCAAAGGAGCGAATGTCGCCGGATTTATGAAGGTGGCGAGAGCAATGATGGCGCAAGGGATAGTGTAAATAATTATGAATTATGAATTATGAATTATAAGTAATGAATTATAAATAATATTAGCGGATGTATCGAAAGTTTCACGCCAATAACTTTTGATATATCCGCTATATGTTTCCCTAATACTGCATTTTGACTTATTTTATAGCAAATAATCAGAAAGAGGTTCTGAAACATATCAATTTATTTTTTATATAGACGTTTAAACGGTAACGTAAATTGTAATCTTAAATAATAAACCGCAAAATAAATGAACGAGCCAACTAAAAAGTCAATTTTCACTTCGCCTTCGGGGAAAAGCTACCTCTTTCCTTTTATACTGATAACCAGCTTGTTTCTTATGTGGGGTATTGCCCACGGTTTATTGGATACGTTGAATAAGCATTTTCAAGAAGCCTTCACCATGTCGAAGGCCGAATCGGGATTGGTTCAATTTTCCACCTATATTGCCTACGCTTTGGTCAGTATTCCGGCCGGATTGTTTATGAAAAAATACGGATACAAAAAAGGCATTATTCTGGGATTATTCTTATTTGCAATCGGCGCTTTCGGATTCGTTCCGGCGGCTTTACTGCACTCGGCCAATCCTTTTTTAATCGCGCTGTTCGTTGTGGCTTGCGGATTATGCGTATTGGAAACCGCAGCAAATCCGTATTCTACGACACTCGGACCGAAAGAAAGCGCAGCACAGCGAATCAATTTATCTCAATCGTTCAACGGCTTGGGTTGGGTGTTAGGCCCGTTTATCGGGGGATTGTTGATTCTCGGCGCGCCGGAAGGGGATACGATGGCTTTGAGTAAACCGTATCTTATTCTGGGTTCCTGCGTACTGATTATTGCGATTTTGTTTTTCTTTACCAAATTACCGGATATTGCGGAAAAAGACGAATCTCCGAAGATTGTCGGAGATGCGGTTGTTACAAAATCCATGTGGGCGCATAAGCATTTTCTGCTTGCGGTCATCGCTCAATTTTTGTACGTTGCGGCGCAAACCGGGATATTCAGTTTTTTCATTAATTATGTCATGGAATTGGATCCTGCGATCACAAAAGTAAAAGCGGCCCGATTCTTAGCTTTCGGAGGTATGCTGTTGTTCATGATCGGTCGAATGTCCGGAAGTATTATCATGAGTAAATTTCGACCGAACAAATTACTTGCGATTTACTCGCTGATGTGCGTAATTGCAATGGTATTGGTGATTATGCAGTTAGGAAAAGTGTCGCTTTACGCGCTATATACCTCCTTCTTTTTTATGTCTATTATGTTCCCTACCATTTTTGCAATGGGGGTATCCAAAATGGGAAGTTATACCCAAAAGGCATCTTCTTACATCGTGATGGGAGTGGCCGGAGGCGCTTTTGCTCCGATGCTGATGGGATATATCGGGAAACAAACCATGGCAATCGGATTCATAATTCCGCTGTTCTGTTTTCTTTTCATCCTATTTTACGGCTTGAAAGGCTATAAAATGTAATTCGATGTAATATAACCATATACGGTAAACCTAAATTAAAAATAATACCGGGCGATTCCTGTCGGAATGAAGGTAGCGATCAATTACCCTCTTCATTTTTTTACGGAGGAGTCGCTTTTTATATCCGAAAAAATGCTATATTTGCACTTTAAATCCGCTTTCAGCCGACGATTTTTCGTGTAAAAAGTCCGGATTTGTATGTTATTAAGATGAAACGTATTTTAAGGTAAATGAGAAAAATAGGCATTGTCTTACTGCTCGTAACAGGAATAACGATTTCCGGATTTTCGCAAGAAATTTTATATCAAGCCGGACTTCACAACTTTTTTGATAATAACGAATTTGCCGGATGTCCGGTCGGAGATTCTCAAACCATGGCCGGAGTGCATTTTGTCCCGCAAATAGGAGTGGGATGGGACACGAAACATCGGATTTTCGTGGGAGTGGACGCCATGCATGAATATGGCAGCGATAAGGCTATCGGGTATCATGATCCGATTGCTTACTACGAATTTGATAACAGTCCTTTTCGTTTTTATATGGGAGCATTTCCTCGCAAGATGGCGTTGGAAAAATATCCGCTTTTCTTTTTTCAAGATTCCATTCTCAACTACCGGCCGACAATGACCGGATTCTTTTGGGAATATTATTCAAAAAAGGGAGATTTTATAAATATTTGGTTAGATTGGACAAGTCGTCAAACGTTTTCGAAGCATGAAGCATTTTTTATGGGATGGTCGGGACGATACAACCGGAATATTTTTTACGGACAGCATTTCGGATATATGTTTCATTTTGCATCGGTAATGGATCCGGAGCAACACACTCCGGTGCATGATAACGGACGATTGTGGACCGCTTTGGGAGTGGATCTCGCGTCCAAAACGCCCTTGGATGAATTGGACATCAATGCCGGATGGGCCATCGGGCTTGAAAAAGACCGAGCGACCGAAGAGGGATGGAATTGTCCGCAAGGGCTTCTTTCTCAGATAAGAGCAGAGTATCGAGGAGTGGGCGTGTTTAACACTTATTACAAAGGAAATGCGCAAGAAAAATTTTATGATGAATACGGCAGCCAACTTTATTGGGGCGATCGGCTCTATCGGGCGCCTCGCTACGATCGTTTGGACGGATATATTTACTTTATGAAAACCGATATTGTTACGTTAAAATTCATTTTTTCGCTTCATTTTGTCAAATCCGGAATGTATAACGAACAACAATTTTATGCCACCTTTGATTTGGATAATCTGAAAAAGAAGAAGTCAAGCAAAAAATATCAATATTTATGGGATCATTGGTTCTCAAAATAAAAAGTAACCAACTTCTGCTCTTTTTATTCCTGCTCATCGGATGGATGGGCGTGAATTTCATTCAAGCCGTTTTTACCGAAATACACAGCGACGAAGCGTATTACTTTTTATATAGCGAGAATTTGGCTTGGGGATATTTTGACCATCCGCCCATGGTCGGATTGATCATTTTTCTTTCAAATTTATTTTTCAACGGGAATCTTTCGATTCGTTTTATGACCGTTCTTCTTCAAGGTGCAACGCTGTTGTTGTGTTGGAAATTGACCGAAGAGAAATTACTTGATTCCGAGAAAGTCCTTGCATTCTTTTTTATTTCCGGATCTTTGATTATGTTTCAAGCATACGGATTTATTACCACGCCGGACGTACCTTTTCTTTTCTTCATCGCTCTTTTTTTATGGAGTTATAAAAAGTTTTTGGAAAAAGAATCCCCGGTTGCCGTTTTATTGCTTGCCGTTTCAATGGCCGGACTGATTTACAGTAAATACCACGCTTTTTTAGTCATCGGATTTATTCTCTTGTCCAACTTGAAATTGCTGACTCGCTATAAGTTTTGGATTGCCGGCATACTTGCTTTGTTGTTACTGGTTCCGCATATTTGGTGGCAGGCGTCAAGGGATTTTCCAAGTTTTAAATACCACATGAGCGACCGGAACAACGGTTTCGAATGGAGTTGTTTTTGGGGATATATTCCCAATCAAATGCTTGTCTTCAATCCGCTTACATTGGGAGTTGCAATATATATTCTGTTTAAAGAGAAGGCAAACGATGTTTTTGAAAAAGGAATGTATTTTTTAATCATCGGATTTATTGGTTTCTTTTGGATACTTTCGACGTTTCGATATGTTGAGCCGCATTGGACGATTGCTTGTTCGATTCCCATTATTATACTGCTTTACCGGCACAGTATGCAAAATGATAAATTATTGCGATTTATAAAAAGTTGGATAGCCCCTTCGATACTGCTTATTTTAATTGCGCGGGTGGTTCTGGCAAGCGGTTTACTTCCCGAACGGTTGGGTCTTAACGGAAAGGCGAAAAAGTGCAAAGAAATTGAATCCGTTGCCGGCGATTTGCCTGTCGTTTTTACCGGCTCTTTTCAACGGCCTTCCAACTATCATTTTTTTACCCAAAAGGTATCCCTTTTACTGAGCGCAGTCAATACTCGTTATACACAATTTGATTTTTTGCAAAAAGAATTGGAATATCAGGGAAAGTCGGTTTTTATCTGTGCCCCTGTGGCCGGCAAGTCGCAACAATACAAAGCCGGCAATCAAATCATTGAAGGATATTTTGCCGAACATTTTCAATCGGTCAATAGAGTGAAAATTGAATTTGAGTTGCCAAAGAAGGAATTTTGTCCCGGCGATACCCTTTCTGTTGATTTTGAAATGATAAACCCCTCCGAATATGCTATTGATTTTCAACATCCCGAATTTCCGGTAACTTGTCGGGCAGGTTACGGTTCCGCATCGGGAAAAAAGAGAGTTGAGTTTTTCGACTGCGAATTGAATGAACCGATTCATATCCTTCCGGCAAGCGAAACAATAAAAGGAACGCTGAAAACGGTTATTCCCGACTTATCTCCCCATCATTATCAATTCTTGTTGACGCTAACCAATCCGATTTGTTCGGCTCGAAACAGCTCGTTTATTCCGATTGAAATAAAAGCAAAGAAATGATTGATAAACTGTTTTTTCTCAAATTACTCAAATTTTGCGTCGTCGGTTTTTCCGGAATGATTATTGATTTCGGAACAACGTGGTTTTTGAAGGAAAAAATAAAAATCAACAAATACATCGCTAATTCATGCGGATTTATCTTAGCGGCATCCTCTAATTATTTTTGGAATCGCATTTGGACTTTTA
>JGI24699J35502_11133477_pt1 | contig 10930 bp, 12 predicted proteins | sample TergutMp193P4_FD_35502 | JGI IMG/M metagenome (IMG submission 35502) | reverse complement strand
CCAGAGACGACAGGTACTTCTACTGCATCAATTGTCTCTTACCCTCTGGTTTATAATGGTACATGCAGGACGCGTCTCCTGTCACAATTCTATGGAGAAAAGCATCTTCTTCATGAGCATGACTTTCCAAATGCTCCTGACAAATCGTCTGCCATGCATGCTTGTGATCATCAGACAACTGCCTTGGGACCCATCTGCTACACACTCTCCTATATCCAAGGTCATCATGGACAATATTGTATGTACAGCCATGACTCATGTTGAATTCTACGGCAATTTCATCAATAGTGACTCGCCTGTAGTCACAGATTCGCTGCTCGATCTGCTGTCTCACTGTCTCAGCTGCCACGCTAACTGATCTCCCACTCCAGTGTTCATCACTGACATTTTGTCTTCTGTTTTGAAATCTTTCCACCCATTCATACACTCTCCCCTGACTCAAACAACTGTTTCCATACTGAACCTTCATTCTTTAGATTTCAGAAGGTTTCACACCCTCAGACCACAAAAAACGAATAACGCTTCGTTGCTCTTCCACGGTGTAAGTTGACGGTGGAGTGGCCATGTTGTACGAGCTATTGCGCAGGCTCATACTGCTCAATCATCATGACCCCTATATGGCGTATTGCTAAGGAGCCATTTTGTGTCCCGAAATAAGGATTTTCATTGTGCATACTTCTCCATGCACTTTAGAATAAAATTCCTGTTATTGAATGACTTTCCCTTGTACATTCAGTCTGGTCTGGTCCTGGAGAGGTGGGGGGGTGCATTATATATGGCATCACACCGTGTCACTGATGCATTGACTGTTACATTTGCTTGACTGGCACACAGTAGACAATGTAAAGCAAATGACTGTGAAGTACGAATATCTTAAGAGGACCACGCACTATAGCAGCATTGTCAATGATGCCATGATTGTTGGAACCACCTTCCCCCCTTACCACCAATACCGACTGCAAAGTGCTGAAGGGGAAGGTACTGTTTGGCCATATCTTCCTGTATGTTAGCCAGTGCCCTCCCTGCCCCACTGCCCTGAAAGCAACATAGTGTGAACAAGGACAGAATCATACTTCATGTGTGTCAGTGTCTATGTAAAAGAAACATATGCTGAAGTAATCCACAAGCTTGATAATCCTCACACAGATAATTGGGAGTCTGCTGTAGCATGTTTTGTTATCAGAGTCGTGTGTGTAAGAAATATTTCTTAAAAAATCATTTTTCCTTTTGTGTAGCATCATTGTCGTAAGTGTGGTGCTGTGGTGTGTGGCCCCTGCTCAAATAAGAGGTTCTTGCTACCTAGCCAATCTTCCAAGCCACTGAGAGTGTGTCTCAATTGCTATGATACACTTTCTCGTGCTAGAGTTCAGCAGAACAATTTGGGAAATCCAATTGATATCTCTTTAAACAAAGGTAAGACTTTCTTCTACAGTATGTAATGTAACAGTATAAGAAACTTAGAAGATGGAGAGTGTAAAATTGCTCCTCTACCATCGCACCTTGCCATGCAGGTGTATAGGGGTAGTAGAAATAAATATTACATGAAGGTGAGTGATCAGCTTCACTCATTGACTGCTTTACTTAGGATGTGAAGAAAGGCATTTACTGATTTCGTGTGAAGTTAATTAGTTTACTGGTTGACTGAGTTGTCATAAACTGAAAGGAGTTCAAAGAGCTACATGGTATGTGAATATGAGGTATGTCAAATTGTATTGTCTTCTTCATATTTATTACCAGCTGTGTGTGATTTCAAGCTTCCACTATGGCATAAATGAGATAGTTGCTCATCTGGGATGTTATTGGGTAGTTAGTTACTAATCTTGAAGGTGGCATTAATAGGCTGTCCCAAACATTGGAAACGAAAATACCAATCTATGCTCTGTAACGTCCCAGAAGAGCAAAGGTCTTATTATCAGCGAAGTTGAAAGTAGTGTCTTTTGTGATGTAGTACAACCAGCCCTTGTTTTTCACATTTTTACCCTAATGCAAATATACACCACTTCATAATTTGTGCTCCCTCATTTTCAGCTTAACGCCCTTTGGCTGACTAAGTTATATTACACTAGTCCCCTATTTGTGGTGGGCTTATCATTCTTGATTTATCCCCACTTTTTCAGGAATGCAACTAGGGCATAAAGCAAGGGCTGCATGTACACCGACTTGTCGATTTGTTCTTTACTTTCAAAATGTCATACTGTTTCCTGGTACACGTGTAACTGTAATCTCGTATGTATGTCCATAAAAAAAATACTGTCTTTGTTGTACTGATTTTCATGAAATTTACAAATGCGCAACATCATCATCATGTGCATGTCTCTTACATTAACTTGTCTTGAAAGTGCCTTCATATAATGAACCATCCATTGTTTCAACTTAGTTTCTTTTATTTGCAAGGCTGATGTCTCTGAAACATTCAGAAGTGTTTGTCTGTAGAAAAGCTTTGTATTTCAGTAGTGGGAAGCTGCATGTGAATTTAATGCCTTTGCACTATAAAGTAAGAGGTAAGGTTAGTAAAGAGCTTTACTTCTGCAGATCATCTGAAAGCAAACAAATCTTATGTCACTCACAGACTATCTTTTCTCTTTCTCATAGTAACTGCATTACCTTTTCATATAAGCACTTTGAAGAATATGGCAGCCATAATACCTTCTGCCAAGTGGTATTTATTGCTTTCCTTATTACTGCCTCTAAATATGTTCAGTTGTGTGTTTAAAAATTTGTCATTTGCTTGGCAGAAGTGAAGGAGCGAGGTGGTTCTGGAGATTCGTCCGGAGAAGAGGACTCTGATGATGAAGATGAGGGAAACAGATCACACCAAGACTCATCTGCTCATGATGAGGTAAGCTGTTTGCTCGTACTTAAATCACATCTGATAGAACAAAACAGTCACATTCAGACTTGAAGAAAAATTTATTTGGTTTTTATAATTAACTGCAGTTAAAATTCCTGTTTGGTTCTTATAATTTTTACATGTTCTGAATTTCTTTTGACATATTGAAAGTCTAGTGTAATACGTATTCCTGTAATGTAAGTTAATTTTAAGGAGGGGTTGTTTATTCACTGTCATTTCATTTGTGCTAGTACAAAAGTATTCTTTGGTTTTTGTGAGAGTATTTTTACAGAGTGTTTGCTATAATGAGTACTTTCTTGTCATTTATTGATTCACTTGAACATGTACTGGGCAACAGTGGAGTGAAACATAATGCATCACAGGACATAACTGTGAAAACTTTCATGTTTTTCTTCTAGTGGAAGCATGTGTTTTAGTATGGTTGTACCATTTACTGACCTGTAGAGCCTTCTTTGGCTAAACCCTCCTCCAACCTGTGATTTCTTCCACTCACAAAGCAGCAGAACTTAATGTTGTATGTACCATCTCATTTTTCACAGCATAATAATAGTGAATATGCTGTTGTAGCATTTATAACGCTAGGAACTCTTAGCAGAATGTCACTGTTAGATGTTTGTTGTAGTTTCTGACATGTTTGAATTGTTTGATAGTTTGCAACAGCGGATAGTCGTTTCCATTATGTTTTCAGAGATTCTGATTATTTGGTAGCATGCAGTAGATAGACTTCATTTGAGTGTTCTAATCTCCAAGTATATGCAGACATCTGCAGAACTTATCACATCACTGCTTTTGTTGTACATTCTGTGTTTTAGCAGTAAGAAGAGTTTTTTTTTACAAGACATTTCACTTCATTAGAGAAGAAATAGAAAATGAAAATCTTACATTTGCGGTTCAGTGCTAGCTGCTATGGCCACCACACTCTTTTAGCGAACCTTTCACTGCCACGTTTTTTATGCTGTCACCTCCCTTTAATCTGTACCCATATAGCATATTATTGCTATAAAGAGCCATAAACATTTGACTGCTGACTGTAAAAATTTGTTTTATCATCAGTAGAAGTCATGATTAGTTTTGTCAGAAAATACAAGAACTCTTCCACCATTGGTTTCTTTTTGATGCTGGACAAGGTATGGATGCATTTATTTGATCTTAATTTAAAACAGCAAAATGCCGTTCTGTTCTGTGGTATAGTAAGTGCCTCAATCCCTATGGAGTGTTGCATAGGAAAATATTTTGAGTTTTTAGTGACGTTATAAGCATACTTTCTGACCACTTCTTGTAAAATTACCACAAGACTTCAATTTTGTATGGCAACTGAAAATGTTAAAATCATCTTATGCTTTTAGTTCAGAGAAAATGTCCAACATTTGAGGGACGGGGACTGCCCCGGAAACATTAAATGCCAGCCCTGAAATGGCAAGTAATAACGCTGAAACATATCCTATGACAAATTTTAGTTTATCATATTCTTCGTAGAGGACATCCCGTTGTGTTTAAAGTACATTAATAGACTGAAATTATATATGTACTCCGTCTGACACAACTATACAATATTTTATTGTTATTCTATTATTGGCTACTAGTTTCAGCCTCAGGGGCCATCATCAGGCCAATATTTACAAAAAACTTAAAAATGCTGGTGCATTTAGTACAAATGTAAATTTTTATGGGATCCCATTTACAGTCATTAAAAGTCTTTATAATTATTGTCATCCTTTAAATGTACTGTCTGTGGTAAGTTGTGCTGAAATTTTATGATGTAACTACTATGAATGTATTTCCAAAATTCTGGAAATACATTCATAGTAGTCACGTCGTAAAGTTTCAGCACACCTTAACCATAGACAGTACATTTAAAAGCTGGCAATAATTATAAAGACTTTTAACGACTGTAAATGGGATCACATAAAAATTGACGTTTGTACAAAATGAACCAGCATTTTTGTAAATATTGGCCTGATGATGGACCCTGAGGCCAAAACTAGTAGCCAGTAGTAGAATAACAATAAAATATTATATAGTTATGTCAGAAGGAGTACAAATTTAATTTAATTTTATTAATTATCATATTCTGTTTGAGGACAACTATGGACTGTGCAAGGGTGCATTTTTCCACATTTGTTTTATTCTCTTCAGTTGCATATTAGCAGTGCTTAGTTACATGTAACTAGTAATTTAGTACTTAACCTGATCTTTATTGCAGGAAATTTTTCCGGTTATCATTGTTTTTCTTTGAGCAAGTGTGTACACACTAGTCCAATGTGCAGATATAGTGGTGGTGGTGCTGTTTCTAATGCTTTGCCTTGCAGAATCACTTGTGTCAGTAAATAGAGGAATGAAATATACTGCAGTGCAGGTGCACAAAATTGATGAGGAACCTGAGCTTTGGCTGATAAAACATTGGCATAATTCAGAACATTAACTCTCAACAAAAATTCTCAAAATCATGTAAAGAACTACGTGGAATTTTTACACCCACATAAATGAGAAAGGAGTGATGCTTATTTTCAACTAAACATTACACTGTACCATCAAATAGAATTCAGCCATATGGTATATATAGTGCTTACCTGAACAAATGTCTGGTAGTAGACAGCGACTTATGGTCTGTGTATACAAATTTATGTTTTTTTATCTCCTGAAAAACTTGAAGCAAAAATTTGTACGGATAATTTTTACTGTTGTAGCCCTTAGACATAGAAGTTCAGGATGTTACTGCAGTACTCACAAAAGGACTGAGAACTGCTGCCACAATATAATTGTGTTGCTGGGATTTTTTTTCAATATTGTAGCACCCTTATTTTCACTAGATTATTTTAATCACTAGTAAATGCAGTGTTTTATGGAGAAAATTGTGAAACGCAATCAGATTAACTGGTATGGAGTGTAAAACATCATTGTTTATACCATTTACCAGACAAAATTAGTGTGATAAAATCAAAGAGGGTAGAATATGTGACGTGGATAGTAAAGATGACAGACATGTACAAAACTGTTATTAGAAAAACTGAAAGAAAGAGGCCTCTTGAGGAACCTAGGTATAGACGATATGAAATGTATTTTAAAGAAATGGGGTGTGAAGGTGTGGCATGGGTTCATCTGGGTGTGGATAGTGACAACAGTTGGCTCTTGTGAACATGGTAATAAATCTTCATATTCCAAAAAGGTATGGATTTCTTTGGCTACTAGACTGACTTAGAGCTGGTGGAGGACTTAGCTGCAAAGTTTTCGTCAAATTTTCCTACACAGCCTTCATTTGAGTGCATTTCCTTCTTGTATGGTATACATAGCACTCAGTATTTTCTAAAGCCACAGCAGTAGTAAGAAGACTGTTGGATTTATTCCATATTATCCTCAGTGTATTCCCATTTCTGTAATATAGCAAAAATATTGCTGTCATTTTACAGATGTTCTGTACAGTTTTACCCGTCTTGGATTTCTGGACTATATGTTGTAGGTTGAATTTGCACTGGACTTGGATAAAATTCCCAGTTAGGAGGTAGATTAAGAGGAATTGCATTCTATATCACTTGGCTTCACTGGCTTCCAGATTCCTCCATTAAGGTTGGTACCGGAAGTTACCTAACAACCCTGCCTTACCCACATTAAGAGAGAAAGTATAGCATTCCATTTTTTACTTCATCTTACCTTACTAATCCTGTGTAAGTATAATTAAGTCAATGCATGTCATTTGTTTGGTTAGGACCTTGAATTGGCATTGCAAAACTGTTGTTTCTACAAAAGCGTACATGTTTTCTCATTTTCCCATCCCACATTGCAGTTTGCCAAACATTCTATGACATATGCTTTGTGGTAGTGGAAATTTAGTAAGGCATCAAATCCTGCTGTTGCATTGGATCAGTAGATAACAGTTGGTTGCATGATAAACATTTTAATCTCCCACCTTTTCTTTTCATAGCTGATAGATGTGTGTGTGGAGTTCATTGGTTGTGTCAAAGCATGCAGAGCTTCACAACATTTCATTTACTGTTGTTCATGGAGGAGTGAACAGATTGACTGAATGGGAATGTAAGCAAAGACTAAACAGAGATATAATTTGAGTGATTTGTTGGATGCACACCTTTTCTGGCAGTTGGCAGTGGTACAGGACATCAGTGCTTTTTTAAAACAAGAACTATGAAAAGAAAACTTCTTGCTGCAAATGAGGGAATAACAGAAGCTTAAATAAGGATGAAAGTTTAGATTTGAGGTTGTCATAGCAGGAATTATAAAGATGTAATTTAGAATGTGATGCCATGTAGGCAAGGAGATTCAAAAGGATGTTTCAGAGAAACCTTCTGCCTGCATTCTCAGGATCTGCCCTGGTAATGGAGGCAGAAAATCCCTCTGAAACATTGATACATATCTACCAGTCTACCAGACTTAATGGCATCACATCCCAGAAGACAGTAGTCTTCAAACATGGCATAGGTTTTGCATTTGTACTTTTTTTTGTGTGTGCTTGTATTCAGTCATGTGTAATTTGTTGAAGTACTTCATCATACATATACTAGTTGTAACTGATATAAGTGACATGTATATGTCACTGCAGTACAGTTACCTTTAGAGAGTCTTATTTGTTTCCATTATAATTTTCTCCTTCATGAGCTTCAAGATTGACATGTGAAGGAGAAAAGTATAAAGAAAACAAATATTAGGTACCATTGTATATCATTTATTTCGGTTTTTCATACATGTTCTACTCTGACAGTGAGAGACCTCATTTCACAATCACTGAAATAAGAAACAGGTAATGATACAGTTTGGATTGAGCAGAATCAGTACAGTTTCAAGTCTTCTGGGATATTATGCTATGTCAGTGGGTAAATAGTTCTTGACGCTATGAGGAATTGTATTGTCTTTCAAACGCCTGGAACTGTTTACTCACTGACCAAGAGTAATATTTCAGGAGACTTAGTTGAATCATCAGCAACACTGCTATGAGAATATCAGCTCCTGAAATACATATTCCAGTACCAGTAATTTGCCATTGTAGTGATGAAACATGCAGTTTCATAACTGGAGGAAATTTTATTTTATTGTATACTGTCAGGCAGCTTATACTTCGCTGTATTGAGCACGTTTTCTGAAGTTCACTTTAATTGGTTTTTGCTTGCATGTAGTTTACTGTTGTGCGCAAGTCTTCATGAAGTGGAAGTATAGGGTGATTCACTGAAAGGAAACCCAAAATTAATAATTATAAATCATGAAAACAAAACCTGACCACATGCATTGGTAGATAGAGTGATGTTTGGGTTGCATAAGATGTTGGACAGCCGTTTTCCCTTGCCTGGAGGCACATGGACATGACACTGCATGTTATGAATGTTGCAGGCAGCATGGTAGGAGACTTTGGGGCAGTTTCATTGGTAGTGTTTTATTTCAGGTCATCAAGATGTGAGGTTTATTTTTAAATACCCAATGTTATAGCTTAACCCACAGGAAGAAGATTGGTATGTACCCACCAGGTTTAATTGTTGTTGGTAAATTATTGTGTGATTTATAATTTAATATATCAAAGAATAATTCAGTCAACACAAGTATATTTTTATTGTAAAAACAATACCTGTTTTTACAGTTTGCTATATGTTGTGACCTAAGAAGTCATCTGTGAGTGCAAAGTATACGATACTTACAAGGAATGTAAAAGGATATTTGTTTTCATGAAAGAGATCTCTTTGATTGTGTGTGAAGAGATCACTCATGAAAACATATATTCTTGTTTCTTCCTTTCTTATATTGTGTAATTTTTCACCTGATGATGACCTTTTAGTTTAAAATATGTAGCAAATTGTAAAAGTAGATGTTGTTTTTATAAAAATATAGTTGTGTTAACTGAATTTGTCTTTGATGTATCAAGTTATAAAAACAACAGAATGTTTTGTACTAAAACATTGTGATTTATAGTTATTAATCCATGGCTTCCATTGAGTGAATCACTCTTGAGTATGCATTATGAGCATTCCAATTCCCTATCTTCCTATCTGTTGTGGAATGCCATGTGCTTACATAATTACTTTCTAAGAATTTCTACAGGCGTGGAATTAAATGTTACTGTCTTATGTAAACTTAATCTGTTTTTTAACTAGTTTAACTTTATAAGTTTTCAGGCTTTTCTAGTGGCTGATAGGATGATAGACTTTACATAATGTAAAATTAATTTGGAAAGGTTTAACTTTTAAATCGAGGTGTAGTGGGTGACAAATGAGAATTTTCAGTTTGTTTTTTGGAAATGATTTTTTATTTTGCTGGTGGTTATATCAGTATGTAAGACCACTGAAACTATGTCAGCTTCATTATACAGTGAATTTTTTTTTATTTTGTCATGTTGATTTCTTTTTCTAATACAATGAAACAGATTATATATGCTGGAACTGTAAGAAAACATACTGTCAGTGAAGGTGATATTAAATGTCCATAGTGAAATTAGCCTAACCTTCCAAGAATCAGGAAGTCTGAATTTTTTTTAATATCTTCTCCTTGAAAGAATTTATAAATGTGGGTATGTTTCAAATCTTCATGACTTATGTTTAGTAGTGTGTGATCACTACTAGTCATAAGTGCTAATATTTCTCTTCTTAATTAAGAGAAACATGGTTTACAGAGGATTGTTTAGAAGCTTTCAGATAATTTGACTTACACATTTTCTCTGCAAATTAAATATGTTGTATGCGTTACCAAGATTGGTGTTTGTTATAGGTCTTATCATATTCGTTATTTTTGTTTAAAGGTGTTTGATGTCTTTTGAGTTCAGTGACACATCATTTTTGTGTATGTGTTACAGGCAGATATTGTGAAATACTGGTCAGCCATGATGTGACCACTCATTTGCCAGAGCAAATTACTCCATTTTGAATGTTTTGCAGTGTTGCACTTGGTAGAAGTTCTTAAATCTTGGCCAAAATATTGGCTTCCCTCATTGCAGTTTTGCATGGTTTTTCCCTCACTTCCTTCAGACAGTCACTGGGATATTACCTAAAATTATGCCACTACTGCCACCGTCGACATCGTGCAGAGTTTATTAAATACATTGGTGGATTCCGAATGACTTTGTTGTGACACAGCAACATTATGGCTGAGTTGTTAGCACTCTTACTTTGTGTTCGGTAGTTACCGGTTGGTACGTCATAAAGACCAGCTGTGCTGACTGAAATTTTGTGTTGTTTTCAATACATACTGCAATCCTACCATTACAGGGACATTCATGTTTCTGTGCATAACCTATTAATACAACTGTGCCTATCTCTTCACCCATCTGGCCATCCTCCACTTGAAACAGCTTGAGAATTGCTGAATGGATTTTTGTGAAATCTTATACCGACTTCGTCTCCTCCTTTAGCAATACAGTCTATTTTGGATCTTGGCTTCTGAAGATATTAGGTACTTTACAGGAAGTCATATGTACCATTTGTTCTTGCCAGCAACATAAATTTGTCATAAAAGCATTGTTGTGCAACACTCAGCACTTTTATATTGTTGGCAGTGACATGTAGCACAACAATACACAGAAAGTGCATTGTTTCATTTGCATTGCAACATTTATGTGAATACACCACAAGTTACGTTATACATAAAATTGCGTGTCATGTTAAAGGTGACCATAGCTAGTCATGTGATTACCTTAAAAAAATCTGAAGTATGAAAATGGATGATGATAGGAATGGATCGATGATTAGTAAATTTTCAGTCACAGGGATTTTGTAGTGGTGATGTCCATTTCTGGACATATAACTATTTCGCAAACTGTATTCTTTTTGGTCTCTGGCCACTGCCTGTCAGTTTCTTATTCTTGTTGTCTTCAGCTCCTCTTCAACCTCATAAGTCCCTAATCTCAAGTTCATTTTCCATAATTTTCCTAGGTGGAAGCAATTTTATACATTCTACATTCAATTGCAGAACTGTTTTACTGAGATCTTTGCCCAAGTCATAGTCCTAAAACATCTGTCCATTTGGGATTTAGATTGTATTGTTTTCCGACAAATTTGTTTTTAACGTGATAACGTTTATAGCTTCGTTGTTATGAGGCTACACCACAGCGGCACGTGACGTCACAACGCGAGCGTACCGTACCGCGGAAAC
>JGI24699J35502_11133478_pt1 | contig 10933 bp, 7 predicted proteins | sample TergutMp193P4_FD_35502 | JGI IMG/M metagenome (IMG submission 35502) | reverse complement strand
AAAATCGTTTTCATTGGTAAACGACTCTTGAAAAATCACTCGTTCCGCTTCTTTTTGATATTGTTGCGTGCGTTTGGCGTCTTCTCCGGAATAAGAAGCCGTTTCAAATAAATTCAAATTATACAAATAATCCAAATACAAGGCCGGGTCTTCGGGTAATTCCGGAACGGTAATTCCCGGAATATTTTCCCTCACTATATTCCGTTCAAAAGGATTATCATCCAAGAAAACCATCGAATCGAATCCGATATTTAATATCTTTTGAATTTTGAGAATGTTGTCGGCTTTATTTTCCCAATTGGCAACGAATACCGCAATGTCGTCCAATTTCAACACCATATCCGGATGTTTTTCAAAGGGTTCTTTTGCAATGTTTTCCGTATTTTTACTGCATACCGCCACAATAATTCCTCGTTGTTGCAGCTTTTTGATCCAATATTGAAATTCCGTAAAAGCTTTTCCTATACCTAATTGGCCTATTTGTATGTTTTCAAGACCATCATCTCCGATCACTCCGCCCCAAACGGTATTATCCAAATCCAAAATCACGCATTTTTTGAACATTCCCTGAAAAGCGCCGATGATTTGAACAACCGATTGCGCAAAATAAGGTAAAGCATCAATACTGACGGTCATTTCTGTATTCATATAAATGGATGGAGACCAAAACCGTTCTCTTCCGATGGTATTTTGTATGGTACTTAAATCGCAAATATGCAAGTTGGGTAGTTGTATACTTGCTTCTTGCAACAGAAAATTCAATTTGCGCAATTGCCAACTGAAAGATTCTTCTACTTTGTTTGCATATTGACCAAATACATGATCATCTTCTTCGGTATAATTACAAAACAGAATTTTTGCTTGAATTTTGTTTTGTAAGGCAGCAATCAGTTGACGGATATGGCCAAAAGAATCTTCCGCAAAATAATTTCTTGCAGCAGGAGATTTCTTATTATACTTTTGGAGGATTTTGTGCGTGGACTCATAAATCAAAACCGCATCTGGAGAGAATTGGTATAATTCAGAGTCCGGGTCCAGAATTTGTTGATCAATTTGATTAAAATCAGCTTCAAAAACAGTGATATTCATTGAATATTCAATACCCATTCCTTTGATTGCCTGTACGATAAATTGTGTAGCACTATCTCCCAATACTGCTAATCGTATTTGTTTCAGACCGTCGGTAGATAACTTCAACTTGCGTTTTAATTGGGTGAAGTCTATCATATTTTTTGCATCTTTAGGTTCATTAAAAACAATAGTCTAACTTTTTTTACATTTTAATATTATGCTTCTTTATTTTCTGTATAGGTGGCAGAATAAGATAATGAATCAAACGCATTTTTCGTTACTCTCTGAATACGGAATGCGATTCGTTTTACTTTTCTGTGTGTATATCAAACAAATGGCGAGTATGAGCATCTTTCCATTCGAGAGACAAAGATAACACAATTTTTTTTATGTACTCTATTTCTCAGTTGAAAATCTGCAATTTGTTGTCTTAAAAATAGACAAAACCCTCTTTCTCCCTTCTTTTGATCATTAATTCATGGAAAAAATTTTATGGCGTTTGCATTCAAGAAAAGTGATGAACAACAAGTTATTCCTCCGCATTCACAAATAGATTATTTTAAGGTATGGGAAATAATCCTTCCCATTTCACCTGCCAATTTCCATCCTTTGGAAATCCCGGATTGACGACTTCGCATCCGTCCCACCCTGCGCACATCATAGCGATAGCTGTTAATAATCCGCCATTTCCGGGGAGGTAAATTCGCAATTGCTTATCCTGATAGTTGTGTCCATTTACTAAATAGGTATTGGTTCTTTGATCCATTAAAAGGGCTTCGATTGCTTTTTCCGGTTCTCCCAAGCGGGCTGCATTCATGGCAATCATCGGATAATCCCATCCCCAGGTTTGATCCCAATTCCAATTCGCCCACACCCAATGAAGCGTATTCTTCATGGTTTCTTTATTGAACTGTTTTGAGTCGGGCAACATTCCGTAAGCGCCCAACACTGCTGGGTGATCGGACTGATACAAAATGTTTTGGTAAGTATCTGGAGCTGACTCGGCAGCCAGATAAAGTCCGTCTTTTTCCGCTAAAGGCGATAAGTTTTCAATGAGATCATCCCATGCTGAATTGCGTGCTTTTCCTGCTCGTTCTCTCCATTTTTGCGCCATCATCAAGGCGCAATGCCAATACGACAATTCAAGGGGCGGATTAAAAGTGTTTTGCGGATCAAATTTTTCCTGAGCGGGAATGATTCCTTTCAGAATATAGCGGCGGTTGTTTTCGTCGTACGTTGCAAAAGAATGCATGAACTCCGCAGTTTCCTCTATCAAATCGGAATATTTATCGACGATTTCTTGCGAGGGATTTTGTCTATAAAGCAATTCTGCCAAGTAAATCAAATGTGGTTGTTGCCAGATAAGAAACGAACCGATGGAAGAAGGCGCTTCCATGCCGGACGGATCCGTCATTTTCATCCAACGAACCCCGTCAAATCCTTGACGTTCGGCAATCGCTTTCGCTACAGGATATGCTTTATGATACCACGAAAGTGTACGATCCAATAATTCCGGACGACCCCATAAGGCAAACTGCGCCTGATGCCACCAGATCATTTCCAAATGAAACTTGCCAAACCAAGAGTTATAAGTAAGTCCGGTTTCCTGCGGCGGAGTAGAGCCGGCGCATTGAATGGCCAATAAATATTGAGAAAGAACAACCCTGCGTTCAAGTTCTTTGGCTCTGGGATCCTTACAATCCGAAAAGTCGACTGCTGCGCCTTTTTTCCAATAGGAATTCCAATAAACCCTTGCAGCCTGTTTCGTTTCCGAAAAATTCGGTAGAGGCTCTCTTAATGCTTGTTCCGTAAATGAACAGCTAAAAGTCAAATCCTTATTGGCTGTCGACAACACAAAATAATTTTTTTCTTTTTCCGTAAAATTTGCTTGCCCTTCCCATTCAATGGTCACATAATAAACTGTTGCATCTATTTTTCTTTCCAATGTAACTGAATGTTCATTTTGATTCATAACAGTGGCGCTATGCAATTCGTTTTTTGTCCAATCGCATCCATCGTCTTCGAAAGCTCCTGTCGGATAGGCAAAATGAAATTGAACGGCGGGATGCCGGATGGAAGATATTTTTGCGCTTACCAAATCTTTTTGCGGATGACAAACGGTTAGTACGTCTACCGAATCATTCTTAACGGTAAAATTACTATGAATGAATCCATTCCATAAATCCAATTTTTGATTCAGGTTCTTAATATCGGCGAGTTGAACGTTTTCGTTCCATTCCAAACCGATCATTCCCAAGTGCAAACGGTGCGGATTGGAACGGAACCAGTTAACCGCATCCTTATTTCTCTGATCCGTATCTTTGTCCTGAACGGCGTAAGGTTCCAGTCGACCGCGTCCGAAATCAAAATTTTTCAGCGTTTCTTCGCGTTTGTAATGGTTGGGATTGGGAAAACTATGCCATCCCCATTGAGATTGCGTTCCCAAAGGGACTCCGTTTTTGTACTGTTCCGGAAAAGTTTGCAATCCGGTAAAATCCACAGTCATTGCAAACTCTCCATTCCCAACCGATAAAGAAGAAAGCGTATCAATAGTTGTAACTTTGGGACTATTGCGTGTAACCAAGGCTTCTCTATCGATGGAATTCTGTTTACAAGAAGTCCCGCCGATAAAAAATAAAATAAATAAAAATAGGAAACGCACAGGATGCAGATGGCGCCTCCGTTTTATCCGCGTTTTTATTACAATCAGCATAGGCATTGTTTGTTATTTATTTCTTATGCTTAAAAGGCATATCCGATTCCTCAATACCATAGAATAATTCATATTAGAAAATACAAATGTATGCCTTTTTCGATAGTTTTTTTGATTTTTTAGAAAAAATAATTTCTTTTTATTACCGAAACAGGCATTTTTTACATAATTTGATTATCTTTGCCCCGATATCTTTAGGGGTGCCTATACAGGCTGAGATTATACCCTTTGAACCTGAACAAGTTAATTCTTGCGGAGGGACAAAGATTGCCGTCCGGCAATGTTTTCTTAAAGAAAAATTTCATCTCATTCATCCCTTTTTTGTTAAATCTGTTTTTAGGTTCAAGAGTGAAACGCTTGGGACTTATTACGCAAAACTTATTTTTTACAATGCAAAAGGTTTTTTTATTGCTGGCGGCAAGCATTTTGTCGTTGTGCGTCTTTGCCGAAACCATCGACAAAGACAGTTTGAACACATTTAAACTTCAGGAAGTAGAGGTAATTTCCGTGCGGGCCAATACGAAAACGCCCGTAGCCTATTCCGACATGAATAAGCGGGAAATTGAAAGTTTCAATTTTGGACAGGACATTCCTTTTCTACTTACGCTCACTCCTTCTGTGATTGCAACTTCCGATGCAGGAACAGGAATCGGTTACACGGGTTTCCGGATACGGGGGACAGACGCTAATCGTATCAATGTTACTGCCAACGGGATACCCTTGAACGATTCTGAATCGCACGGCGTCTTTTGGGTGAATATGCCTGATTTCGCCTCTTCCTTACAAAATTTGCAGGTACAAAGAGGAGTCGGAACTTCCACCAATGGGGCTGGCGCATTCGGGGCTTCCATTAATATGAAAACGGAAGATATTCCAACGAGTTCGTATGGCGAATGGGATGGCAGTTACGGTTCTTTCAATACCGCCAAAATGACTTTCAAGCTGGGAACGGGTATTCTCAACAAACATTGGGCTTTCGATGGCCGGTTGTCGTCGATTACTTCCGATGGGTTTATCGACCGAGCAACCGCCGACTTGAAATCGTATTTTGTGCAGGGAGCTTATTTCAACGAAAATACCCTGTTGAAATTCATTACTTTTGGAGGAAAAGAAAAAACGTATCATGCTTGGGATGGAGTTCCCGACTATATTTTATCGGATATTTTATTGGCAGGAAACCGGAGATATAATCCTTGCGGATACATGGGAGACGACGCCAACGGAAATCCGCTGTATTACAAAAATCAAACCGATAATTACCGGCAAACGAATTATCAATTAAGCCTTTTACAAATTATCAATCCTCGCCTGAATCTGAATGTTTCGCTGCATTATACTCAGGGAGCAGGTTACTACGAAGAATACAAACTCAACCGTTCCTTGAAAGAATATGGCTTAACAATTGAAAATGAGGAAGGAATCGTCAAAAAAAGCGATCTGGTGCGCCGGAAATACTTAGACAACGATTTCGGAGGCTTGATTTTTTCTTTGAATTATACCCAAAGCAAATGGAACGTTTCGTTCGGCGGAGGCGGAAATTATTACGACGGGAATCATTTCGGAAAAGTGATTTGGGTGAAGGAAGAGTTGGGAAACGCCAACCAGGAATATTACAGAAGCAAGGGAAAGAAAACCGACATCAACTTTTACCTGAAAGGAAACTATCAATTGACGAAAAACCTGAATTTGTATGGCGATTTGCAGTACCGTTTCATCGATTACCAAATCCAAGGCCAAAACGATACTTGGGACTGGATAAACGAAACCATGCAAAAACTGGATATTCATGAAAAATTTCCGTTTTTCAATCCAAAGGTCGGATTATCTTACCGGATCAATCCGGAAAATACGGCATACGGATCGTTTGCCATCGCCCATCGCGAACCCAACCGGAATAATTATACGGATGCAGGCTTCAATGAAACGCCTCAACCCGAACGTTTGCGGGATTATGAATTGGGTTATAAATACAACCGCCGGATTGTTTCCGCAGGCGTCAATTTGTATTACATGCAATACAAAGACCAGTTGGTTTTGAATGGAAAAACCAATGAAATCGGCGAACCGTTGACGTCGAACGTCCCGGACAGCTACCGTGCAGGAATCGAGTTTTTGCTGGGCTTTCAAATTAGCAAGTGTCTGAAATGGAATGGAAACCTGACGCTCAGCCGGAACAAAATCCGAAATTATCAAGAATACTTGAGCGTCTATCAAGGCGAAAATTGGGATTTGGAAGAAACGCAAGTGGTCGAGCAGTATAAACAAACCGATATTTCTTTTTCTCCCCATGCGATAGCCAATAGTTTGTTGTCTTTCCAAAAAGATGCTTTCAGCGCCGCTCTCCAATCGGTTTATGTGGGTAAACAATATCTCGACAACACCCGTAATTCCGACCGGCAAATCAACGACTATCTTGTACACAATCTTCGCTTGGGTTATACTTTCCGATGGAAAGGAGTAAGAGAATGTTCTCTTCAACTGTTGATCAATAATTTCTTCAACAAGGAATACGAAAGCAATGGTTGGGTTGCCGGTTATTATTACCGCAATGAAGACGGCAGTCTGACTCTTCACGCCGATAAAAGTTATTTTCCGCAGGCAGGAACAAACGTATTGGCTAGTATCAACCTGAAATTTTAGATAAGCAAGGCGGGGTGGAGGGCGTAACTTATTCTGCGCCCTTTGCGCCGTCGGCGTTCCATTCGATCCTTCGCGAACCGTCTTCCTGTTCCTCCAAATTCACCCAGACCGTATGTTCCGGCAAAAGCGGCTCTATTTTTTCCGGCCATTCGATGAAACATAAGGCTCCGCTGTCGAAATAATCGGAAACTCCGATATTGCAAGCTTCCTGAAGGTCGCGAATGCGGTAAAAATCGAAATGATAAATATCTTCTCCCCTTGCCTCCGAATGATATTCATTGATAATGGCAAAGGTCGGGCTGTTGATAACGTCCATAACGCCTAATTTTTGGCAGATCGCCTTGATAAAGGTCGTTTTTCCGACGCCCATTTTTCCCTGAAAAGCAAAAATGGCAGCTCCCTCCATTTGCCGAATAAATTCTTCAGCGGCAGCGTCGATAAGGTCTAAATTTTCGATTGAGATGAAATTCATTTCAGCAAATTGAAATCCAAAGATAGAAAATATCTTTGGAACGCAAGATTTTTTGGAACAATTATTTTGATGGAAAAAGCTGTATTCTCCGGCGTTTTGGCGATAGGGTCGAAATAAATGCGTCATCAGCATTAAAATTTTTTCGTGTTTTTTATAAACCTTATTTTTGAAAGTTCCCTTCGTAGCCCTGACAATCCCATATTGAAAGTTTTCCTTATTTCCTTATTTTTTAATTAATTAATAAGGGAGAAGGGTATGTGTATGATCCTCGGCTACTGAGGGAACTTTTAAAAATAAGGTTAATAAAAAACGAATCAATTGAACGTGTTTTTTAAAAAAGACTTACATTTTTTATACCTTACCTTTCGGGGGCGAACATCGAAATCACCGAATTTGTGCTATAAATAGGGGTTTTCTTTTATCGTTGACGCGACCTTATCAGAATTTTGGCAAAAGAACAGGTATTTTTGCTGCAATAGAAAATAAGTAGTACCTTTGGGCATATTTGAATCGAATAACAGCCGCCTGTAAACAAACGGGTCTTGTTTTTGAATAGATAGGTATGGCGAAAGACTTAAGTTTTAATGAGATAAAAGGCAATATCCAGAAGAGGAAATTTATGCCCGTTTATCTTTTTCAAGGAGAAGAAGGGTATTACATCGACCAATTGACCGACTTGCTGATGGAATCGGTGGTGGACGAAGGGGCGCGGGATTTCAATCAAACCCTCTTTTACGGACTCGAAACCGAAGTGGCGACCATTATCAATGCGTGTAAAAGATATCCCATGATGTCTGAAAAGCAATTGGTGGTTGTAAAAGAAGCGCAAGGACTGAAAAATATCGACGACTTGATCCATTACGTTAAAAAACCTTTAACTTCGACGGTATTGGTTATCTGCTATAAACATGGAAAATTGGACGGACGGAAAAAGTTGTCGGGCGAAATCGACAAAACCGGCATTGTGTTTGAATCAAAAAAGGCGTATGAAAACAAAATGCCCGATTTTATCATCAGTTACCTGAAAGGAAAGCAAGTAGGAATAGACCTTCAAACCGCTCAAGTCTTAACCAATTATCTGGGCAATGATTTAAGCAGAGTAATCAACGAGTTGGATAAACTTTTGATTGCTTTGCCGCCTAATCAGAAGCGGATAACTGCCGAATTGATAGAACAAAATACCGGCATCAGTAAGGATTTCAATAATTTTGAATTGCAAAAAGCCGTAGCCTTGCGCGATCGAGTGAAAGCGCAGCGCATTGCGCTCTATTTTGAGCAGAATCAGAAAAATAATCCTTATGTGGTGACGCTCGCCACTTTATTCGGATTTTTCGCGAATCTGATGATTTGCCAGTATGCACCCGACCAGTCGAAAGCTCATCTTATGCAGGTATTAGGCTTTAAATGGGATATGCAAATCGCCGATTATTTGGAAGCTATGAAAAATTATAAACCCATCAAGACCCTGAAAAATGTTGCGCTGATTCGCGAATACGATGCGAAAGGAAAAGGAGTAGGGAACAGTTCCGTCCCGCCCGCCCAGCTGCTGATCGAACTCCTTTACAAATTGATGCACTGAAGCCGAAACGGTTGCGTTACAAACAATTTGTGATCCATTGCGTTACTTTCTCGCTGTATTTTTTGGAAATGGGAATATCGGGAACGTCTTTTAACCCGAATTCTACATAAATGCCGTCCTTCTGTCGCCGGATCACATTAATTTGTTCAAAATTAACAATATAAGAGCGATGGCAACGAAATACATTGCTTTCGCCCAAGCGGTCTTCGATGGCTTTCATGGAATTCCGGAGAATGAATCGGGTCAGCGCGCCTTTGTTCAGATACCAGATAATTGCATAATTATCAGCCGATTCAATATAAAGCAAATTGTTGCGGTTGACCGAAAGCCGCAATTCATTCTTTTCGTCGTAAAAGGAATATACTTTTTGATAAACATTCATCGTTGGCGAATGTTCGCCCAACTGTTCCAATTGCCGTTTGTTTTCTCTGTATATAAAATACAGGTGAATGATCGAATACGGCAGCAGAAGGACCAAGGCTGTGTTGATAGATGATTCTCTGAAAACGCTCAGATATTCGCGTTCAGGATTTAAATAAAGGCTGTAAATTGTATAGAAGAGCGACATGAAAAATATTTCGAGGACAATCCAGATGAGATAATTTCCCAGCGTAATCGGCTTTTTCTTTCCTACATAGTACATGATAATCCGACTGACAACCACCACCAGCACTCCCGTCAGGATAATCAGGCTGGAAAAAACGAAAAATTTGAGATCAGAAACCTCATACCAACTTTCCGAACTGAAAGGTTTGTATATATTGATAAAAACCAATGCAAATAATGCGGTGGACAATATCAAGTAAACAATGTTTTGTTTACTGTAAATATAAGGTGGAATTTTTTGATTAAACATCTTTTTTTCTTTCTTCAAATTCAAAGCAAAGATACGTATTTCGAATGTAGAAATCATCATTCCGTTGTCCCGTATATGCGATTTTCGCCCCTATATACGCATTTTCATCCCTTCCGCAAGGCGTTAAAACCATTCTTTTGGCGAATGCTGACTTTTGTTGTTTGTTTGCAGAAAAAATCACGTCGCCCCATGAATATCTTGCTTCGTACATTGCAACTTGAAAATCTGTTTTCACTTGAAAGAAAAACAGAATTGAAAGATTCCGGTTTGGAAATTCACCCTTTCCAATTTGAGACCTCTTTTAATGTGAATGAAATAAAAAATATTCAGGAAAATCTTCCGCTTTGGGAATTCAGCAAAACGGCGGACGAATATACCAACGAAAATAAGGTATTCAACTATACGGTTTTTGCTCCTTCGGGTAAGGAAAAAAGCCGTGAAGCCATTTTGTTGTTGCATGGACTGAACGAACGTTCATGGAAAAAATACCTCGTATGGGCAGAATACCTGGCGCAAACCACGCGGAAGCCAGTGATCCTTTTTCCGCTGGCTTTCCATATCAACCGGACGCCCCTCTCTTGGATAAATCCGCGCATGATTCGTCCTTGGGTGGATCAACGAAATCGCGAGTGTCCGGGAGTGGAAAATTCTACTTTTGTAAATGTAGCCCTGAGCAGCCGATTGTCGCAAGAGCCATTGCGGTTTTATACCTCCGGCGTGGAAACGATATCCAATCTGCAGCAATTGACAAAAGAAATAAAAAGCGGGAAACATCCCCTTTTCAAAGAAGATACTTCCGTCGATCTGTTTGCTTATTCTATCGGTGCGTTGATTTCGGAGATTTTATTGTTGGCCAATCCCGAAAAGCTGTTCTCCGATAGCCGTTTATTTATGTTTTGCGGAGGTTCTATTTTTTGCGCAATGAATGCCAATGCCCGCGACATTTTAGATAGCGCCGCCAACGAACAAATTCACCATTATTATTCCAACGACTTTTTGAAAAATCCCGCTATTCCCGGCTGGAATATCGATTCGCTAAAGAAAGCGTTCAAGGCGATGATTCATCCCCAAGTGTTTCAAGAGTACCGTGAAAAATTTTTCCAGCAAGCCGGCAACCGGATTCGCGCGATTGCCCTGAAAGGCGACACGGTCATTCCCACGCAAGGGATCATTGCCGCTATGGGAAAAATTTCAAGCAAAATCATGGAAGAATGGGATTTTCCGTTTCCCTATTCTCATCAATGGCCTTTTCCGCTCAATTCCAAAGCGCCGGAGAATTTGATCAGCGAAAACTTCGAACGCGTTTTCTCCCGCGCCGCGTATTTTCTGGGCTGAGTATGCGTCCGCGAACAAAAACATAATACCTTCAAGTTAAGTGCAAAACCTTGCAATTTGGTGGGGACAAGGCATAGTCATTCGTCTCATTTCTTGTTATTCGTCCTGTTTTTTGTTGTTTGTCCCAGATTATAGCTGTCTGTCATTCAAAATTGCACACGAAACAAATCCGGTGGTGTTCTACAAAGTATGCTTATTAAACAAACCCAAAGTTGATATAAAAGAAAGCGAGATTAAAAGCTTTGAAATGGTTTAGAAGTTTCTTAG
>JGI24699J35502_11133479_pt1 | contig 10944 bp, 10 predicted proteins | sample TergutMp193P4_FD_35502 | JGI IMG/M metagenome (IMG submission 35502) | reverse complement strand
CGTGGCGATTGAGATGTACGGGCACCTGACCCTCATCACCGGACCTGAACAATTCCTGGCTGAACGAGAAGTCTCCAGGTGCGTTGCGCGCGCCCAAGCCGAAATCCCCGGAGCAGCACTGACAACCGCTGCCGGATCCGACCTCGTCCCCGCCCTGATCGACCAAATGTCGGGCACCGATCTGTTCTCCTCAGCTGCGATCGCCTGTGTCACCGGTGCGGAGAAGACCCCGAAGGATGTCGAACCCGAACTGGTACGCCTGGCCGATCAGACTCCGGAGAATGTGGCTCTCGTCATCTCCCACGCAGGAGGCAACCAGGGCAGGGCTTTGCTGAACAAGCTCACAGCTGCCGCCGCCACGGTGATCGAATGCCCAGTTTTCAAGCCCTATCAGCTCGCCGGGTTCGTCGGCCAAGAGGTACGGGCCGCCGGGAAGACCATCGCCAAGGACGCCGCCCAGGGCCTGGTCGACTCGGTGGGACTGGACACACGCAGCCTGGCCGCCGCCGTGTCCCAATTAGTCGCCGACACCGACACTGATGTGATCTCCTTGTCCGTGGTGAACCAGTACTTCGCAGGGCGCGCGACGATCACCGCTTACGCCGTCAGTGACGACGCCCTCGCCGGAAGGGTCGGGGAGGCCATCTACAAACTGCGATGGGCGCTGTCCACAGGCGTTGCCCATGTCCTGGTCACCTCAGCTCTGGCAGCGTCTCTGCGTCAGATTGGTACCTACCTCAGCATCTCTCGCCAACGCCAACCCACAGCCGCTGAAGTCGGAGTACCTCCCTGGAAGATGAAGGAGTTCCCCGCCCTCGCCAATTCCTGGTCAGAAAAGTCGGTCGCCGGAGCCATCCGCGCAGTCAGCCAAGCCGACGCCCAGATCAAAGGCGCGGCCCAAGACGCCGACTTCGCTCTCGAGCGGCTGATCATCCGGCTGGCCTCGCTTCGCCGGTCTTCCCATGACTCCAGAAGTTGAACCGATCTTTCCAACGATATGAGAACTGGATCGATGGTTCCAAGGTGGTTCTACAGTTGCAAGCATCGTTTGGATCGGACCAAGCACTGTGCCCGGGTACAGGTCGAGAGGAAGTATGGTTGGTTGGACCTGGATGGGTCCAAACCTGCTAGGATGAACCCATCCAGGTATCCAATAGTTCTACTGGCTGGTATCGCTATCGGACTTCCCGGATTCTCGTAAGAGAATCACCAAGGACACTACGTCCTTGGTGATCTCTACGAGATCGCGGAATATATCCAACCAATCCATACTTTCCTCTCTGGATGGGCAGACAGGTTGTCTGCCCATCCGCGCCTGGCCGGGGAATCGAACCCTGACAGCAACCTCTACTCTCACCATGATCAGAGAGTCGATGATCAGATCAACAATTGTTCCGATCAGTTGCTAGTACGACCAGGCGGGGTCGGCACATTCCGGCTGTACGGAAAGGTACGGACTCACTTCTGGGTGGTGATCGTCCATGTGCCCTCATGGGAGAGAGCGATCGATCCGTGTTCATCTGTACGTACCACCTCCATTCCGTCATTGACGAGTTCCTTGACTGTTTTGTCGGCTGGGTGGCCGTAACTGTTGTTCGCACCGACACTGATCAGGGCTATGGCGGCATGAGTCGCCTCCAGAAAATCTGGATCCTGTCGGGCCGAACCGTGATGGGGTACTTTGAGCACGTCCACTTTCAGATCTTCCGGATCCTTGAGCGCTGCTTGTTGGCCCAAGACCTCGACGTCTCCCGTGTCGAGCAGACTCATCTCCGGCGAATCCACTCTCACGATCAAGGACTGGTCGTTTTCCCCCGATGACTCCTCACCGTTGCTGGACTCGGGGGCGTCGGATTGCCAGGCTGACACCACTGTGATCTGAAGATCCCCGACCTGCGCATGAAGCCCGGTACGTCCGATCGAGACTGGAATACCCCTGTCACGGGCGAGTTGAAGAACTGCGGTACCGTCTCCCCCTCCTGAAGGTACCAGCAGTGAACCTATGGAGAAAGATGCGGCGACCTCGGAAAAAGCACCAGCATGATCCGCATGGAAATGGGACAACACCACAAGAGGGATTTCCTTCACCCCGAGCCCGGTCAAACAGGACACCACCGAGGAGTTCTCAGGACCGACGTCGAACATGACCGCCGAACCGGTACCGGCGTGTACGACCACAGCATCTCCCTGGCCCACATCGCACGCGGCTATCCTCCACTGGCCAGGCCATCCGGGCTGGAACGGTGCGACGAGCATGGTCGCCACAAGGACGGCAGTGGCGGTGAGGACGATCCATGCCTTGCCCAGGATCCAAGGCATGATCCATGCCGCCACGAGACACGCGAGAACCACTACCCCCAATCCGACGACGGTGGCCGGCCATGGGTGCGAAGCTCCCGGCAGAGAAGCCAACCAGTGCCCCACAAGCAAAATTGGTTCGGCGCACCATCCGGCAACGTACCCCGCCCAGGACGCCACCATACTGCTCACAGGAGAAACGAGGGCCGCCACGAGTCCGACCACGGTCGCGGGAGCCACCCATGGACCGGCAGCCACGTTGGCGATCAGTCCCGCCACACTGACCGCACCTGACAGGTAGCAGATCACAGGCTGGGTGGCCACTTGTGCGGCCAGGGGAATCGCCATGGCCTCCGCCACCCAACCAGGCAGCCAACGCCTGAGAACCTCGGCCCACCGGCGGCCCCAGAGAATGATTCCCATGCAGGCGAGGACCGACAGGATGAACCCCATGGATCTGCTCATCCATGGGTCTATCCAGCACAGTCCCATGACCGCCAGGCACATGCCCGGTAACCCTGAACTGGCTCCTGCCCCGCGTCCGACCGCCACCAGGGAGACCAGCCCCATGGCAGCTGCCCGCAGCACGCTGGGTTCCGAATGGCACAGTGCGATGAACACCGCGACTCCCACGACGGACACCACGGTCAGCCACCGGCCCCGTACTCCGCATCGTCGGGCGACAGCGGAGAGAAAGGACAGCAGAATCGCCAGATTCGCTCCCGACACCGCCATCAGGTGAGTGAGTCCTGTCGCACGGAAATCATCGGAAATAGCCGGGGGGACGTGAGAGGTGTCTCCCACCACCAAAGCGGGTACCAAAGCGGCTTGCTCCGCCGGATTCCTCCCCATGGCCTGGGCCAAGCCCCTCCGCATGGATTCGATGACTTGCTCCCACATGGGCGGAGCCCGGATGGATTGGGAATCTCCCAGAGGAGACATCACAGCAGTTTCCGGTTGTCCTTGTTCGGCTGTGCCAAGCCTGACAGTGACGTGTACCACGGTGCCCGCTGGGTACGCCATCCACTGTTCGGCGTACTGGCTGGAGGCCAGTACGACCACCGGCTGATGCAAACGGTGGGTCTGGCCGCTGATAGTGACTTGTTGGCATTGTGCGTTGACAATAGCCATCCCCCATGTCGGCGAGATCCGTGAGTTCTGGACGACGACCTGCACGTCAGCGACAGAACGGTTCTCTGCGCCCTGGTCCAAGGGTCCTCGTTCGACACTGAAAACTCTCAACCCTCCCACAAGCGCAGAGGAGGCTAGCATCAGCCCGACAACCCCCACTGCCAGTTGATTCAAAATGGGTGTTCTCCCTCGCCGCCGCATCCAAGCCAAAACACCGAACACGGCACAGCACACGCCGCAGCCGCCGCAGACCGCCCACAACCCCCATCCCCATCCGGTGATCAGCCACGTCCCCAGCCATACTGTGACGGCGGGGATGACCAACCGCAGATCCCGCTTGTCTTTCATGGTCTCCTCACACGCTCACATAGGGTTCGATTTGGGCGAAGGTCTTGGCGCCTATCCCATTCACTTCTTGCAATTGGGCCACCGACGTGAACCCCCCGTTCTTCTCCCTCCACGTGAGAATCGCCGCAGCCGTCACCGGCCCCACCCCCGGAATGGTCTGCAGCTGGGCTTCGGCGGCCTGATTGAGGTTGATCGTCGATCCCGTCGCGACCGATCCCGTCAGCGGACCAGCAGCCGTTCCCGCACCCGACGACCCGCCGCCTGTACCCTGACGTACCTCACCTTGCGGATCCTGTGAAGTACCGATGATGATCTGAGACCCGTCGACAAGAACCGCCGCCAGGTTCAAATCGGCGGGATCGGCGTCGCCCGTGAATCCTCCGGCCGCCTGGATGGCGTCGATGACGCGAGCGTTCGCCGGTACAGTGACGACCCCCGGCTGGGCGACTGCACCCATCACATGAATCTTCCACACCGGCGGCGGTGTGCTCGCCTGCGTGGGTGGCTCAGACCACGTCGGCGTCTGAGGGGGTTCCGAGTAAGAGACGCTCTGGGCCCTCATGACCATCCACACAGCGAGAATCACCGCCGCCAGCGCGAGAGCAGACAGCACCTTCACGTGCTGCGCCGTGAACTGACGCAGCCGTACCGATACCGGTTCCGGACCAGGCTCAATGTCCTCCTCATCTGCCGCCTCGTCCCCAGGGGAAGGTTCGGGCGAAGCAGGGAAGAGTGCACCAAGCCGATCCAGATACGCGGTGGAAGATTCTTTTGCTCTCACACTTGGACTATGGCGAGTTTTGGCCCCAAAATGTCACAGAATATCGAAATTGTGGATAACTTCAGATCTTTTTTTCACCCTGTGGATAACCCTGAAATCATGACACATCGTGGAAATCAATCACGAATACTACTTGCTCATATTCAGAAAGTGACGGAACGTCCGCTCATGACGGAACATGTACCAAGAAGCCGTTCACGCCCCGGGGACGATGGAGACCATCTTGGGGGCGCGGACGATGACTTTCGCGACTGGTCGACCGTCGAGATACCGTTGGACGTTCTCATCGGCCAGAGCCAAACGCTGCGCTTCGGCGTCGGAGATGTCGGCGGGCACCTCGATCTTGGCGCGCACCTTGCCCTGTACCTGAACGGCCATCGTCGCCGTCTGCGCGGCCCGCAGATCGGGATCGACTTCCGGCCACGATGCTTCGGCCACCGACGGGGCGTGCCCCAACATTTCCCACATCTCTTCGGCCACGTACGGCGCGAATAGGGACAATGCAATGGCGGTGTACTCCGCCGCCTCCCGTACGGCCGGGTCGCTCCCGCCTGCTCCGGAATCGATGATCTTGCGGGTGGCGTTGACCAACTCCATCAGCCGGGCCACGCACACGTTGAACCGGCGCATCTCCAACAAGTCGGTGACGTCACCCAGGATCTGGTGGGTGACCCGCCTCAGTTCGATATCGCCCAACGCAGGGTCAGCCCCGACAACGCTGGTCACGTCGCCCGCAACACGCCAGGCGCGCTGCAGAAATTTCAGCGTGGCCAACGGCGAGACATCCGCCCAGTCGATGTCCTCCTCCGGCGGGCCGGCGAAAACAACTGTCGTACGGATGGCGTCCACGCCGTACTGGTCGATCTGTGCGCCCAGGTCCACCCCGTTGCCGAGGGATTTCGACATCGCCCGGCCTTGGTTGATGACCTGCCCCTGGTTCATCAGGCGTGTGAACGGCTCGGTGAAATCGACCATCCCCAGGTCGTACAAGACCTTGGTGAAGAACCGCGAGTACAGCAGATGCATGGTGGCGTGCTCGACACCGCCCACGTACTGGTCGACGGGCATCCACTTGGCGACGTCCGCCTTCTCGAAGGGACCATTCTCGTCGTGCGGCGAGCAGTACCGGAAGAAGTACCACGAGGAATCCACGAAGGTGTCCATCGTGTCGGCGTCCCTCATGGCGGGTCCGCCGCACTTCGGGCACGTCGTGTTGACCCATTCCGTGGCGTTGGCAAGCGGAGACGTCCCCTTGGGTGCCAAAGCAGCGCCCCGAAGATGGGGCAGTTCGACCGGCAGTTGATCTTCCGGAACTGGCACTTCGCCGTCGACCGGGCAGTGCACGATCGGGATCGGGCAGCCCCAGAATCTTTGCCTCGACAACAACCAGTCACGGAGCCTATACGTGATGGCGGAGGTGCCGGTACCATCGCGTTCAAGCTTCTCGCAGATGGCTGCGATCCCCGATTTCTTGTCCGACAAGCCATCGAGCTCGCCCGAATTGACGTACGCCCCGTCGCCCGTTGTGGCGATCCCCGACACGCACGGATCGGGTTCGCCGGTGTCGATGACCATCCGGACGTCCAGGCCGTACTTCCTGGCAAAGTCCAGGTCGCGCTGGTCGTGTGCTGGCACGGCCATGATCGCACCCGTGCCGTACTCGCTCAAAACATAGTCAGCGGCCCAGATCGGAATGGATTCCCCCGTGAGCGGATTGGTGGCGTACCGGCCCAAGAACACACCCGTCTTCTCCCGCTCGGTGGACTGCCTCTCAATCTCGGTCGCTTTCTTGGTGCGTTCCAGGTACGCCTCGAATTCGGCCTGGCATTCCTCGCTGACAAGTTCAGACGCGAGATCTGCGTCGGGTGCGACGACCATGAACGTCGCGCCGTACAGCGTGTCGGGCCGGGTGGTGAAGACCCTGACGGGTTCGTGGCCATCGACGGGGAAGTCGAACCATGCCCCTTGGGAGCGTCCGATCCAGTTGCGCTGCATCGCGAGCACCCGGTCGGGCCACTTGCCCTCCAGTTGCTCCATGTCGTCGAGCAGACGTTGCGCGTAGTCCGTGATCTTGAAGTACCATTGCGTCAGCCGCCTCTTGGTCACGACCGAATGGCACCTCTCGCACAGCCCCTGTACGACTTGTTCGTTTGCAAGCACGGTCTGGCAGCCCGGGCACCAGTTCACATAGCTTGCTTTACGGTACGCGAGCCCTTTCTCGTAGAACTTCAGGAAGAGCCATTGCGTCCACTTGTAGTACTCGGCGTCGGAGGTGTGCAGCCGCCGCGACCAGTCCACCGACAGCCCGTACCGCCTGAAAGACCGCGCCTGGGTCTCGATGTTGGCATACGTCCACTCGGCCGGATGGGTGCCGTGCGCGATGGCGGCGTTCTCCGCGGGCAGGCCGAACGAGTCCCAGCCCAGCGGGTGCAGCACGTCGTACCCCTTGAGTTTCCAGTACCGGGCCACAACATCGCCCATGACGAACGCCTCGGCGTGCCCCATGTGCAGGTCGCCCGATGGGTACGGGAACATGTCGAGGACGTACCGGCGCTCTTTGGTCCCATCGTCGAGCGGGCGGAAAGTCTCATGCTCGGCCCAATAGGCCTGCCATTTCTCTTGGGCTTTCAGCGCGTCGTACTCGGCGGGAGCGGTCTGGTCGCTCACGTCACTCCTTCCATCCATGGCTGTCAGTCCCCCTTGGACCGCAGGCGTACTGATAAAGCTTAGCCCAAGTGAGGATTTCCTTGGTTGCCAGATTGCTGGTTCTGCGCAACGATGGATGACATGACCGACGGCACGACATCTTTAGCGGCGAAACTCAACTGGCTGCGCGCGGGGGTACTGGGCGCAAACGACGGAGTCGTGTCCACCGCGGGTATCGTCATGGGTGTGGCAGGGGCCACCGCCAGTACATCAGCCCTTCTCATCGCAGGATTGGCGGGCCTGGTGGCCGGCGCCTTGTCGATGGCGGGCGGGGAGTACGTGTCGGTGTCAAGCCAGAAGGACACCGAACTGGCAGCCGTACGCAAGGTGAAAGAACTGTTGGACACCGAGCCTGACAGAGCCATGGCGGATCTGGTCCACGACTATGTGACCCAGGGATTCGGCACCGAACTCGCAACCCAGATCGCCCACACCGTCAGCGACCACGACGCCATCGGCGCACAGACGCAACTGCGGTACGGCATCTCGGCCCATGAGACGACCTCGCCATGGATCGCCGCGATGGCCTCCTTCTGCTCCTTCATCGCCGGAGCACTGATTCCCCTTGTGGCGATGGTGTGCACCCCCGCTCCGGCCCGAGTGATCGTCACCTGTTGCGCGGTCACCGTCGCACTGTCCGTGACCGCCACAGTCTCAGCCTGGTTGGGCGACGCGAACATCCCGAGGGCGATTATCCGCAACCTCATCGTCGGAGCCGCCACAATGGGCATCACCTATCTCGTCGGCAACCTCGTCGGAATCCGGCTCTAGAAATCGGCACCGACTTCTATGGCGACTCGTGCTGTTCTTTCTTGAACGACATGCTGCATGTTCTCCACCCACAGCAAGTCCAGATTAGTTTGCCGGGCGAGTGCCTCAAAAACATGACCGGCCCACTCTTGGCCATTGTTACTTCTCGTAGACACTGCGAATCGGTAATGTGAAAAAGGAATTCCTAAGTCGTCCTCATAATAGAGGCCATCCAATTCGGCATCGGTGATTGAGTACAGCCCCGACGCATACGTGAGTCCATGTTCCGTTTCACTTGACGCGATGCCACCGATGAAAGGTTCCACAATAGCAGCCAATGACTCGACGGACGTCTGGCCATCGATCAGTATGTCTTGCGTCTGCACCTAGATCGCCTCCTCAATGTAGAACCTGTGCCCGATCACGATGAGTCTATCAAGTTTATGACCAGCCGACCCATCGCTGCCGAACAGTCCACCGATGCGACGAATGCCCCGTCTGGCTTCTGACTCATCCATCCCACTCCCACGAAGGTCAAACACTAGCACTCGTGCTTGTCCTCCGTTCCTCACGGAATTGTTTGCCTCGTTACGCATTGTGCTGGAGTTACCGCCAAAGTCAAGCGTCTTCCCATCGGCAGGAGTTGCCATGTCAAGGATGAAATCGTAAAGCCTCCCATTCGGGTTCTCCCCACCGGAAGCCACACGATGACCTGCTTCGCGACGCAAGTACTGCGCGATATTCAGTTCAGCCTCAGTCCATTCAGGATCATCGTCTGGATGAATCATCTTAGGTTTCCTACTGGCGACTGGATTATGTGGATTCACATGGAAGCCAAGGTCTCAGACATCGGTTGAAAATCCTCCACTGTCCGCGCGTCCTGAAGGGCGGGGTTCATCTGGTCCCAGTACGAAGGGGGCAGGCCGCCCAAACAGATGTCCTTCAGCATCTGGACGAGGGGGTACTCGGGGTCGGTCGACTCGGCTTCCTCCAGGCAGATGTTCATCAGGGCTCCCTCGCCCGCTATCCAGGCGATTATGCCAGTCACAGCCAGAGCAGCAGTACGCACGCCCTTCGGGGTCCGAACCATCGCTTGTTTCCAGAAAGGGAGGTACCGTTCTGCTTTGGCTCTGGTGAGGATTGTCCAGATCTCATCGCGGGCCGGACCCATGGCGACAGTCATCACTGCTGAGAGGTATTCCGCATCGGTGACAGGGTACCCCCTAGCCCACTGTTCCATGAGATGGACGATCCTTCGCCCCGCCAAGGACGGGTCTTCTTCCGGAATGAGGTCGAGGCTGTCCATGACGGCCTCGAGCATCTCGTCTTCTTTCGTCCCTGTGGGCGCTGCGATGCTGGCGGCCAACTCTTCCCGGCTTTCCATGACGGTGTTGTCAGGGGCCAATATCCGCGACATCCTCCCTTTCCGGGGCAGTTTGTGACCCGGGGCGTCCTCCTCGTCATCGACTCGCCACCACAGGCCACCGTCGACAACGAGAGCTTCTTTTGTCACAGGTCCCAGCGCCTCGCACATGGCCAGTACAGCATTGCGAGCCCGGTTTCTCTCGGAATATCCGACAAGGTAGACCCCGATGTCATCCAATGGTTCGCCGTCGGGGCCGTGGGTCAGCCTCTCGGCCAGCCATTCGGCGCCCTCGGGTCCGTCGAATGCCGCGATGTCCAGCCGGGCGGTCACATAGACTAATTTGTGTCTGACCACCACTGCGACCAGGGAGTCGGCGGGCCGGAACCCGATCAGAGACGGAATGGAATCCAGCAACTCCTGAGGAGAGCGGATCGTGGGTATGGCGTTGATAGAGTTTGTTTTCATACCAAGGACTATGGGAAGTTCCAAGGACAAAATGTCACGAAGACGGCAACTGTGGATAAAATTTCTCGGCCTGTGGATAACTTCCGATTTGTGACACTTTGGAAATACTGCCGCTATTGTCCATAGTTGTACGCCCCAAAACTCACCGCCCAAGATCTCAACACAATCTGCGGATATGCGTACCCCATCTCCCCTCGGCCCCGATTTTCCCGTATTGTTGTGAGTGATGACGCACCCATCCGACCCAGGCCCACGCCGATCCGATCCGGGGCCGCAGACACGCTCTGCGGCCAAACCCCGGCGTGCTTTCGACGATGAGAAACCCATCCTCGAGGGGTACACCTATCAGCCCGGCCGCGAGTCGGGTCCACCCCCACTCAGCCCCAGCGCCGCGGTTCCCCTGATGGAAACCCAGCCGCCACCGGATTCCATCGACAACTACAAGCCCAAGAAGCATCTCGGCTGGGTGATCGCCGGTGCGGCCATCGTCGTCGTGGCCATCATCGTCGGTTTCATCATCAACGCCATCCCCGAACAAACACAACCGGAACAATCGACCGGTCCGCGACCCACGGCGTACTCCACCGACATGAGAAAAGGCGGCGTCGCCTTCGCTGACGCCACCACCTCCGGGTACTGGAAGATCACAAACACCGCGTGGGACGGCGACACGGTACGGCTGAACATCGAGATCACTGTGGATTCCGGCACTCTGTACTACGACTTCTACGCCTACGCCAGCAATGACCTGACCACGGTCGACCCGACCGAGACGCCCGGCGACCTGAGACACGGATTCGCCGGACCCGGAGACACGATCGCAGGCACACTGACCTTCAGTGTGGCCCGCCAGCCCCTGACTCTCATCATGTTGAGCCGTAACCAGACCCAACTGTCGGCCCTTCCCGTCGACGGATGAGCGTCTGAATTCTGACCGCTGATGCGGAAATGCTGAATGTGCGGTACCGTTAAGTTACGGAACCGTAAGTTAACGGGTAAATAAGGAGCCACCGATGAATCCACGAGCTTTTTACCAGCCAGGCGTACCAGAAGAAATCACGATGCCACAGGGCTCCCTCATAGAAATGCTCGAAAAATC
>JGI24699J35502_11133480_pt1 | contig 10954 bp, 5 predicted proteins | sample TergutMp193P4_FD_35502 | JGI IMG/M metagenome (IMG submission 35502) | reverse complement strand
GCCTACCTGTTTGTCACAGGGTGTGACTGACAGTGTGCTGACTGTTCCAGCTTGTGATGAGGAGTGGCGACGATTGACGGCAGCTGCGGCAGAGACACAGCGACTGCTATCTCCAGGGATGCCAGGCTTAGCAGCACCCATGCGTAACCCTGCCACACCTCTGGGCGCACCACTGATCCTGTCCCCAAGGCTCCCTGTACCCACAACAGCAGCTTCCCTTCTGAATGGGTCGGGTCATCAAGGACCACTTCTCTCACCTCATGATCCACATGGCCTGATCTACACGCCATATGCCGATTATGCCAACTACGCAGCATTGGCAGCATCTCCACTTCTTACTGATTATGCTACAGCAGATCACTCGGGTGGGTTGTTTGCACGTTGACATTGACTCCTCTTCTCCACCATAGCTTTAAAGGTGGAGAACACCTTTATCATTTTAGGCCTAAGCTTTACTCATCACATCGAACCACTCATACATGTACATGTTGGCAAATGTTCTTGCCATATCTCTCCCCTCCTGTGCTTGTGGAGAAGCAACAGCATTCATTTTAGGTTCAAGCTTTACAAGTCACTGCATGAAATGTTTTCCCACCTGTATTTTGGTGGATTCAACACTGGCTTCTGCCTCCCATGCCTACTTCTGATGATGCCAGAGACTCAAAAGTTTTTGGCGTACAGTACTCCATCTTTGAAAGAATCGACCTGCAAGTTCTTGCGATCATACAATTCTTTAATCATGACGCAAGTATCGGCAACATTTTTTTTCAAGTATTGGTGTTTTCTGTGTGTTTTGTTCTAGTATAAAATTTTACATATTTATGATGTGATTGCATAATATATAAATATCTGTGTTTGCTTCATTCATTACATGGAAAACTTGCTATACTTTAGCTAAGCCTTAATCATTTAATGGTACAAAACTAGGGTTTTGTAGTGAAATTACTTCATGTTGATTCTTTCCTCAGTTTATTAGCTCTGAGGTGAGTGGGAAGAATATAGCAGTAACAGTTATTCATGAAAGTTGTTTTTCCTTATCAGTGCAGTCATCATGGTGAGATTATTAACAGTGACACATGGTATAGTCATGTTTCAAGAACGCTGCGGTGTATATGATGTGGTTTGGCACTGCATTTTGATGGTAATGATAATGCAGTTCATTCTCCAAGAGCAGTAACTTAGATATTTAATACTTATTTGATGCGATATTTATAGATTGTACAGTTTATTTCTTTGCTGTAGATGCCATCCTCACAAGATGTTTGTTGCATTTATCACGTTACATGTAAGTAGTTGAGAAGTATGCTATAATATTCTTGACAGCAGTATCTTCACACATACTCAAATTGACTGCAGTTGGCAAATTCTGATGGGACTGTTTGCACTTTTTAGAATAAAGGTAGGATATGAAATGCTAAGTAATTTGTATAGGTATCCACCATTTACATTTATCATCTCTTATTTATATCAGATTTTATTTTCATGTAGTTACATGAGGTAATACTGTCATAGAGACTGAAGGCAAGAATTTTTGCTGCTAGGCGTATGATTAGTGAGTTCGGGTACCAGTTCACCAGCAATATTTTGAATGTTGAGAATCCTTTTAATGAACAAAAATGTATCAGTGATGTAACGTACAGGGATTGGTGCTTGTTGTCATTGTTGGGGCACACTATATGCATATTACCATTATTTCTTTAATGAGTCATATAAATTAAAATGAACAAAACACACTGTTTTAGGGGGAAATTGCTAATTGTGTGCAGTTTATCTTGTACATGTTTTGGTCTGTCTTGGGTCACTTTCAAGGACCTTAAGTAATCACAGAAAGAAGTGGTTTGCTTATATATGCATTGTGGTATCATTATACACTTCTCTTTGTAATTACTTTAAGCTCCTTAATAGTGGCCCAAGAAGGGCCAAAACATGTATGAAATAAATTATAGATGATTAGGGGTTTCTCCCTAGAAGAGTGTATTTTGTTGGTTTTACTTTCTGCAGTTATTGATAGATACTGTTGTGTGTTTCTTATTAATTCTGTTACATTTCTCTGTGAGCCCTGAGACACAGCCATAAACCAGATTGTTCCATGAATTACAATAGAGCAGTGCTCTCCTGTCCATCCCCTAAAATTTTGAAAATTTGGAAGTGTTTCAGTACATAATGGCCATAAAATTAGATGTGTTGTTTAACCCTGACAGTTGTTACTTTAATTTTTGTTCTATATATTTGTCCATTTAACTGGCATTTGAAGGGATATTTTCATGGTTTTATTAACCACCCTGGAAATAAAACAACAGTAATTATGGATTATTGTCTGTTTAATTACATATACAGGGACACAGACTTGATATTTTGCATATGGCTTTTCTTAGAATAATGTAAGTTGATTGGACACAGGCTTGATTAGAACTTTCTCACTCAAAGTAAATAATCATTATACCAAAAAGTACTGACACAAGGGCTTAGTTAATAGTTCACCTTAGAAGAGGCAGTGAAGGCCATAGAGGTATAGCTCTATTCTTTTTTTAACCTATGCAATAGTACTAATGGATGTAGTGCATATTTACATATTTAAATTTTTTTTTTTCACTCTTATCATTGAGGATTCTGAGACAAAAAATAATGCTATGGTAATTTGACATTGAGCAGAATTTTATCATATTTTGTGGTACCAGATCTCATGTAATCATTCTAGTAGCAAAAATGCAGTCACAAGAGTTTCATAAAATCTATACCAGCAAAACTGTTTCAGAAACACACATTTCGTATAGGCAGCAATATTGCCTGTTGTGATATTTTCGTGTTTGAATCTAAAGGCAAGTGCTGCAGAAAACTGTACTGAGTAACGATACTGTTGCTCTTGTAGTTGCTCTAAGTATACTGACTAACTGTATATCAAATCAGTATCTCGCACAAGGAAACTGTGAACGTATTGAACACATGTTCATTCTTGGTTTACCAAAATGTTAACGTAGTGTTATTTGAAGTACAGTCAACCTTAGGGTATAACGAGCATGAGTATAATGAGGTTACAGACATATTTCATGTATATTATGAAAATGCTTGACGACTGTATCAAGCAAACCATCTGCTCAGCATTTTCTCGTCTGTAGTGGCTGGCTGCTTTGGCATTCTGTGTGACCCACTATCCCTCCATTGCCCCATGTGATATGTTATGTTCACTGGTTTGCAAGCCCAACTTTGCCTGTTGGGAAGCTTCTGACCACAGTGTTGCTGACTGTGTTTAAACCTGTGTTTAAACCAGGAATTACAGAGGTTCTTTGTGTCATCTCCCCTCACCACCTACAGTCATCACTTCTAGAGCTGCCAGTTGGTTTTGACTAGGGGTTGGCTGGGAGGGGAAAGGACACTGGAGCCTGCCACCCACTTTGAACCAGAGACACCCATTCTCACATAGAGGCTGGGATCCCGTGATTTAATTTATCTCCACATTTACTGTTTGGAAATCGTAAGCTTACAATTTGAAAATAAATTTTATTGTGTTTGTCGCAAAATCGGTGAATATTTTGCCCTTCAATGAGCAGCATGTCTGTAAATGAAAGTAACCATCTGCATTTTAAATTATCTATGACCTTGCTGCCATATGTAACTGCCTGTATATTTGAAGAAAAACTTTACTTTATTCAAGTGTTAGGACATGGCGGAAAAAAATGTTGAAGTGTGCAAGAAATTTAAAAAGAAGGCTGGGTGAGTTGTTTCATTTTTTAATAGTACCTCAGTAAAGGTAAAGGTAAAGTGATCCCATTACAGGCCTGGTGTGGCCCAGAGGGTGGGTAGAGGTATAGCTGTACTCTTCCATGACCGCGGCACTAGAAGGAGGTGAACGGTCAGCAGCACGCCCCGGCCACAATAGTACATCAGTTGAACAACTTAAGGAGGAATAATTGAAGAGTTACACATATGTAAAATTTTCACCAACTTGTTGCACAACACTTTTATTTGTTAATTAATTTTCTGACATGTTCGTTCCTTAACTGTTGGCCATCTGCAAGGAGCTTTCTTTAGCATGTGCATCTTTTGTTTTGACTTACATGTTAGAAATTCCACATACGATTAAAAGTATTATTATGATGATTAAATGTTACAATTCTTAAAATCAGTATTACAGTTAAAATATAGATAAAATACAGTATAAAATTATTTTGCTGTTGATATAATTGTTGCCTCCATACATCAACATTTCAGTCTTTCTTCACATGAAGTAAGTTCTGGAATCAGATATCCAGTATCTTGTGTTCATGCTGTGAATGAATACATTATACTCTGTAGCATGAACACAAAACACTGGATATCTGATTCAAGAACTTACTTCATTTATCATATTTCTGCCTGTGCTATTTGTGTGTTTCTGAGTGTCAGACATAATTCAGGTTCCTTATTTGAAGTAGTATTTGAACATCACATGTACTTAAATACTCTGGTTGAACACAATTTATGTAAGCAGAACTTTATGGGTGTGGTTAGAAGTTGTACGGACATGTGTCAAGATCTCCGTTGGTCATTCCAGAGCAGCGGTGGGTCACGGTTGGGGTGTGAACCACTGGTTGCATGTGCGATGGCCTGACCAACGGTAGCCCATGCTTGTAGTTGCACAGGACGAAGGAGCAGCCCCACCGAGGTCTGCTGTCTGCCAGATTGAACAATGAACAACAGTAGCGATATTTATGTTGTTATGCTCCCCAATGATTGCTTGGCAAGTGTTTAGATAATGTTAGGATCTAGGAGCATTACGAAGATTCTACAAGCATGGAGTTACAGCATATACAGCTGTTACCCAAATATTTAAATACGTATATAAAGTTTTTAAGACATGTCATCGTAAGTCCTCATACAGTTGTCCAAAGACACGGTGAGTGAAGATGACAAAATTTTCGTCCACACACAATTAATAAGGAAGGAACCATAAAAAATGCATTACAATTGGGAGTTTACTACTGATTTGCCAATTATTGTATTATTCATTGTTTTATTTTATGTTAAGGAAATAAAACTTTTAGTCTCTAATATTAAAGTTCTTGGAATGTCATCACTTCTGTTTTGTTAAAGTACTGTCTTTGTAATTGTTTTTTAATAGTTCAGTAGTGGAATTATACATCCTTGGGCCAGTAGTAGAATCTCAGTGTTCCATTATGCATTAATTGCATAACCTGAACTATGTTATAGAAGTTTGATGTGGTTGGTATTGATGTTAAAGGAGAAGCATGCCAAAAATTCTCTATAATATTTGCCTGTGCAATATTGGGAAGTGTAATATTCATGTGGGAGCTTTGATCATGCAGAATTGTTCCAGTGTGATGATTTTTTTTAAGTATCTGTCAGTGCAGGTAAACGTAAAGAAGAATATACACATTAATAGTTAGTTTATGTTGCTATATACAATATAAATATGTATATAAATCTTATAAAATCTTAGTGATATGTAGATCAATCATTCAAGTTAAGACAGTGATGTTTTGTTTTCATTTTATGAAGGATTTTTTTTTATATATTGTGTGGTTGATGTATGTCTTACACAGTAAATGTGTTCTTTGGTATGATAAGTTCATAGTGTGTTTCGAGTGTTTCTCTGTATAAAAGTTGAACGAATGTGATAATGTTTTTATTAAGATTTTTCTATTTAACTTTTTTTTATTGTATTACAATGAAGACTTCCACACTGGTGATGGGTTTAAAGTATTTATAGTATTGGCAGTATTAGTAGCTACTATAGATCCCATTTTAAAGAAATGCAGTTCAAGTTATATAAGTTCAAACATTGGTGATGGTTAAACAGTTGCTGTTTATTTATATTATAATTTCAGTTTTTTAACAGAATTAACAAATAACATGGGAAATCTCTTTATGAAACTCAAGAGTGGAAAACCAGTGTAACAATGCCCTCTTCTAACATCTCCAGTAAAACAATAACATCCACCCTCGTGAATTTTACGAGACTGAGTGCCTGACATCTTAACAACTTTTGAGCTTGAGGGACCAAATATTTGAAAGAATGATCTGTTACAGTCTTTTTATTATCATTATTAATTTCCCATTTTAACAGTTCATAATTCAGTAACTACTTGAGCAGTAAAGTTAACAGATATATAACAGCTGTCTTCACAATAATTTTAATTAATATTATTAATACCATATTAATAAAAGGATGTTTGGTTGTGTGACTGAGTGGTAGTCAAACTAGTGTTTATATAGTTAATTATATTGCAACAAGCAAATTTCCTCACATTGTATTTAAGTTATCAAAATTGTAATTGGATGTGACATGCCAAGCATGTTGTGGATTGCAGCTGAATGACACGACACAAGATGTGACGTGACATTATATCATGTATCTGAGGATGCATTGCCTCTCTGATGCAGTAGACATTTAATGTTATTGTGTGACATGAATATCACTTAAGAATATGACATTAGTGCCATAAGAAAGATTTCATACTTATTAAGGTGCTTTTATTTTTCTTACTTAGTGAGTTTTTGTTTTCTGAGGATGAAATCCGTTGTTCAGCACAGTAATTTTAGTTTGTAAAATGTGTGTAAAATTTTGCTGCTTAGAAACAAGGAAAATGGTATGACATTGATAAATGCCTTGATTTCAGGAACACAAATAGAGAAATTTTACGTTGCTTTTCTTCAAAATGGCATTGCTGTTTAGTTAAAATATTATTCCACCAAAAAATGTATTCAGTAAAAGTAGATGCTCTGGTTTGTGTGAAATATTAAGTATTAGTAATTACCACAGAACCAGTTTTTAAAGAAACTTTTTTAAAGTGATACAAAGATAAAAATAATCAGATGTGATTGCCTGCAATAAATAAAATCTATTACCTGCTTTTATTTGCTACCATTGTTGGAGGCATGACCCATTTTGTTACTAAGAATAATATTTGTTGGTTTCTTGTGTGTCCATCTTTAAAGAACTTCATGAGTCACTCTTTAAAACACTGGGCCAAAAGTGAAGACCTTTCCAAACAGCCTCTGAACTTGGCATGAAGAAAAGAAAACATATCAGGTAGCAGAGTAAGAGAAGATAGGACTACATCAATTCCAAAAGTTGAGAAATTGTGTGAACTCAAATTTGGTAATTGTTTTTGTGAAGCTTGTAGGCATAACAAATCTAAGTACACAAGAATCTGCTGGCACAGTACGTGAGACTTCTAGATGCAAACAAAGTACTTAAACTTAGGTTTCTCAGTAGAGTTTATTTCATTTTTCATTTTAATTGATACTGTTTATATTAGGTGAAAAATGTTAATTTGTTGAATATTTTTGTATTTGTCTGTACTCGTGTTGCATCATTTTATTAGGGCTGAGTACAGAACATTTCTTTAATTATCAGACACTGTAGACTAACAGCAGTGCCATTTAGCTCAGGCATTACATTCAGAAATCATGGTCTCTGTTGATGTCCCTTGCTTTCTTGCTTGGAGGGTGTAGCATTGTGTGACAGCAGAACTCTGTCCTAGGTGGGCAGGGCACTTTGCACACCACTACTTGAGGTACATCATGTCGTATATAGTCATGAGGGCCCTCTGCTTGCGTCGTACAATTTGTGAGGTACTTTTGTAAGTGTGTATTTTGCTTGAAGAGAGATTTTTACAGTCAGATCAGTTAACTGTATCTTTCAAGAGATTTTTAGTTACTTGAGAATTGTTCATAATTTCCTAACTCTGTGGCATTTAGACATAGCTTTTATCATGAACAGTCTCTTTGTTTTCATCTCTTGAACTTCTAATCTGGATTCTTGGAAATCAAGGTTTCAGGATTTTTTTTTACAAGATGCAAAAAGCATATATTAAGGGGTGGGGTAGTCGTGGTGGCTGTGAAAGCTGGAATGCCAAGGCAGTGCATTCATCGCTGCTTTTAAAAACATTTCATTTCAGGCCTTCTTGAACCTTCACAGTGATATTTGCTGACATGGGTAATCCATCATTAATAGTATAGCTCTGTGGTTGAGACTTTTCACCAATAATCTCTTCAGGACAGTTACGATTTGGCACATATTTTCTGTATTGCCTATTGAGGAATTGTTGTTTCAATGAAGGTGGCATGAAGAGTGCTAAAACAGTTTCCCAGTTCTCTGCTTTTATTATACTTGCAGATAATGTGTTAGGGCTGTGTATCTGATTCTGATATGAGGAATTAGTGCACTGTTGTAGTTACGTTATATATGAATGCAGTAGAAGTAATTAAATTACCAGTTTGCTGAGTTTAGGTCTGTAAAAATTATTTCGTCCTCTTTGTTAATAATCTGTTATCATTCTTCCCATCTTTCTGCAGCATTCTCAGATTATTTCTCAGTGGCACCACAGCACAAGTTGGGTACAGGATACCTTGTTGAGGTTTCTAGATCACACACACACACACACAAGCAGGGTTCAAACCTGATATCCCAGCAAACAGTCAGCTTCAGACCTGCACTTAGACCACACGACCACCCAGCTTGACCAAATTGTTGATACCATAATTCTTCTCATCTTTGTACAGAGATATAGACATTTATCATATTCTGTATTGTCACAGTCACTATGGGGATGATCTGTTTTCTGGGTGTGGTTTCTCTCTTACCACTATACTCTACCCCAAATCCTGTGCTAGAAACTGTTATGTCGATAAGAATCCAGAATGGTAATGAAAAATTTTGTAAAATTTAAAGTTTCACAGCTCATAAAATAATAAATTACTCTCAGGTGATCAGCCACATCAGATTTTGAGTTTGTAAGGCCTAATACATGTCTCTCCTCATGGTGAAGAGGGAGCAGGTCTCCAAAATGTTGGTTATTAAATTACCATTGATGCAGATAATCACACGAGAGAATTGTAGTGCAGTATGAATTTTCTAGGCAACAAAAATCATGTGTGTCACATAGATGCAAGTAGATGCAATCCAGGGCCTGAGACAGGATATACCTCTACTGTAGGGCGATCATCGGATTCATGTGCTTTAAAACAATTTGTTTTTCTGTGCCTGTGTATCCAGGTGCAGCAGCTAAACGGAGGCACTTGGGTCAGTTACGGGAACATCCGTATCAAAGGGCTGGGGCCCTTTCATGAAAGTCTGTGCCCCTGTGGCAAAGGTTAGTTTCCATTGTTATTCATTTGGTACCTCTCTATTTCTTGACTGTGTATTTGTTGTAGTTGTGTTATAGCAGAGTAAAGTCTGTCTGTCTGACTTCAGTTCTTACATCCTGTCATGTTGGTACTGTTCTCTTCTTCAGAAGAAGATTGGTGTGATGTGTTACTATGTGTTTTAGCAGCAAAATTTTGTGCGAGGAACAGGATTGTTTTTAAGTAAAAAGGGGAAAAAAGTCACCTTCTTCCAGGTACTTTAAACTGTGAGCCAAATACTCAGACTTTACTCATTATTTTATACTCATAGGACTTTAGGTGGAGGAAAGAAGGACATAATTGTTATTACAATTCTGTATGAAGGTTTTTAAGTTAAAATATATCGCTGTCATAAACATTACTTAACATCTGTAACCAGTAATACACAACTTAAGATGTTTGGTTACCGTAGCAAAGTAGGATATTTCAGAGTATAAAGAAGTATTTATTTTTTAAATGATCAATCACTATCCATGTGATTTATTGCTATAACTAGTCTTGAATGCATTATTTTTTTACAGTACTTTTTTTTTATTGTCACCTGAAGCTGGTCTGTGCAATCAGAAGTTAGAAGGGGAAACTCTCAAAGGATTTTTTTGTCACTTCTTGAATTAGTTGTAATACTGGTGCTAAAAATAACTTTTACTTGCGGTTCCAGAAAAGTGGACATTGTTTTAAACGTGACCAGTGCAGCAGTGGAAAGCGTACCGATGCGTATTGGGTGTAAAAATAATTTGTGCAGTCAGTAGGTTTACATATATTTATGTCCATGTAGAAGATCGTGAAATAGCACCAATTGTATTATTGTTATACTTTTTAAAAAGTTTTTATTTACCCCCATACACGCAATATGTACTTTATATATTTTACATTTTTCGTACAGTGATTACGGTTTTAGCATTTTGATATAGTATTTTTCTATTGTATGGTTGTGATATTTTATTTCCATATTGAAGTAACTGAACGATGATGGGTGTTTGACATGAGGAGAAGTTCACAGATGGGCCTGTTAAGGTCACTTACATGTCCTTCTTTCCTCAGATCATTTATGTGTATATTTTCGAAAAGGAGCATAAAATGTGAATGTCATGATTTTGTACGAACACGGTAGCCTCCCTTGAAGGGGGGTGAAGAAGCATCGTAATATATTATTTATATTATTCTGTATATTCTTTCCAATATATATGAGCTATTTCTGTATTTTGTTGATTTAGGCAACTTGTGCCTGTGGAATCACTCTAATGAGATTTTTTTTATTGGATATGTATATACTTGGTGCAAAACTCCAACCAGAAAATAAAATAAAGAAAATATCTTTAAAGAAAAACAAACATGACATTTTTTATTATCTCTTGAGATTATCCATTCTCAACGTTCCCTGTGCTTGCCACTTGGGATATGAGTTTGTGGGAAAACAGATATTTTCTCTCATATGACAGGTTCCTGACACATTGGAAAGTACAAAAATCTCTTGTAATGGAACTTAAGTTTTAAAGCACCTGCTATGGTGCTTCCATGAACTCATACTCTAAGAGGTTTTCAAACATGTTTGTAAACCACTCACTTAAAATCTTTGTACAGTTTATTGTTTTTGTAAGTTGTGGCATATTTTTTCCTCAACATCTTCATTTTGCATTTAACAAAATCTTCATCTAGACCCAAGATTTTGAATCTTGTTTCACAGGTGTTGATCCACTGTGATTTGTTTACTGATTGGCCACATGCTGCACACGAAACAGCATTTTGTGGTTCTTATTTTTTTTTTTTCTTTTTTAAAATTATAAAACCAGTCTTTAAACACTAATTGGACCTAGAGCAACCCAGATGA
>JGI24699J35502_11133481_pt1 | contig 10959 bp, 8 predicted proteins | sample TergutMp193P4_FD_35502 | JGI IMG/M metagenome (IMG submission 35502) | reverse complement strand
ATACCTGTGACGACCCCCATTGCGAAGTTGATCAGGAAAAGCTTCCCGAAGAACTTCGTCAGACGCAAGTAGGCATCATTGCCTGATTTAACCCAGATGGACTGTAGCACAGCGGTCAACACACTCAAAGAGATCGTGAGCGGCACGAACAAAAAGTGATAAACCGTGGTGATGCCAAACTGCCATCTAGCAATAGTATCCGGACTCATAGCCCAGAACCTATCGCTTTCTGTGGCCAGATGCAATTCTTCCACGCATTTTGGGCATGGGAAGAACTAATGAGCTATCTTCCGAAAAGCCTTGCGTACAGCTGTACGTGCATATAGTGTACTGTATGTGCATATAGCTCAGCGAAAGGATTCCCATGCCTGACAACGTGATTGAGGTCACCGGCCTCGCAAAACATTTCGGGCAGGTGAAAGCTGTCGACGGTCTCGACCTCACTGTGGGCGCCGGCCAGGTCGCCGGATTCCTCGGCCCCAATGGTGCGGGCAAAACCACGACCATCCGAGTCCTGCTCGGTCTGCTCAAAGCCGACGCCGGGCAGGCGTCCCTTCTGGGCGGCGATCCGTGGAGGGACGCGGTGGATTTGCACAGACGACTGGTGTACGTGCCGGGCGACGTGGCTCTGTGGCCGAATCTCACTGGCGGACAGATCATCGACGTGCTGTCCAAACTGGCCGGAGGGATCGAGAAGGCCAGAAAAACCGAGATGCTGGAACGGTTCGAGTTGGATCCCACGAAGAAGGCTCGTACCTATTCCAAAGGCAATAGGCAGAAAGTCGCCCTGGTGGCGGCACTGGCCTCCCGTGCGGAGCTGCTGGTCCTCGACGAACCGACCTCCGGGTTGGATCCTCTGATGGAGGGACAGTTCCAAGCCTGTATCCTCGGGGTCAAAGCCGAGGGGCGGTCGGTCCTGCTCTCCAGCCACATCTTCGCCGAGGTGGAGAAGCTGGCGGACACGATCACCATCATCCGCGAGGGACGTACGGTCGAACAGGGGACCTTGGCGTCCATGCAGCACCTGACCCGTACGCAGGTACGGGTGGACCTCGATTCGGGGGTCGACCAATTGCGGGGGCTGAGCGAGGTCCACGATCTGTCGGTGGATGGGGTCCACGTGAGCTTCTCCGTCGACCATGACGGGCTGCCGGCCGTACTGGAATGTCTGGCTCATCTGGGTCCTCACTCGCTCGCGGCCAACCCACCCAGCCTCGAGGAGATCTTCCTCAGTCACTATTCAGATATAAAAGGTGAGAAATGAGTGCGCCGGTCGCGGCTCAGCGGCACAGCCTGGAGTCGCTGGGGATCTTCACCGCGTTCACGCTGCGGCGAAATTGGGTACGGCTGTGTGTGTGGGTGCTGATCATCGTGGGCATGCTGGCCTTCATCATCGACTACTACAAGCAACTGTTCACTGATGAGTCGGAATTGCAGGGTTTCGTCGACACCGTCCACTCCCCCGGGCTGCTGGCCATGGTCGGCATCATCTCCAATCCGGTCAGCATCGGTGGGGCCGTGTGGTGCAAGTACTGGATGTTCGCCTCCCTGATGCTCGGGATCGGAGTGTTGTTCCTCATGACCCGCAACCTGCGCGGGGACGAGGACGAGGGGCGCGCCGAACTCATGAGGGCCTATCCCCTCGGGATCCGGGTACGGCTGGCCTCCTCGGTGATCTGCATGACAGCGTTGTGCATTGTCGTGGGGGTACTGTCCGGGCTTGTCACCTCCCAGCTTGGGGTGACCGATGCGGGCGACGCGGTCCAGGGATCGTGGATCCTGGGGATCTCGATCGCGGCCGTGGGTTTGTTGGGCATCGGCATCGGCGCACTGGCCAACGAGGTGTGTCCCTCATCCGGTGCGGCCAACGGCACGGGGATCGCGGTCTTCGCCCTCTTCTACATCGTCCGCATGGTCGGGGATCTGCAGTCGAACTGGCTGGTGTGGGCCTCGCCCATCGGATGGGGACAGAAGATGGACCCCTGGGGTGCGAACAGGTGGTGGCTGTTGGCACCGGTCCTCGCGCTCAGCTTCGTACTCGTCGCTGTGGCGTGGGTGATGGAGTCCCGGCGAGATTTGGGCGCGTCTCTCGCGCGACAGGGCCGCGGGGCGCCTGACGCGTCTTCTTTGTTGACGAAGGTGTGGGGCATGGGGCTTCGCCTCCAGCGCGGATCTTTGATCGCATGGGCGGTCGGCATGGTCGTCTTCTCCTTGTTGCTGGGATCTGTTCTCAAATCCGTCAGCGACCTGTTCGCTTCCATGGATCTTGCGGGGCTGGACGCTCTCGGAAATGGGCTGGACGCCATCACGGGTGGGCTGCTCGTACCCCTTCTCTGTTTGGCTGTCGGCGTCTTCGCCGCCCAATCGGCCACGTCGCTGCGGTCCGACGAGACCCGGGGAGCCCTCGAATCCCAATTGGCCGGAGGAATCGGCCGGGTCTCCTGGGCCCTGCAGCGGCTGGCGGTGACGTTCGTCGCCGTCGTCGTGCTCCTGGCCGTATCCGGGGTCTGCCTCGGGGTGTCGTACGCCGCCCTCGTCTCCGACATGTCGAAAATCCCCGTCCTGGTGGGGGCCTTCCTCGCGTACCTTCCCGCTTGTCTCCTCCTGGCATCGGTCTTCATCCTCGGCTTCGGTTGGTGGCCCCGGTTCTCCGTGGCCGTCACCTGGATCGTCGTGGGCGCGCTGTGGGCCGTGATGATCATCGGTGTGGCGCTGCGGATCCCCACCTGGCTGCTGGACGTCCTCCCCTTCAACGTCACCCCCCACATCCCCGCCGAGCCGATGGACTGGGTACCGGTTCTCGTCCTGGCCCTGATCGCCCTGTGCCTCACCGCCGTTGGCTTGTTCGGTTTCCGCCGCCGCAACATCCCTTCCTAATCGTCACCACTGTCATCCTGTTGAAGACAGGATTCTCTCGTGAGCCATGTGGGCCATGGGGACGGTTCTGGGCCATGGGGACGGTTCCACTGTCACAGCTTGTCAGATGCCTAAAACTGTTAATTTTCGGAATAGATGTTTCCTCAGTGTTCCGAGTTCCATCCATTTCTGGGAGTAGGCATAACATCTCTTGTCGAAAATCCGGAAATTACCCAGTTGACAAGCTGTGACAGAAGAACCGTCCCCATGGATCACCCATGGATCAGGGAAGCAGTACGGCGCGCAGCTCGTCAACACTGGTGACCAGGACCGTGGGGGCGGCGGCGATCAGATCTTGTTCGGTGCCCGCACCCCAGGTACAGGCGATGGAGTCCATGCCGGCGTTGTGGGCAGCTTGGGCGTCCACGGCGGCATCTCCGACGTACACCGCCTCGCGGGGGGAACAACCGAGTTTCTCCGCGGCGAGGAGGAGGGGTTGGGGGTCGGGTTTGTGAGCGTCCACGTCCTCGTGGGCGACGACGAGGGGGACCAGGTCACCCAGATGACCCAGGTCGAGCCCCCATTGGGCCTGTCCCCTGCGCTTCGAGGTCGCGGCCCCCACCCGTACCCCATTCTCAACAAGGGAGGATGCCAGCTCGGGGATTCCGGGGTACTCCTTCAGCATTTCGGGCGTGTGGGCCTCATTCCATTGCGTGTACTCCCGGAACAACTCGTCGGCGTGGTCGGGGTAGTTCTCTTCCATCACCCCCAGTAGCGACTTCCCGATCCAGGTTTTGATCTCGGCCTCCACCTCTTCACGGCCCAGGACGGTACGAAATGCATGTTGGTACGACGCGACGATGAGGCCAACCGAGTCCACAAGGGTCCCATCGAGGTCGAAGATCACGACCGGCCAACGGGGTGCCATCAGTGATCCTGGACCCCGGAGGGTTGAGTGAAGTTAGGTTGTTGATAATCGCCGGCCTGTCCCGGAACGGGAGGCTGGGCGAAGGGGGCGTCCATCTGCTGGGGCAGAGCAGCCGGCGGAGCAGGAGTGTACCCCGGAGCCGGCGCAGATCCGCTGAAATCGACCACCGGCGCCTGTCGTACCCCGGGATCCTGGATCTGGAAATAATCAGCCTTGACGAAATGGCCCATCCCGGCCAGCAGGGAGTTCGGGAAAGACTCAATAGCAGTGTTGTACGCCCCGACGTTCGCGTTGTAATACTTGCGCGCATTGGCGATCCGGGACTCGATCTCACTCAACTCGTTCTGCAGCTGGATAAAACTGGCGTTGGACTTGAGATCGGGATACGCCTCGACGGTCATGGTCACCAGGTTGCGGATCTCGGCGGAGAGCCGGTCCTCGATCCCGGACCGCTGAGCGGGATCGGCGTGGCTGGAAGCCAGAGAGGCGGCCTGATTGCGCAGCCCGACCACGGATTCCAGCGTGGACTTCTCATAGTTGGTGGCTCCCTTGATGGTGTTGACCAGGTTGGGAATGAGGTCGTACCGCCTGTTCAACTCGACGTCGATCTGGTTCCATGACTGCTCCACGAGGTTGCGCGCCCTGACCATCTTGTTGTACGCGCCGATTCCCCACAGGACCGCGATGACGATGAGGACGAGGACGACGATGACGACGATTCCAATGGAACCCATTTGACGTTCCTTCCGCGAGACTGCTTACCAGTCTATCGCGTCCTCCCCCGACCCTGGAGGGGGGGTCGAGGGACGCTTCCGTGAGGGGATAAAAAGGGGGGAAAACTCACGGAAGCGTCCCCAAGCTTTTATATTTCGAGCAGTTGCCGCGGGCGAATGAGATCGCCGTGTTTGGGTGGGTCCGAGGGTACGCCTGCGGAGCGCACCGCTTCGAATTCGGTGCGCAGGACCGGGACGATCTGGGTGCCCAGGATGTCCAATTGGTCCAGAATCATATCCAGGGGGAGCCCCATCTGGTCGATCCAGAACATCTGGCGCTGGTAATCGCCGTACGCCTCGCGGAAGCTCAGGATCTTCTCGGTGACCTGCTGGGGGGAACCGACGGCCAATGCGGTACCGGTCATTGCTTCTTCCAGACTCAGACCTCCGTACACCGTCGACGCGTTGAAGAAGGGACGGAACGCGTTCACGGCGTCTTGGGAATTCTTGGCCACGAAAACATGCCCGCCCAATGACACGTACGCCTGGTCGGCCCGGCCGTGCCCGTAGTCTTCCCAGGCCTGGCGGTATTCGGCGACGAGTTCGGCGTACTGGTAGATGCACGCGATCATGTTGGAGACGAAGAATCCGTCGCCGAACATTGCTGCCTGGTCCGCGAGTTCGGAGGATCTGGATGTGGCGTGCCACACGAAGGGAGGTTGTCCGTCCAGGGGCCGTGGGGAGGCGGTGCACCCTTCGAGGGGGGTACGGAAATCGCCGTCCCAGTCGACGACCTCCTCATGCCAGAGCCTGTACAGCAATTCGTAGTTTTCCAGGGCCAGGTCTACGCCCACCTGAGTCTCGGGTGCCGACCAGTACGGCAGGGAGACAGTGTCCCTCATGCCGACCATGATGTCGAGGCGGCCCTGGGCCAGATGTTGGAGGGTCGCGTACTCTTCGGCGAGGCGTACGGGATCGTTGATGGTGATCAGGGTCGACAGGGTCGACAGTTGGATGCGGCGGGTTCGGGCTGCGATGAAGGCCAGCAGTACGGCCGGAGACGATCCGATGAAGTCAGGTTTGTGATTCTCTTGGACGGCGAAGACGTCGAGGCCGACTTCCTCGGCATGGGACGCGACGCGCCCGACCGCGGCGATTCGCTCACCATGGGTCGGAACTGTCCCGGTGAGGGGATTCTCCTTAATGTCCAGGACGGAGAAGACTCCAAACTCCATCTTTCACTCCTTGCTTACTTTTGGTTCAACGGATGGCCGTAACTCTTTATTCCCGGATATCTAAAAGCTCATGCAACTTGGGCATCCGTGCACATGGCTGATCAATCGTGCAGGTCCAAAGATGTTACCTGCCCGCTGGCCACTCTTCAACATCTTCCTCTCCGCACAACCCGTCCATACCGTACCGACTATGGCTCTGATTCCAGTTTTGACGGAGTTTCACCTTCAAAACAGGCGATTTTGGCGTCAAAAGTCCGACAAAAGCGGAGAGAGCGGGGAAATCCCGTCGATATGGACGGGTTGTACACACCGAAAAGGGGTACGGAGAAAGGACGGTGGAAGATTACCGATGGCCGATGAGGGTTTGCGGGCCGTACAGGATGTCGGCGACGGGGACCTGAACGGAAGGTACGGTCTGGAGATCGTCCATGGCGGTGAAGAAACGGTTCACGCCGGGCAGCCACAGCAGGGCGGCACCGATCCCGAGAGGGATCATCGCGATGGAGAACCACCAGGTGAGAAGGAAAGACAGTCCGGTCACCGCGAAACACACCAGGGCCCCGACGCGGATCCAGCGTTTCCCGGCCCAGGCGTTGTACCCCGCGGTGCCGCCGGCGGCGACCATGAGAAGGCCGATCAGCCCGACGAGCACCACCATCACGATGGCCAGGCCCGAGACAGGATCGGGATGGGTCCAGGTGAGCAACCGCGCACTGGATGTGAAGGTGGGGATGTGGGCGGCCTGCCACCACCATGCGCCAAAAGCGACAATGGTACAAGCGACGGAGAGCCAGCAGGCGACGATGGCGGTCAGGAGGGTACGAGGCCGGCAGGGCTCGCCCGTACGCGGACTGAGAGGGTATTTCTTCTCGATCTCCTCAGTCAGGGCTGGCCATGTGGCGATGGTGTCGACCTGTGCCATCCCCACGGAGTCAGTGTCTCCGGGTTGGAGTTCCGTCCCTGGAAGCTGCCCGGGTATTGGGGATCCTGCCTGCGACCCGATGACGGGACTGGCGGGGATACCGGGCGTGGTCCCACCCCGGGATGCGGCATTCTCCTGCCGAGTGTCGGCTGGGGTCTGGGGCGGCAATTGGGTCGGCGCCGGGTACCGCATCGGCTGGGCGGACTCCGGGTACTCCGGGACAGGCGAAGGTGGGGTCACCACCACGCGAGTCAGGTTGGTGGGGTTGGGGTACTCCGGGACAGGCGAAGGTGGGACAGGATGATCCTGCCCCACCGCTTCGTCGAAATTCTCAGGCATCAGGCCTTCATCGTACCCGTCTCAAGGTAGCGGACGTGCCAGCCCAGCGCCTCCTGCAGCAGGTGCGGGGTGTGGAGGGCGCCCGTTTTCTCGGAACGCTCGAGGTAGTCCAGCAGAGCGTCGCGGTAATCGGGGTGGGCGCACTTCTCGATGATGACACGCGCCCTCTTGCGCGGGGCGAGGTGGCGCAGATCGGCCAGGCCCTGCTCGGTGATGACGACCATGACATCGTGCTCGGTGTGATCGTGGTGGCTGACCATGGGCACGATGCAGGAGATGTCGCCACCCTTGGCCACCGACGGGGTCACGAAGCAGGAGATGTACGCGTTGCGGGTGAAGTCGCCCGAACCGCCGATTCCGTTCTGCATCTTGGTCCCCATGATGTGGGTGGAATTCACGTTGCCGTAGATGTCGGCCTCGATGAGACCGTTGCAGGAGATGACCCCCAGCCGGCGGATCGGCTCGGGATGGTTGGAGATTTCCTGGGGGCGCAGCACGATGGACTTGCGGTACTCGGCCGCGTTGTTGTTCATCTTCTCCGCGTACTCCGGCGACAACGAGAACGCCGTCGCGGAGGCCACAGTGATCTTTCCGGCGTCGATCAGGTCGACCATGCCGTCCTGGATGACCTCGGTGTACGAGGTGAGGTTCTCCAGATCGGAGTCCAACAGCCCGGCCAGCACGGCGTTGGCGATATTGCCAACCCCTGATTGCAGAGGCAGGAGGTTGGCCGGCATGCGGCCCTGCTTGACCTCGTTCTTCAGGAAGTCGAGGAAAAACTGCGCGATGGCCTTGGAATCCTCGTCCAACGGCTTGAAAGGAGTGTTGCGATCGGCGTCGGCTGTCTCGACCACGGCGACGACCTTGTCGGAGTCGACGCGCAGGGTGGGTTGTCCGATGCGATCGCCGGGGTGAACGATGGGGATGGGCACCCTGTTGGGAGGCAGCTGGGTGCCGTAGTACACGTCGTGCATCCCTTCGAGGTGTTCGGACTGCCAGGAATTGACCTCGAGGATCACCTTGTCGGCGCAATCGAGGTACACATTATTATTACCGATGGAGCTGGAAGGGATGAGTTCGCCGTCTTCGGTGATCCCGGAGACCTCGATGATGGCGACGTCGAGGTTGCCGTGGAACCCTTGGCGTACCTGGGGGCCGAGGTGCGACAGATGGATGTCACAATAGTCGGTCACGCCGGTGTTGATGGCCTTGCGCATGGCTGGGTCGGATTGGTAGGGGGAACGGAAGCTCAGCCCGCCGGTCTCGGCCAGCACGCCGTCGAGTTCGGGAGCGGTCGACGCGCCGGTCAACAGACCGACCTGGAATTCGTCGCCCGCGGCGTGAGCTTCATTTATGCGGTCCGCCAGGGCGCCTGGCAGTTCTTTGGGATAGCCGGCTCCGGTGAACCCGGAGACTCCGATGTTGTCACCGTTGTTGATGAAGGTGGCCGCCTCCGCGGCGCTCATGACCTTTTCTTGGAACTTTGGGGAACGGATTCGCGACATTCTTTGTCCTTTCTGCGCGCACCACGAGACCAGGTGGATGTTCTTAGGTTATCCGAGTTTTCTTGCAACATTCTACTTTTTTTCGAACTGCCCTCCATGTTCTGTCCGGCGCGTGAGCCAGGGATACTCGGGCATCACGCCCCGTTTCACCATGAGCTGCTGCCCAGTTCGAGGAACTCCTCGTGGGACAGAGGTGAGTTGTCGCCGCAATCGCGGGGCGCGGGGGCGCCTATTCACCTCGTCAGATACTGGACTCGCACCTCAGGGCTCCTGGCCCAGCAACCTTCCGTCGTCGAGGCCCTCGTGGATCTCGGGGGTGACCGGGATCAGCTCGATGAGAGTCACCTCGTGCTGGTCGAGGGTGAGGCCCAGGTTGAGGAATCCCCCCTCGGGGAAGTACGAAGCGTGCTCGACTCCCGGCCAACTCGCCTCCTCCAACAAGTCGAGGGTGTGGAGATCGGGGGACGAGGGACGTCCCAGTTCCCGCCATGCGGTCCAGGCATTGCCCATGTGTTCATTCACCCGGCGGCGCACCATCGTCATCCGGCTCGCCCGGCAGGGCACTGTGAGGCTCATACGGTGCTCAAAGGGAGCCGCGCCGTACACCCCTTCCGCGGTGCCGCCGAGCGGCTGCCAGGCCAGGACCGTGATCCGGCCGTCCTCGTGGCGGGTGACCAGATGGTCGGCGCCCTGGGCGAGGATCTGGGGGCCCATTTGCGCCATGAAGGTGTACAGATGGTACGTCGGTTTGCGGATTTGTCGATGTGTCAACAATCCGAACCCGCCGTGGAAGATCGAAGTGGGGATGTTCTCCTCCTCGAAGACGTCGCAGAAGGTCCAGTACGAGAAGGAGTTCGCCGCGCCTCCCCCGAATGCCAGAACCGGGGCAAGAAAAGCAGCATTGTACGCGGTGTCATGGATGGGGTTGTCGGGACGATAGCTGGTGTTGAACTCTGTGATGCAGACGGGCAGCGACGCGAGATTCCCCTTGCCGGCGAGCATCCGGCGTGGGGTCGCGAACTGTTCGAGGAGCCATGTGGGCCGCTCCAAGGTTTGGTAGACCCCGAAGGGGACGTGCTGGGCCGGGCCCGTGGCGTACGCATGACCGGAGATGAAATCCACCGGGGTGCCGTGGGCCAGGACGAAATCGGCGAAAGCGGCGTACCAGGGATCGGCGCCCGGGGAGACGGCTGGACCGCCCACCATCAGGGACGTGTCCACTTCTTTGACGGCCCGGGCCGTCCAATCGTACAACTTGAAATACTCTTGTTGATCGGCGTCCTTCCAGAAGTGCGGCAGGTTGGGCTCGTTCCACACCTCCACCGGCCATGTGGAGACCTCCGCCAGGCCGTACCTCGAAATCAAGTGGGTGAGAAGGGATCTCACCAGAGCGGTCCACTCGGCGTAGTCCCTGGGCGGGGTCACGTTCCCCTTCCACCAGAAGACGGTCTGGTCCCCCGACGCGAGCGCACCGGGCATGAACCCGAGTTCGAGGAAAGGTTTGATCCCGAGAGACAGATAGGTGTCGAAGACCTGGTCGAGATAGGTGTACGAATAGCGCGCCACGCCCTGGGACGTCCGCAGGACTCCCATGTCGTCGCTCAGCATCCCGTGCCCGCGGATGTACCTGAACCCGATCTCTTCCTGGACCATGGCCAGCGACGCCTGAGCGTCGGCTCGAAGGGCAAGGTTCATTCTTCCTGTGCCAACACAGTGTCTCCAAGCATCGGTGAGAGTCCCGATGGGAGTCTCCGGAACAGTGATCTGACTCATGGTGATCTCCTTGTCATGACTAGTTTAGGCAGATTAAGGGGGTGGGCATATCGCCCACCCCCTTCCTGGGCCCGAGGAAGAACGAAGATCGGGCCCATTCAGCGGTCGTCGGATCAGCTATGGATGTTGTCGTTGTACAACTGTTCGTACTGGTCCACATTGGCGGCCGTGAGCTGGGAGATGTAGCTGTCCCATGTGCTCATCGACTGCTTGCCCAGGATGAACTGGGTCATGTTAGCCGTGGTGAGGTCCCTCAGAGAGCTGAAGATGGAGCTCACCTGTTCCAGGGTGTCGGTGTCCATCGGCGTCCACGGAGCGGTCGCAAGCTCCTTCTTGTTGGCCATCGAGTTCACGAAGTTCAACTCCATCGGGGAGTAGTAGCTCCTCATGAGTTCGTCGAAGGTGCCGTTGGCGGGCCAGAACACACCGTTGGCGAAACCGTAGTTCGTGTTCAGCTTCTTGGGGGCGGTGGAAATGCCGAGACCCTGGTCGTTCCTGACGTCGGGCACGAGGGTACGGGTGCCGTCGGCCGCCTTGGTGAAGGTGCAGACGGTGGAGTCGGTCACACCGGCCGGGCACTGAACGCCCCATTGGGCGAACTCGACGCCCTCAGGGGAGAAGTACAGCCAGTCGACGAGCTGCAGGATGGCCTTGAAGTGCGGGTCGTCCTTGAGCTGGGCGCCGAAGA
>JGI24699J35502_11133482_pt1 | contig 10967 bp, 6 predicted proteins | sample TergutMp193P4_FD_35502 | JGI IMG/M metagenome (IMG submission 35502) | reverse complement strand
ACCAAGTCACCTCCAACCTGACCGTGACGGCAAAATGGTCCGAGACGCCAAAGCCCGCCACCTACACCGTCACATTCGTCGACGGCCAAGGCACAACCCTGAAGACCGAGCAAGTCGTCGCCAATCTGTCTGCGACAGCTCCGGCAAATCCCACTCGTCAGGGATTCACCTTCACCGGGTGGGACACGGCATTTACGAGAGTCACATCAGACATCACAGTGACGGCTCTATGGGAAGCCGTGCAGGCTCCGGCGCAAGACAACCAGAGCCAGAACAACACATCACCCAATGTGGACACTGGCGGCACAGCTTCATCATCGGGCAACGACTATAGCAGCCTTGCCGTTATGATGATGTTCCTGCTCGCAGGCACCGTACTCCTGCGTCGCCACATCGCTAAATGATCTCGAGGGGGAATTCCCCTCTCCAAGCAGGTGGAGGAGGATTCCCCCCAAAGATGCCAATGGCAAAGTTTACGTTCACGCTTGTCGTACCCATCTTCAACGCGGAACCTTATCTGTTCGCCACGCTCAAATCTCTCAACTGGCAAGACTTCCCCGCATCGCAGGTCCAAATCATCCTTGTGGACGACGGGTCAACTGACCATTCACCGGACATCGCCACGAAATGGGCATCAACCCACCCCAACACTGTATTCCTCACTCAATCCCACGCCGGAGTCTCAGAAGCCCGAAACCGTGCGCTAGACCTCGCAGAAGGGGAATGGTTCTCCTCGGTGGATTCCGATGATATCCTTGACAAACACTACCTTCGGCAAGTAGCTGGCTTACTGAGAAGAGACACTCAAGGAATCGTATCCGCTGTTGCCACGCGTCTGCTCATGTTGAACAGCGAAACAGGACGGTGGGCCGACACTCATGCATTGGGAAACAAGTTTCACTTCGGGGACAGATTGGCGCGGCTCCAAGAAGAACCAGACGCCTTCGCTCTCAGTAGCACGACATTCATGCGGACCGCCGTTCTGAACGAGAACAAGTTGAGGTACGATCCGAGTGTCACACCGACCTTCGAAGACGGTCATTTGCTCGGCAGATATTTGGCTTGTTTCCCCGATCCTGTCATGGGGATCGCGTCGACGGCAAGGTACTACTATCGCCAACGAGTCGCCACGCACGATTCACTGACGCAGACCACGTGGCAGAACACGGAGAATTACACCACTGTACCAGAAGCCGGTTATTTGGGAATGCTTCGGGCCATTCATGAGCGGTTGGGCACCACGCCCACATGGGCTCAATATATGATCCTCTACAACCTGATGTGGTACGTCAAGGAGGAGCAGGCCATGTACTCCAAGACGGCATGGGTCGATGCTGAAACGGCCCGACAGTTCCTCACAATCCTCGAATCCATCATGGAGCACATTGATACGTCGACGATTGAGCGGTTCCCCTATCCTCAACTCCTGTGGTCGATGAGGCAAGCCCTGATCGTACGCTTCAAGGACGATGGGACGTCTCCTCGCGCCTTCGCATTAGCGAAGAATGGGACGATGGCTGGAGTGGACCTGTTGTACCGTGGCGACCAGCCTGAACTTGAGGCGTACTCGGGTACGCAACGCTGCGAGATCGAGGTCCTGGGCCAACGATCGCACATGTATTTCGGACAAGAATGGATGGTCGAAGCGACCCTCGCCTGGGACACCCACACCACGAAGCCCACATCGGACAGCCTCTGGGTATCGGGGAGACGAGCAGTTCTCGGTAGTATTCGCAGAGTACAGAGGAGTTCGCCGCCTCGTCCAACTTTCCGTCTTGAGACTGACACAGCCCCGGCTCGTTCCAGGAGACCAACCACCGTGGTCATCAACAGGGCCTTTCGTCTACTAGCTGTGTCCCACGCTGCGACAGGGCGCCCCCGAACGATCATTGCGATCGAGGCAGCTCGCAGACTTGCCGCGAAAAGGAAACGGCAACGACAGAAGTTGGTCCACGCTCGTTGGGTGGAGTCGATCAAGCAACGGGCGGCGTCACCTGACAGCCAGCGGTTGTACGCCGACGCGTGGGTCATCATGGATCGCCCTGACACCGCTGATGACAATGGGGAACACCTCTATCGTTATGTGCTGAACGCCAGGCCCGACATCAATGCGTACTTCTTCCTGGCAAAAACCTCGCCCCACCGTGACAGACTGGCTGCGGAGGGATTCCGGCTCATCGACTATGGCAGTGATGAAGCCGCGCTGATCACCCTGAATAGCGTCGTACGGGCATCGTCAGATGCTGTGGAACAATGTATGCATCCCATCCCGGTACTCGATTTTGGCGAACTCCCTGGCATGTACGTTTTTCTGCAGCACGGAGTCATCGTCAGCGACCTTTCACGGTGGCTTAACGGGAAAAAGATCGCTTTGATGACGACGTCGACTTTCCCGGAGTACTCGAGCATCACCGGGCAAGGGTCGCCGTACTCCATCCTCAGGAATCACGTGGGTCTATTGGGACTCGCTCGGTGGGATCAATTCATGTCTCTACGCCAGACAAAGCAACATTCCGACACTATTCTCGTCGCGCCGACCTGGCGGGCGAACCTGGCAGAGGCTCTGGATAAATGCCCAGATCAGGCTTCGAGATACGCTCTTTTCGAGGAATCCGAGTACGGAAGCAGGTGGTTGGATCTCCTTCGCTCACCTGCCCTCGCAGCGTCGAGGAAACAGATCCACCTCGTCCTGCACCATCGGATGAACTCCTTGCTCCCCGCTGTCGATCTTCCCGCGCAGGTGACCCAACTGCCTGTCACCGACGTCAGGTACCAACAGGAGTTGAGTCGGGCAGCCCTACTGATCACAGACTATTCGTCGATAGCTTTCGACGCGGCATATCTCGGTTTGCCCCTGGTCTACTATCAATTCGACGCGGATCACTTCTATGCTGATCACAGTTCCCGTGCCGGCTATTTCCACTACGGAAGAGACGGATTCGGCCCGGTCGTGACGACTCTCGAAGAAGTTAACCAGGCAATCACTGATGCTGCCACTAGCGGATATGTTGTCAACGAACCCTATCGAACCAGAGTTCGGGAGACTTTCGCGTATCGTGACACAAACAACTGCCAAAGAACTGTGGACGCCATCGAGAAGAGGCTAGCCACTCTTAGGCAGTTTTCCGCTTTGTAAGTAGCTGTCGAACTCGGTACGGTACAAAACCATTGGTTGATCAATTTGGCTCAGAGCGCTGCCATCGTCCACGAGAGCCACTATCGGCACCTTCACGGCGAGGTAATCAGAAAGTTTCGATGGCAAGTATGGATTGACTGATTCTGGATACTGCACATCTGAAATCACCAGGAAGTCCATCGTGGAAGCGATAGCCAGGAAACGAAGATAGTCTACGGGTGGATTCAATCTGACACGTTCCGGATGAGGGGGATTCAGATCCGTCATTCCTGGGCCAAAGAGATGGAGGCAAACTCTGGGGTCGTCCACTAGGGACCATAAATCAGTGGGACTCCTCGTCTCGTAAAAGCTCCCAAAATACCCAATGTTGACATGGTTCGGCTCGAGGTCATAGGCGGCTGGTACCACATCGGTCCACTTCGCCTCCATGACAGGGTGCGGGAGTATCGTGAAATGGCTCTCCGCCCTCAGTGCTGAAGCGCCCCCATGATGGCTGAGCATGAACTTTGCTTGCAATGGATTATTGAAAAGGATGACATCGGCTAATGAGTACACCCATTCCTCGATCTGCCACCAGTACGAGTTCAGCCATTCATATTCTCCCTCGTAATGTCCCACAGTATTTCGGAGGTTTCCTGTCACATCAAATGCCACCGGATCTGAAAATTCCGCATACCAAACCGCTTCAGGATGTTCCTTTTTGTACGTGTAAGCCGCTTCATGGCTTCCAGCAAACATTGATCGTGAGTACAGGACTCCCGCATTCGTCTTCTTCATAGCCTTGAACGCGGCTTCAGCCCAGCGATGCTGGGCCATCTCGCTGAAATAGGCCGGGCCGGAGAGGATAGTGTGCTCATTGATTTTTCTGTTCGCATAAAACATCTCGTACAGTGGGTCTTTCGAACGAATATTGGACATATTCGCAGAAACAACCTTCCATGAAACCGTCATATTGCCGAGTGCCGCGATGTCGTCCAGTCGTCGTGTTGCCACGTATGCGGACACGTCGGCGAAAGGAGACCAGTTGTACGCAAAAACGATTCCATCTGTCGTGGCTGAGAAACTCACATTCGCCAACGCAAGATTGGCGTTGGCGAGTTCTCCACGGATCGATTCCCGTTCAGACGCATCGCTATGGCGGTAGGTATGCCCCAAGGTGGAAACGATGCTGTCAATCTGCGTGAGAGTTGACCTCTTCTGTCGAAGAGATATCTTCCTATCAAACACTGACGATTCGAGTCGGGCCACTTCTTGTATCGCGTCATGAGCGCATGGTGCGGGAACTGGGGAAGGAACTGAAAAAGGCACCGCTCTGTCAGTTGTGCGGGTATGGCTTGTGTGATTGGGATTCCAAGAGGCGAGTGGCGCGTCGGCCACGCGCCACCGACCTGTGTACGGTCGCCCCGCGTCAAACCAGGCAACAAGATCGTTGTAGCTACCATTTCGGAGTATCCAAGCGAAACGGCGAAGCCTGGGGATTCGTATCCCCAAGGGAGCGCAGGTTCCTACAAGGCGCTTGAAACTCACTCTACGGCAAATAGTCCATAACTGTTTGCGGCCAATTGGGTCGGGAAGGGTCCGGAGATTGTACTCTGCCTGTCGGAAAACATATTCGCGGAAACTCTGCTTGAGCAAAGGGAAAAGGTCCCGCTTCATCAGTTCCTCACGCGCCGCTCTCAGCGCACAAATCCAGTTCGTAGAATCCTGACGGGTTCGTCGATCCTGAATGGAATCACCAGTGTCTCGGCGATACGTGACCAGGCAGAATGGGACGATGGAGATCGAATCGGCGAGAGCGAGAGTTAAGAGATTGAAGTAAACATCATTCGATGAGGGAATCTCTTGAAACCTGACTCCTGAGTAGCGTACGAAATCTACTGAATATAGTTTAATCCATACAGCGGTCTCACAGAAGGAAAAAATCTCTGCCGGGTTTTTGCTCGCAGACAAGGTTTGATTGTCAAATCCGACAGGTACGCGCGGCTTGTAGTGAAAAAGAACTCGCTGCTCTTTGTTCGACCAAGAAGCCGCTTCACAGACGACAATTTGTGATCGCACCGTCAAAGCGCTCCACAACATTTCCTCGACAAGGGACTCGTCGAACCAATCGTCGGAGTCAAGAAACATGCAATAATCACCTAAAGCTATGGAAAACCCGGCGTTCCGCGCTGCCGCAGCACCACGGGATTGCTGACGAACAATGACGATCCTGGAATCCACTGCCGCATAATGGTTCAACATCTCAGGGACGGGATCATCAGATCCGTCGTCCACAAGGATGATATCCAACAACTGATGAGATTGGGCTCGGATAGTGTCGATTGACTGACAAAGATAGTCAATTCTATTGAAAACGGGCACGATGATGGAGACCAGAGTCTGGTCAGTCTCTGTGGCGCGATCCATCAATTGTGTGACAGCGTCCCACGAACGACTCGTCTCACAACTGCTGTCTCGCGTGCGAGGAAGGCCGAGAGCGTCCCATCCCCCTCGACTGAGCCATTGGCCAAGGACACGCAGTACGTGGGATTCGGTCGTTGCCTTGATGCTGCGGGCGAGCCATGTCAGAGCCGCCTCTTGATACAGCCGAGCGGACTTCTCCCATAGACAACTTCGGACCAAGGCATTCTTCAACGAGGACAATTCCCGCGTGATAGCTAAAGGGTCATCGGCGAGCAACGTCCTCAACGTCGCCTGCGGATTGAATCGAGTGAATGGTTCGTCTCTTGGGAAAACACCAGTGTGCCCAGCGTAGGCCATCGCTAAGTGTGAAAACGTGATATCTCCCCATGCGAGTGTCTCATCGAATGCAAGGTTTGCGTTTCGGAGTAGGTCCTTTGAATAGAGATTCACCCCCAACTCTCCCCAGCCATAGCACATCATCTGGGAGTGATCGTCAGTGGCAAGGTTCAACGCCTCGCGAATAAAGCCATGTGACAATTCCTGATTCGTACCAACGAAAGCGATCCATTTGCCCATGGCGTGATGCAGACCAATATTGTGAATCTCCGGCGAAGAGGTGGACAGCGTGTGAATGACACGAATACGTCTATCGCGAGCGCACAATTGCTTCAGACAGGCACGGCGTTCCTCATCGACTCCACAATCTATGCAGACAATGTCGAGATTGGTGTACGTCTGCTCCATGATGCTGTTCAGGAGTCTCCGCAACTCCTTTGGATCCCCCAGGGGTGTGACAATGAGTGTGACAAGTGGAGTGGAGTCTTCGGCTGGCATGCGTGGTCCTAGACCCTAGTTTCCCGGGACGGCTCAATACTGAGTCTATATACAAATTGTGTTTCTGCAGAACCGGTGGATAATAACCGCTTTGTTTCAAGAGGAGACAGATTTTTCCATAACCTTACTAAGTTGTTGCGATACTGCTGAAGAAGAGGCAGTGCAACACAGATGACTCGGCAAGCACCGTCGGCTCGAGAGGCGAATTCGGCAACACTCATCAGACACCGGGAATAACCATGGATCATGGCGACTGGGTCAGCGACAGAAGTGATGGAGTTTTCTCGTACAGAACGGTAGTACAACCTGTCAGGGATACACCCTGCGTGAGCAGCACTGACAGTCATCGCGAAAGTCCAGTAGTTATCTTCCCAACCAGCGCCTTCGTCGAAAGTGACACCGACATCCGTGACGAAATCACGACGTGTCATTTGCATGCATGCGGATGCCCTGTATTCATCGTTTTCCAGCATGAGTTCGAGCAAGGTCAAACCTGGGAACGCACCTTCGTACAGGTGTGACCGGCGATAGTAGTTCTCAAATTTCCTGAAAGCTGTTGGGAGTGAATGATCTAAGGCGTCGCCACTCCCCTCTTCCTGAAACGGCACTCCGCCAAAGAACAGTAGATCTAGATCGTGCAATTCCATGTGTCTGACGCCTTGAGAGAATGTGACCGGAGAGATGTAGTCATCTGGATCGCAGAAATACAAATACTTTCCCTTAGCATGGCGCATTCCACAATTACGGGCAGCGCTGAGACCAGCGTTTTCCTGCGTCACTACTGAAACACGAGCATCCTGACGAGCATATGATTCCAAAACATCTCCTGAATTGTCTGTGGAACCATCATTGACGCAAATGACTTCGAAACCCGGCATTGTCTGAGAAACAATGCTGTCCAGGCAGCGACTGAGATATCTTTCCACGTTATATACGGGAACGATGACGGAGACGATAGGGGAAGGACTCATGGCGCGATCGCTGTGTCGGATGTCGCCGGATGGTGCACGCTCGGAGAAAACCCGGTTTGAGAAGCCAGAAGGTCGGCGATTGCTGCCACTGTTCCGTCTCTGTTATGGGCCAATGCTTCCTCCAGCCGAGCAAGGGTGACCGATGTTGATGCTGACTCTGCCTCCATCTCGCGTAGCATGGTCTCGATGTAAGACTTTGTCGCAAAGCGAGCGGTCAGCCTTTCGGAGAATTCCTCGAAAGGCTGAGCTGAAAAGGCATCTTGGGAGAGCGAAGCGTCGAGATAAGATTTAGTGACTAATTGTGCAAGCATCCTTGTCGTCGAATCGTTGAGTTGCCGAGTTGTGATGATATTCCTGACTCGTGCCCTTGTGTCGAGTACTGCCAGAGCAGCACACAGAGCGAGGAAAAGCAGGCAGATCAATGAAACCTTGTCATAGCCGACAAGAACTGCGCCGACTCCCACGATGAAAGCTACCGCGATGGCCGCCCGCATAGTAATGACAACTTTACTTCCTCGTAGAAATATTTTAGTGACTCTCATACTATCTATTCCTTGATCTGAAGTGTGATCGAGTTGTCGCCACCTATTATTATGCTGCCGCATCTGGCTGATGCAGCTCTCCCATTTCCGACGAGAACAATCCTCCAGTCATACGTTCCGGAACTTGTATGGCTCAGGTCGACCCCTGCATGATTAATATCAGCAAAATTGCACGCCAGATAGTCCTCGGGATGGTCAAATGACGTATCAGACATCTTGTCTCGTACGATGCCGAGCCGAGGTGTGAAGAATGTGTGTCTCACGGGATCGTTCAACCAGAGGTAATAATCTCCATCGTCGTATTGGCGCATCGGAAACCCCTGAATAGCGAATCGCCCACGCACATGCAGCATCATTCCCTCGACACAGGCTTCGTTGAGATGGAAGACATACGGTTCAGATGGATTTGTCAGCGGAATCTCCGAAATATCCAACACAGCATATCCAGCGGAATCAGCAAAGATGCCGTAGGCGCGGTCTGCCCAGCAATGCACAATGTGCCCATGCTGACAGAACTCAAGTAATCGCTCCTCATCGCGGCCATATTCAGTGGTTCTCACACTCATCAAGTAACGCCCCAAGGGGAGACCCGAGAGTAATAGTCCTTTATGTCGGGGATCCGCGAAACCAGCCGTGAGGTAGTTGATACGAACCCTGCGGACATACCGATCACTGAAAGTCGAATCCTGCACGCCCCCAAGAGGGAGAACTACTCGTTGGGACTCAGACTCGAGTATCAAGGAATGGTAGATGCTGGCGTAGTCAGGTAAGGCATGCCCCCGGAAGAAAGCAACCCCTTCAATGAAGAGTTTACCCTCACTGAGCCGAGTCTGGGAGATCTGAAACACACCATCTCTGCTCTTCCATTGTGTCAGCGATACTTGCCGTGTGCGTGAGGGGATGTCGCCCACACTGCTTGCCCCTCGTAGTTGGACATCAGTTCCGTGGGCAAGCAGAGTGAGTAAGGCCATCCAATAGGATTTGGACGAGCGAAGCACGTGTGTGAAGTCAGAGTCACAGGGCATGCGCCACTGCACGATTGAGCAATCTGGAAGACGGTGCAACTCAGGAAGCAACCACGTCACATTGGCATCTCGGTGGGTGTCATTGGCAGCTGAGATGATAATAATTTGGGTATGGGTGCCAGTGGTTGTAGCCATAACAGATGCCCATGCCGAGGAACTCAAACCCAAGCAAAGAACATGAGCGGCACCGATCCGTAACGCGCAATCCAAGGCTATCGCGCTGGACTGTGGAGACAATCCAAGACAGGTGACTTCTGTGGAATCCAGTTCACGGACCTTCAGTTTTTGCTCAATCTCTTGTCGCAGAGAATCTAGAGATTGACTGAGGGCTTCAGGAGTGGCAGGCAGATCAGTGACCCATACCACGTCTGCGCCTAGTGTCTCTGCATCGTCACGAGTCAGACATAGCGTATCGTCCGTCCCTACCGTTCCATCGAAAACCAGGATCATGTGTTGGAGTCCGATGCCCTCATAGTCTCTCAACGTCACGTCGATCTCAGCTTCCTCACTATGGACAATACTTACAACTACACCATTATGTGGCGATCATGCCGATATGACGAGTATAGCTCAATGGTACATATGGCATTCGCTCACATCGTCGTCTTGCCGAATCCTTCCATTCACGGGAAAATAGGTACCGTGACACAACCAGGAGGGAGGGGCGGTGCAGATTCTTCTTCGGGCGCATAAGAACCCCTTCAAGGTAGCGGGCCCCTACCGTACCCTCAGTGGCGACCTCATGGGGGGCAACGCGGGAAACCTGTTGTTCTCGCAAGCCGCTTACCGGCTTCTGTCGACGAGCGACGCGAGGATCGACACCCACAAGCTTATCGGGCTGGACCCGGGACACATCAACGAGTCGTACGACCAGGTCGTCGTGCCCCTGGCCAACGCTTTCCGCCCAAGTTTCACGAACGAACTGCGGGCGATGACTGACCTCTTTTCCCGGCTGACCATCCCAGTGGTCGTGATCGGCGTCGGAGCGCAGGGCCCTGTCAGCGGCAAGATCGCCCCGTCCGCCCTGGATGAGGTCGTCAAGGATTTCACAGCGAGCGTCCTTGACCATTCGGCGTCAATGGGAGTACGGGGAGAGGTCACGGCCGCGTACCTCAAACGACTCGGCTTCGGGCCGAGCATGGTCGACGTGACCGGGTGCTGCTCGATGTTCATGGACGGCCCCCACCTGGAAGTCGTCCCGAAGACCCAGGAATTGACACGCGACTCACGCGTCTCGTTCAACGTCTCGCCGTACGTCTCACAGATGGCCCAAGTCGCTCTCGACCATGCCGAGCGGTACCCGAACCTGGTCTACACGGCGCAGGACCGTTTCACCCTCGCTCTGATGCTGACCGGGACTTACGACGCCCGGGCCCCCCATCCGGCTGGCTCCCCCACCAGCATGGAGCATCCGTTGTTCAAGCAGAACAGGGTGCGGTTCTGTCTCGACCCCGCAATGTGGATTGCCCACCTTGAACACTTCGATTTCTCCTTCGGCACCCGAATCCATGGTAACATTGCCGCTTTGCTATCTAGGGTGCCAGCAGTGGTTTTGGCGCACGACTCCCGTACCCTCGAACTCGCTGAGTACCACGCGATCCCTTACCGAGTCCTGTCGAAGTCAGAAGGCGTCGACGCGGCACAGCTCTACACCGGGGCCGACTGGGCACCGATGCTGGCCGGCCACGCCGAACGTTGGGACCGCATGACGGCGTTCCTGGTACAAAACGGCTTACGGCACGTGTACATGGATGGCGAATCCCCTGAACCCTTCGACCGGAGGCTGGCCGCAACCCGCTTCCCTCGTCCCATCCAGGTCGGCGGCACATGGCTCACACGAAGGGAGACGTCGGCGCTGAGATTGGCGGCCAAAGCCAAAGCCGTTCTGTCTATAGGAAAATCGGGCGGTACTATTTCGAGTTCGCCCTGAGACGTGTTATCGTACGGGATTACTTCGATGCTCAGTCCTCGGCCATGGTGACTTCGATGCCGCCCATGACAACAGCTGACAGGTTGTAGAGGAAGGCGAAGATGGTGGCCAGGGCGGTCAGAATGA
>JGI24699J35502_11133483_pt1 | contig 10969 bp, 10 predicted proteins | sample TergutMp193P4_FD_35502 | JGI IMG/M metagenome (IMG submission 35502) | reverse complement strand
CCCCTTGTTCGGCATCGCGAATCAGTTGCTCGCCGCCATCGCCCTCACCCTGGTGTTCACAGTCCTGATGAAGAAAGGTCTCTTCAAATGGGCCTGGGTGGCGGCGGTCCCCCTGCTGTGGGACCTGGTGGTCACCATGACGGCCAGCTTCTACAAGATCTTCTCATCCGACCCGGTCATCGGCTACTGGGCCCAGCACACGAGGTACGTCAATGCCCATGATCTGGGCACGGTGAACGCCCAAGGCGCGGTCGAATGGAACGGTGCGGCATTCGGGAGCATGGATTCTGTCAATGCTGTCATCCGTAACACCTTCATTCAGGGGACACTGTCCATCATCTTCGCCGTTTTGGTGTTGATCGTGTTCATTGTCGGTGTGGTTGTGTCCGCCAGGTCCGTGATGAGGGGCGGCCTGCCCACGACGGAGGAACCGGACCAACTCTCCCACATGTTCGCCCCCACCAACCTCTTCGCCACCAGGGAAGAGAAGGCCCTGGCCAAGCAGTGGGATGACTACGAAAGAGCACATCCTGAGCACAGGCCTGAATCCACCATCGAAGTTGAAGAGAAAGACGAGGAGTTGATCCACTGAGCCCGCCTCGTTACACATCTCATCGCGGGCCGGTTGCACAACTGAGCAAGGCAACAGGCGGGATTCCACACGTGATGGAGTACTCCGCCCGGTCAGCCCACCAGGGCTTGGCGCAGTGTGTCGAGGCCCAGGCTGCCCAGATTGAGGGCCCGGGCGTGGAAGGACTTCAGGTCGAATTCCGGTCCCTCGCGACGGCGGGCCTCTTCTCGGATCTCGGTCCACACCCGCTGGCCGATCTTGTACGAGGGGGCCTGGCCGGGCCAACCGAAGTAGCGCAGAACCTCGAAACGGGCGACGGAGGGGTCCATGGCCACATGTGCGTTGAAGTACGACAGGGCCTTGTCGAACGTCCATTCGTTCCCGCCGATCTCGGACGGGGGTGTGAAGCCGCAGTGCAGACCGATGTCGATGACGACCCGTACCGCCCTCATGGCCTGGCCGTCGAGCATGCCCAGCATCATGGCGGGATCCGAGAGATAGCCCAGGTCAGCCATGAGTTGTTCGGCGTACAACGCCCACCCTTCGCCATGTCCGGAGACCCAGATCCCGGACCGGCGCCATTTGTTCAAAGCGTCCTTGTTGGCGACGGCCGCCGAGATCTGGAGATGATGGCCGGGCACTCCCTCGTGGTAGACGGTCGTGAGTTCCCTCCAGGTTGAGAAGGAGGTCTGGTCTTCCGGAACAGACCACCACATGCGCCCCGGGCGGGAGAAATCGTCAGAGGGCTCGGTGTAGTAGATCCCACCGTCATGGGTGGGCGCGATCATGGCTTCGATACGAAGGGCGGGGACCGGGATGTCGAAGTCGACCCCGTTCAGTTCCGTGATGGCCTCGTTCGCACGGGCCTGCATCCAGGCCTGCATGGCCTCCGGGCCGTGAAGAAGGTACGCGGGATCCTCGTCCAGCGACTTCTTGGTCTCGGCGACACTGAGCCCGGGGCGGAGTTTCGCACAGATCTCGGTTTGGCGGGCCTCGAGTTCGGCCACCTGATCCAAACCCCACTGGTACGTCTCAGCGAAATCCACTGTGGTGCCCAGGAATGAGCGTGACGCCAGTTCATACCGTGCCTGCCCCACGCCATCTTCAGCCACGCCCAAGGGCCGTACTGTGTCACGAAGGGTTTCGATGGCCCGGGAGTACGCCTGCTGCGCGATCGAGATCCCACTCGCCAACCGGTCGCGGGTGACGGCGGAAACCTCAGCCTCACCGGCCTGGTCCATGAGGGAGTCGAAGAAGCCTCCTTGTTTGATCCAGCCCTCGCACTGCTCGACCAGGGCATCGACCTGACGGACGGCGGGGCGGATCCCCATGTCAATCCCCGCGAACTGGGACTCGAACCACCCGTCGACAGCCGGTGGGATGGCGCGAAGCCTACGGGCGATGGTGTCCCACTCCCCATCGGTTTCCATCGGCATGAGGTCGAAGACTTCACGGATGGAATGCAGCCCGGAGGCGATGTTGGAGATGTCCATCAGATCTGCGCCCGTCAGATGAGACTGGTCGGCCAACCCCAGACGCTCCCTCAAAGCTGAGGCTGTGACGGTGTCGGTCTCATCGGTGATGGGGACAGTCTCCAACTCTGTCAGGGTGGAGAGGACCAATGCGTGATGCATGTTCAGGCCGTGGGGGCTCAGGTCGTCCAATTCGTCCTGGCACTCATCCATCCCCAACGAGGTCATCCAGATGGGGCTGAGGAGGGCTTCGGTGTCGAAATGGCGATCGGCGAGATCGTCCAGTGCGCTGTGTCTGATCATGGGTTCCAGCTTACCCACCAACGAAACGGAGACTCACCTCAGGTCCAGGACGGCACCCTCGGCCATCGACATCGCTTCCTGGTAGTAGTCGACGAGCTGGGCACAGACAGCCGGCCAGGTGCGCGTCGAGGTGAAATTCCGTGCGGCGAGGGAGAATCTGTGCCTCAGGTCGGGATCGGCGGCCAGTCTCTCCACAGATTCGCGCATCGAGGAGAGGTCTCCCGGAGGATAGAGGTACCCCCATCGTCCGGATTCGATGAGATCGATCGGGCCTCCTTTGGCGGGCGCCACGCAGGGCACGCCGCTGGCGAGGGCCTCCTGGATGGCCTGGCAGAAAGTCTCCAGTTCTCCGGGGTGGACGAAGACATCCATGGTGGCCACAGCACGTGCCAGTTCGTCACCGGTGAGTTTTCCGGTGAAGACCGCATCAGGCAGGTCGGACTTCAGGGCCTTGCGATTCGGGCCGCCGCCCACGATGACCAGTCGCGTACCGGGGATGCCGGACAACGCGGCAAGGTCGCCGACCTGCTTCTCGGGGGCGAGTCTGCCCATGAATCCGATGACGACCTCCCCGTTCGGGGCCCAGGTCCGATGGAGGTCCGGATCCCGCCTCGATGGCGAGAAGCGCTCGGTGTCGACTCCCCGTCCCCAGATCTTCACCCTCGGGACGTCGTGTTCGCGCAACTGTTCGCAGGCGTACGTCGATGGGGCGAGCGTGAGATTGGCGAGTGAGTGGATGTCGCGCACCCTGTTCCAGGCGATGGTTTCCAACACGCCCAGCCCGTACTTGGCCGCGTACGAGGGGATGTCGGTCTGGTAAACCGCCACCGACGGGATGGACAGCCTCGCAGCAGCCAACAGGGTGGTGCTGCCGATGATGATGGGGGCCGCGGCGTGGAGGACGTCCGGGGCGAAATCGGTCAGGATGCGTTCGATGACGAAGCTCGGCGTCACCCCGACCCGTACATCCTGGTACATGGGGAAAGAGATCGCGGGCACCGCTGCGACGGGGAAACCGGCGTAGGTCGACGGCACGGACTCATCGGAGGGGGCGATGATCAAAGCTTCATGCCCGTTGTCTCTCAGATGTTCGGCCACTCGCATCACCGAATTGGTGACGCCGTTGATCTGGGGGAGGAAACTCTCTGTCGCTATGGCCACGCGCATGGGATCAAGTGTACGCAGTGTCTGGCAAGGGATCACGAGGATTGGGGGGAACTCAGGTGAGAATCGGGGAAAAATCTGGATCTATGAGACGAATGGACGAGGTCCGACCACTGGCCTTGCCCTATACTGGCCCCATGAGCCTTCTGGAGAGCACTCCTGATTCACCTCCCCCCGCCGCGCCCGTCGTATCAGACGCGTCCGCTGCGTCTGACGCCACCCCCAGGCCGGCAGTCCCCGGCGCACCCGACGCGTCGTATGCCCCGCCCATGGTGGCGATCAGGGGGCTGACCAAGTTCTTCGGTCAGATGTGCGCGGTCAACCAACTCAACCTGGACATCCCCGCCGGCACGATGTACGGATTCGTTGGGCCCAACGGAGCCGGGAAAACGACGACATTGTCCATGGTCACGGGACTGTTGAAGCCGGACGCCGGGGGGGTGTGGGTGAAGGGGATCGACGTGTGGTCCAATCTCGCCCAGGTCAAAGCCAAGATCGGGATCCTCCCCGACAGACTGCGTCTGTTCGACCGGCTCTCGGGACAGGAACTGCTCACCTACACCGGATTGCTGAGGGGAATGGACAAGGCCACCATCGCCCAACGGTCGGCCGATCTGTTGAACGCGCTCGGACTCATCGACGACGCCCGTAAGGCTGTGGCCGACTACTCGGCGGGGATGACCAAGAAGATCGGGCTGGCCTGTGCGGTTCTGCACGCTCCCGACCTGCTCGTCCTCGACGAGCCCTTCGAGGCCATCGATCCGGTCTCAGCACGTGCCATCGCCGACATACTGGGCGGATTCGTCCACGACGGGGGTACGGTGATCCTCTCCTCCCACGTCATGGACACCGTCCAACGGCTCTGCGACCATGTGGCCATCATCGCCCACGGCACCCTGTTGGCGGCAGGCACGGTCGCCCAGGTGGCAGGCGGGGTGGACCTGGAGACCCGCTTCATCCAGCTCGTCGGCGGCGGGCCCTCGGTTGGAGAGTTGTCATGGTTGCGACCCTCCTGAGCCTCAAATTCCGCCTGACTGTCGCCGAACTGAAAAGATCCGTGGCCAGACTGGTCCTGTGGATCCTCCTCGGGTTGTACGCCCTGTCCATCGTGGGTGGGCTGCTCGTGGCCCTGGGGTTCGCCTCGACGGCGGTCGCGGGGCATGAGGGGCTGGTGAACTCGCTGACCGTGGTCACAGGCTCGGTGCTGGTTGTGGGTTGGACCTTCCTCCCCCTGGTGTTCTTCGGATCCGACCAGACCCTCGATCCTGCCCGGTTCGTCCAGTTTCCCGTGACGGGAAAGACACTGGCGCCTGGGCTGGTCCTCGCCGGGATCATGGGCCTGCCCGGATTCTTCACGGCTTTGGTTTGTGTGGGGTTGGCGTTGCCCTGGTTGGACACTCCCGGTGTGCTTCTCATCGGTGTGGCCGGAGGGATCCTGGGATTCCTGGCGACCCAGGTCGGATGCCGGCTGGCGACGACTCTGCTGTCGGGCACCCTGTCGTCACGCAAGGGGCGAGACCTGACCGGGGTGATCGGGCTGATCGTGGTCCTCGTCCTGTCGATGGGTTTGTACGCCATCAGCCTGATCGGCGATTTCATATCCGCCCAGCCCGGTCGGTGGGAGCAGGTGCTCTCCGTCTCGAAAACTCTCGGCACTGTCTTGGCGATGACCCCTCTGGGCGCCCCATGGGCTCTCGTGGGCGACGCAGGACAGGGGCATTGGGGAATGCTGGCCATCCACTCGGTGCTGGCCCTGGCGTACCTGGGATTGGGCCTGTGGGCGTACGCCGTCGTACTGGACAAGGCCCTTCTGGCCACGACCCGTGTCGCGGTGACCCGAACGGTGGCCAAGGGTGACGCCATCGCGAAGGCGGCCAACTGGCGATGGGCGAGGGGCAGACTGGTCCCCGTCGCGGCCATCACCGCACGGGCGTTGCGATACTGGCGCAAGGATCCGAGATATCTTGGCACGATCCCGGCCATCCTGGTCATGCCCATCCTCTTCACGATTATGGGGCGTACGCTGCCGATGATGGGCGCCAGCGAGGAGGAGGCGGTGCCAGCCTGGCTCATCACGGCGATAGTGGCCTTCGGACTTGGGTTCACAGCACTTCTGACGGGATACTCCCTGAGTACGGACGTGGCTTTCGACTCGACGGCCTGGTGGATCCACCTGGCCAGCGGGGTCAGAGGATGGCAGGACCGGTTGGGGCGGGTCATCGGGGAAGCGGTGTGGGCGATCCCCCTCTTGGTGGTCATCGGGATCGTCGTGCCTGTGATCATGCACGCCGCCGACCGCATCGTGCCCGTGCTGGCGGCGATGATGTCTTTGTACCTGTCGGGTCTGGGGGTCTCATCCGTCTTCTCGGCTCTGATCATCTACCCGGTGGCCCTGCCGGGGGAATCCCCGTTGAAGATGAAGACCGGCATGATGGGTTCCCAGATGCTCTCTCAGTTCGGCTGCCTGCTGGCCTCCGGCATCGTGGGAGTGCCTGTGTGCGTCTGGGCCATCTTCGCCACGGGCTGGCAGGCGTGGGTGGCCCTTCTCGCCGCCGTCGTCTGGGGAGCCGGAATACTCGCCATCGGGATCATCCTCGGCGGTCGGATCATGGACTCCCGCGGCCCGGCCATCCTCCAAACCCTCAAAAAGAACGATTCCGCGGTACGGGCCTGACCGTTCTCTTCCTGTTTGTACAATCCTGGACCCTGATACTCCCCTGAGATCATAATGGTACTGAGGAAATATCATGCTGACATCTGCGAAGATGGGGGGCATGGTTATTTTTGAGCACCTCGCCAAGCGGTACGGTTCCCTGAAAGCCGTCGACGATCTGAGTTTCACTGTGGAACCCGGGGTGACGGGCTTTCTCGGGCCCAATGGAGCCGGCAAGACGACGACACTGAGAATCGCGACCGATCTCATCCACCCCGACACCGGAAAAGTGAGTTACGACGGCAAGCCCTACGCCAAACTCACCAAACCCGCCACCCACGTGGGATTGGCTCTGGAGCCGGTCGTCTTCCATCCCGGGCGCACCGCCATCGACCACCTGATGATGCTCGCCCCATACGCCGGTGTGGGCAAGAAACGATGCCAGGAAGTCATCGGCATGGTGGGGTTGGGCGATGTGGCGAACAAACGGGTCGGCAAATTCTCCCTCGGCATGAGGGGACGGCTGAACCTGGCCGCCGCCCTGCTGGGAGACCCAGAGACTCTTTTGCTGGACGAACCCGTCAACGGGCTGGATCCGGAGGGGATCCGCTGGATGAGAGAGCTGCTACAGTCCCTGGCACGTGAGGGGCGTACGATCCTCATCTCCTCCCACCTGCTCTCAGAGGTCGCGCAGACCGTCGACCGGGTCGTGATCATCGCCCATGGGAGGTTGGTGTACCAGGGCAGCCTCGCGGACCTGGAATCCGCCTCCACACCTGTTGTTTCCGTCCAGGTGTCCGACCCCGGCGCCCTACGGGAATTGGCCCGGCAGCACAACTGGAAGATCTCGGTCCAACCTGACCAGATCCTCATCGAGGGGCCCACCGCAGCCGAGGTCGGCGCCGCGGCTTTCGCCGCCGGGATCCAGCTGGAGGGGCTCACCTCCCGCACCACCGACCTGGAATCCATCTTCCTGGCGCTCACCGAGGGACAGGGAGACATGAGATGAAATCCGCCATCCTCAGCGAATATCGCAAGTTCTTCTCCACCCGGATGTGGTGGGTCCTCACTCTCGTCATGGTCGTCTTCTTCCTGGGAATGTCCTTCGCCATCGCCTGGGTCTTCTCGTACGAGGCCATCCATGGCGGGCTGCTCGAAGGTGCTCCTGCCGAGGTGTCTCCGACAGATTTGATCGACATGCTGCGACCCGGCATCTATGGGCTCGCACCGTCCATGGGGTACATCTTCCCCGTCATCGTGGGCGCCCTGGCCGTCACGGCGGAGTACCGTCACAACACCATTCTTCCCACTTTCATCGGCGAGCCGCGCCGGTGGGTGGTGATGCTCGCCAAGACCATCGCCGGGGTGCCCATGGGCTTCGTCATCGCCGTCGCGGGTACAGCCGCCTGTCTGATCGGCGGAGGCCTGGGATTCCATGCCGGCGGAGCCGCCACCGAATTGCTGACAGTGGCGACGCTCAAAAACGCCGCCCTGTCGGTCCTGGCTCTCACGATCTGGGCCCTGATCGGGGTCGGATTGGGAATGCTGATCATCAATCAGGTCGGCGTCATCATCTCGGTTCTGACCTGGTGCGTCCTCGTCGAATCCCTTGTGTCGTCGGTGTTGGGCGTCTTCTCCGCCACGGATTGGATCCCGAAGTTCCTTCCCAGTGCCGCCTCGGGGTCCCTGGCCGGAGGAACCAACATCTATATCATGATGGGAACCGCCGGGGGCTCCTCGTACTCCACACTATCCGTCTGGCAAGGTGGTTTGGTACTGGCGGCGTACGGGGTCGTCTTCGGCCTCCTCGGTTATTTCCTCCGTATCCGCCGCGACGTCTCCTGAAACAGTGTGACACGGGGACGGTTCCCGTGTCACAGCTTGTCACGCGGGATATTTCCTCACTGTCGTATTGTCGTCGGTAGGATAGGAACCGGATGAAAGGTGCCGGATGAACAAGGGTTCCGTACGCCTCAGTGTGCCCACCGCTGAGGACATGCATGACCTGGGCCATGACCTGGCCCGGCTGTCGCGTGCGGGGGATCTGATCATTCTGACAGGTGAACTCGGGGCTGGGAAGACCCAACTGGCCCAGGGAATCGGCGAGGGCCTGGGCGTGGCGGGTTCCGTCATCTCTCCCACCTTCGTCTTGTCCCGGATCCATCGCTCAACCTCGGATGGACCGGCGTTGGTCCATGTGGACGCCTACCGGCTGGGCTCGGAGGCAGAAATCGACGATCTGGACCTGGAGGCGTACATGCCCGTCGCGGTGACCGTCGTCGAATGGGGCGAGGGACTGGCCGAACACCTGAGCGACAATCGGTTGGAGATCCAGATCCTGCGAGCGGAAGATGTGGAGGACGACACCCGGGAGGTGGTCGTGACCCCGGTCGGTCCGCGGTGGGCGGATCTGCTGACCGAGTGGGAGAAACTCGTCAACGAGGACATGGGCCGGGACGCCCGTGCTGATGCGGAAGGAGACTGATGTCCGAGGTTATTCTGGGGATCGACACGTCCACGCAGGTGTGCGTCGGCCTGGCCCGTGACGGAGAACCTGTCCTGGCCGAATCCGTGGGCGATTCCCGTAGTCATGTGGAATTGTTGATGTCCACGGTGAAATCGGTGATGAAGGCCACGAAGACCCGCCGTCGCGATCTCACTGGGATCGCTGTGGGCATGGGACCGGGGCCGTACACAGGGCTCCGGGTGGGGATCGTCGCCGCCCAGATGGTGTCCATGGCGCTGGAAGTCCCCGTCTACCACCGGTGCAGTCTGGATGTCATCGGGGTGGGCTGGGCTCTCACGTACCCGCAGGGACCCTTCATCGCATGCACGGACGCCCGCCGGAAAGAGCTGTATTGGGCCGCGTACGACAGTCATGGACGCCGGGTTGAGGGGCCCTATGTTTCCTCGTCCGATCAGATCCCCGCCATGTCATGTGTCGGCCCGGGAATTCTGGCGCCTCATGCACAGGTGCGGGTGGACCCGTTCCTCACGATCAAACTGGGGGTTCGTGTCAACCCCTTCGAACCGTCGCCGACTCCGGAGGAGGTCAGCGACATCGTCGGGATCGACGCCAGCCTGCTCGCCGCGTACGTCCATGAACTGCCTGACGTCGGACCGGAGCCGCTCTATCTGCGCCATGCCGACGCCGACGAGCCTGGCGCGGTGAAATCCGTCCTGCCTGAGGTGAGGTGATCGTGGACGCCATGGTAACACCTGCGATTCGCCTGGCCGGGCTGCGGGATCTGGACCAGATCATGGTGTTGGAGAAAGAGGCCTTTCCCCACGGATGGTCCGCGGAGTCCTGGGCGGAGGAGATACGCGACCACTATGTCGCCGTCGCCGGCGATGGCCTGGGTGTGATCGCCATGAGTGAAGTGGCCGGTACGGCTGAGTTGCTCCGTGTCATCATCTCATCCGGGGCGAGAGGCAATGGCCTGGGCCGCGTGCTCGTCCGCCAGGGCCTGGAATGGGCCGAGCACTTCGGTGCGACGAAGGTCTTCCTGGAAGTCTCGGCTGACAATTGTGCTGCGATCAGGTTGTACGAATCCAGCGGGTTCAGCCCTGTGAGTCGTCGTACCGACTATTACGGACCGGGGGATGACGCCGTGGTCTACTGCCGTGTCATCCAGCCTCTCGCCCCTGTCACGCCGCCAGAGCCGGGATCCGCGTCGCAGGCGGACGTACCCACAACGGTCTCAAAGGAGGAAACATGTCCAAACCGTTGATTCTCGGAATCGAATCCAGTTGTGACGAGACCGGGGTGGGCATCGTCAGGGGTCGTACCCTCCTTGCCAACGAGGTCGCCAGTTCCGTCGACGAGCACGTCCGCTTCGGGGGCGTGGTGCCCGAGATAGCCTCCCGCGCCCACCTGGAGGCCCTCGCGCCGACCCTCGGCCGGGCCCTGGAGGCAGCGGATGTGGACCTGGGCCAGATCGACGCCATCGCCGTCACGGCCGGCCCCGGGTTGATGGGAGCACTCGTTGTGGGGTTGTCAGCTGCGAAAGCACTCTCGTACGCCTGTAAAAAGCCGATGTACGGGGTCAACCATCTGATCGGGCATGTGGGAGTTGACATGCTCGAACACGGGAAAATCCCCAAACCGTCGATGGCCCTTCTCGTCTCCGGCGGGCACACCAATATCCTGCGTGTGGGCGACATAGCCACCGACGTCGAAGAGGTGGGGACGACCATCGATGACGCGGCGGGGGAGGCGTACGACAAGGTGGCCCGGTTGTTGGGGCTGCCCTATCCGGGCGGCCCGGTGATCGACAAACTGGCTGCCCTTGGGGATCCGACGGCCATCCCCTTCCCCCGGGGGCTCACAGCCCGGCACGACCTGGTGAAGCACCGTTTTGACTTTTCTTTCTCCGGACTGAAGACCGCCGTGGCCCGCTGGGTCGAGATCCGCCGCCGCGACGGTGAGGAGATCCCCGTCGCCGATGTGGCCGCCAGTTTCCAGGAGGCTGTCGCCGACGTTCTCACCTCCAAAACCATCGACGCCTGTGTGCATTTCGGCATCGACACCGTGTTGTTGGGCGGCGGGGTGGCCGCGAATTCCCGCTTGCGTGGACTGTTGGCCGAACGCTGCGAACAAGCGGGAATCACCCTGCGGCGTCCCAGTCCGGGCCTGTGCACGGACAATGGCGCGATGATCGCCGCCGTCGGCTCCGAACTGGTGAAAGCCGGGGTGCGCCCCTCATCCCTGGACATCTCCGCCGATTCCGGAATGCCCGTCTGGCGAATCTCCATGTGAGGTGCAATTATGAATGATGATGTGATCGCGTGGCGTGAACTGACCAG
>JGI24699J35502_11133484_pt1 | contig 10983 bp, 6 predicted proteins | sample TergutMp193P4_FD_35502 | JGI IMG/M metagenome (IMG submission 35502) | reverse complement strand
AAATGGAGGTTTTTTATAACGAAAGGCTACTGAAAAGTGATTCGTAATGCTATTTTTCTTATTTGTTTGCTGCTTACGATGGCGTTCCCGTCATTAGGTGCAACCATTCAAATGTCGAACAGTTGTGTTCCGACGATGAAATTCTATGATAAGAATGATTATCAAGGAGCTAACCAGTCATGGACGATTGCGCAAAGCAAGCAAGGATTTCTTTATTTTGCCAACAATGCCGGATTATTGGAATTTGACGGTTGCGAATGGGAACTTTATCCTACTCCCTCACTTTTGAGAAGCATTGCTCTGTCGGACGATAATGTAATCTACGGAGGAATGCAGAATGATTTTGGTTATTGGCAGGAAAATCTATCGACCCGAAAATTAGTCTATACCTCGTTGGCAAAACAATTGAATTTGGCTCTTACTGATGATGAAATCTGGAAAATCGTGCTGTTCGACGATGCCGTTTATTTCCACAGCTTCCGAAACATTTATAAATACAATCTTCAAGATAAGACACTGTCGATTATTAGTGCTCCCAATCGATTCCAATTTTTATTTATGGTAAACAACCGGCTTTTTGTACAGGAAAAAGAGCTTGGACTGATGGAAGTTGTGAATAACCGGTTGATTCCGATATCGGGAGGAGAAGTATTAACTGGAGATTGCGTATATGGAATGGAACCCTTGTCATCTGATGAAATCCTGATTGCTACGATGGATAGAGGATTATATAAATTAGTAAACAACAAAGTATCCCCTTGCCTGTTTCCTTGTAATGACTACTTGAAGAAAAATTTGATTTTCAGTACCACTACTTTGCCCGGCGGACGATTGGTCTTTGGCACTATACTCGATGGCTTACTCATTACCGATTCCATTGGAAACCTGTTAATGACGATAAATAAATCAAAAGGATTGGAAAATAATACGGTTTTATCGCTTTTGAGAGATAATGCTGGTAATTTATGGCTTGGATTAGACAGGGGAATTTGCCACCTGCAAATGAATAGCCCTACTTATTCGTTTCCCGATACTAAAGGCATACTTGGCTCTGTCTATCAAATTGAAGAGTATAATGATAAACTCTTTTTTGCCACGAACCAAGGTTTGTTTTATTGTCCAGTAAACGAATTTTCTTCTTCATTACAAGAACCTCAATTTTCGTTAATGCCTCAAACGATGGGGCAGGCATGGTTTCTCAAGAAAATCGGAAATTCCCTGTTTTGCGGGCATAACAAAGGTCTTTATGCTATTAATGGAAATCAAGGACAATTCGTTTATACGGGAAGCGGAATCAATGCTATTGAAGAAATGGACGAAAAGACTATTCTTATTCTTACATACGATGGAATGTGCACCCTGAAAAAAACAGGTAATTCCTATACCGTTAAGAAACAATCCATTTGTCCCTACAATGCCGGCTGGTTGGCAAAAGACAAAGATAACACAATCTATTTCGGCAATAGCAATGTCGGAGTTTTTCAAGCGAAATTCGACGATACTTTCACCAATGCCACTTATTGTACAAATCGACTTGAGAATATCGGGATAAATAACGACAATACAAGAGGTATCTATTCGCTTAATGGAGAGGTATATTTACTCACGGCTAAAAGTATTTTACAATATGATTATACGCAGAAGCAATTTTTGCCGAATAATGCTATTAATAAATTGCTTCCTAAGAATATTAATCTTCACCGGTTGCAAATTACAGATACGGAGATGTGGTGCTTTGCCAACGATCAATTCTTTTGCATTCAAAATTATAATCGTCCGACAATTCATATCATACAAAACAGCGCTATGAAATTGTTAAATTACCAATTGGTTTATGGTTATGAAAATATCAAGGAAATAACAGAAAATCAGTTTTTAGTCTGTACATCGAAAGGATTTACACTCCTCAACATGCAATTTACTCCTCCCCTTGTGCATATAACGATGCATATTAGGGATATAGGCATATACACAGATACGATGGCATCTCTATCGTTGCCTCATGAACTTTCTTATTATAGTCAGCACGAAATAAAGTTTCCATACAATCATAAAACCATTTATGTCAGGTTTGCATTGCCGAATTATGAAAACAACGGGAATATACGCTATAGCTATCAATTAAAAGGACATTCCGAAAATTACTCCCTGCCGTCGTCCGATAATATTATTACTTTTACCAAATTGTCGCCCGGAGAATATACGTTGCAAATAAAAGCAATGATTGAAGGAAATGAGCAGAAATTTTATTCTCAAGAGTTAAAAATAAGAATACTTCCTCCTTGGTATCTCGACTGGGAAGGTTTTTACCTTGCGCTCCTGTTACTTTGCATCATAATCTATTTTTTTAGACGTTATCTTCAGAAAAGATGGCGGCAACAGAAACATCAACTCTCCTTAAAACACGAGCAAGAGATAGCTAAAATAGAAAATCGGCTGCTGCAAGAAAAAATAAAATCGCAAAATGAAGAATTGCTGCGTGTTACCGAATCCATGCTATACAAAAGCGATTTAATGAATCAAATCGAAGACGAAATAGATAAACTATCGACTGGTAAAATGACTTCAATCGACATTAACGGCTTGAGACAAATCGTGGAAAAGAATAAGAATCCAGAGGAAGAATGGAAAATATTCGAAACGAAATTTAATAAAACTTACGATAATTATCTTATTCGCTTAAATTCGAAATACAATAATTTAACACCCTCTGATTTAAAATTAGCCGCTTACATTCGCATGAATTTCAGTTCAAAGGAGATAGCGAGCTTATTAAATATCTCAACCAAAAGCGTTGAGATGGCTCGCTATCGCCTCCGTAAAAAGTTGGAACTTGATCACGACCAAAATTTAACCGACTTTCTAATGCGATTGGAATAACAGATGTTTATCGAATCTTTTCGATAATCCTTAAAGCATTTTTACATAATTCGGTAATTATCCCCCATTCCTTAGCGGCTATAACGTCCTTAGGAAAAAGATTGGAACCCATTCCTACACAAGTTACGCCAGCATCGAACCATGCTTTCAGATTGGCTTCTTCGGGCTTCACTCCACCGGTTACCATCAATAAAGACCAAGGCATCGGAGCTTTTAAGCCTTTGATGAAATTCGGTCCTAAAACATCGCCGGGAAATATCTTGCATAAATCGCAACCGGCTTCCTGAGCAAATCCTACTTCCGAAACCGAACCGCATCCGGGAGTGTAAGGAATTAACCGCCGATTGGCAACTTTGGCTATATCGGGATTGAATAGAGGTCCTACAATAAAGTTTGCTCCTAATTGAATGTATAATGATGCCGTTGGGGCATCAACAACCGTACCTGCACCCAAAATCAATCCGGGACATTCTTTTGCCGCAAATTTATTCAACTCTCCGAATACTTCGTGAGCAAATTCTCCGCGATTTGTAAACTCAAAAGTTCTTATTCCTCCAAGATAGCAGGCTTTTACTACGTTTTTTGCCGTTTCTATGTCGGAGTGATAAAATACCGGAACTATACCGGTAGCGCTCATTGATTCAAGCACTTGTAATTTATTGTATTTTGCCATAATTAAACTATTTATCGACTGACTCGTCCGGAGCCATCGCCTTTCATTAATTGTTCTACTTCAGCAATAGTAACTAAATTAAAATCGCCGTAAATTGTGTGCTTCAAAGCGGAAGCTGCAACGGCAAAATCCAGAGCCCGCCGGTCGTCGTCGGGAAAAGTGATTAATCCGTAAATCAATCCGCCCATGAACGAATCGCCTCCGCCAACCCTATCAACGATATGCGTAATATCGTAACGTTTAGATTGATGCAATTTTCCGCCGGAATACAGGCACCCGCCCCACGTGTTATGATTCGCATTTATGGAGCCGCGCAATGTGATAATCACTTTCTTCGCCCGCGGAAATTTATTCATCAATTGTTTGCAAACCGATTCGAACTCAAGAGCGTTCACTTCGCCGCCAGTTTGGGATACGTCAAATCCTTCGGGATGAATGCCGAATACCTTCTCTGCATCTTCTTCGTTACCTAATATAACGTCACAACCTTCGACCAAAGCCGGCATAATTTCCGAAGCGGTTTTTCCGTATTTCCAAAGATTTTTTCTATAATTCAAATCGCAGGAAACAGTTATTCCCAATTTGTTAGCAATTCGGATTGCTTCCAAGCAAGCATCTGCAGCTCCTTGCGAAAGTGCTGGCGTAATTCCTGTCCAATGAAACCATTGGGCATCTTGAAACAATGTTTTCCAATCCACCATTCCCGGTTGAATTTGGGCAATTGCCGAATTAGCCCTATCATAAATCACCTTAGAAGCACGAGCTACAGCTCCGGTTTCCAAGAAATAAATTCCCATTCTGTCGCCTCCCCGAACAATGCTTTGCGTTCCGACATTGTATTTCCGCAATTCAGAAATACACCATTCGGCAATATCATTCTTAGGCAAACGAGTAACAAAATCTGTCGGAATTCCATAATTGGATAGAGAAACCGCCACATTCGCTTCTCCTCCGCCAAAAGTGGCATTTAATTGAGTCGATTGAATAAAGCGCTGATAGTCGGGAGTTGCTAAACGAAGCATTATTTCTCCGAAAGTTACAACTTTTTTCATTTATACATAAATTTATAACAATTTTTCTCTATTGTTCTTTTTCAAAATGGTAACGGACAAATAATTCAATCGCTTGATATTCTGCCATTCCTAATTTATCGTAGCGCACGGCGGTTGCTATATTCCGTTCTTCAGCGCGTTGCCAAAATTCGCGAGGGTCAGCTCCGGGAAATAGAGGACGGTCTTTCTGCGATTGATGCTTGAAAATAGCCATTCGCTTGATGCGGCTTTCTTCCGGACTTAGCGGCACAGCCATATCTACTTCGGCGATATCCCATTCTTGCCAAGCGCCGCGATACAACCATAAGCGACAATCTTTCAACCATTCTTCATTTTTCAGTTGCTTCAATGCTTCCAGAATCGCAGTAAAGCAGACTCTGTGGGTACCATGAGGGTCCGATAAATCGCCCGCAGCAAAAATTTGATGTGGCTTTACCTTTTGCAATAAGTCAGTAATAATTTTTATATCTTTCGTACCAATCGGTTTTTTCTTTATGGTTCCCGTTTCATAAAATGGAAGATTTAAGAAATGCACGCGGTCTTCCGGAATTCCCAGATAACGACAGGCCGAACGGGCTTCACCTTGACGAATAGCTGTTTTTGCCAATGCAATATTAGGAAGGTCAATCTGACCTGGACGCTTTTGATGAAAAAAATTCAATGTATCCTGATAAACTTTTTGCACTTTTTGTTGATCCCAGTGATAAGCCGGCGCAATATCTCTGACAAAATCAAGGAAGCGAGTTACTTCGTCGTCAAAGACTGCTATATTTCCGGAAACTTGATATGCGGCATGTACTTCGTGTCCCTGTTGGGAAAGTCGAGCCAATGTACCTCCCATAGAAATGACATCATCGTCGGGGTGAGGGCTGAAAACAACTACGCGCTTAGGATAAGGCTTTTCACGTTCGGGACGGGTACTGTCGTCGGCATTGGGTTTTCCACCAGGCCAGCCGGTAATTGTGTGCTGCAAATCGTTGAATACTTTGATATTGATTTTATTAGCAGGACCAATTTCGGCAATCAGTTCACCCAAACCGCTATCGTTATAATCTCGTTCAGTTAATTTCAGAATCGGTTTTTCCAATTTTTCGCATATCCAGAATACTGCTTTGCGGACTAATTTGTTTGTCCAATGGACAGAACCTGTCAGCCAAGGCGTTTTTATCCGCGTTAAATCGGAAGCAGAAGCTGCATCGAAAATGAAAGAAGCGTTCGGATGTTTTTGAAGAATCGATGCCGGCATCATTTCCGTAACAGGACCTTCAACCATTTTACAAACTATCTTGGATTTGCCTTCTCCCCACGCCATCATAATAATGCGTTTAGCGTTCATGATGGTTTCAATACCCATTGTAATACAATAATTCGGCACATTTTCTTCACCGAAAAAATTACTTGCCGCACCCATGCGTGTAGCATAGTCTAAAGTAATCAAACGGGTTTGAGAATTGAACATAGACCCAGGTTCGTTAGCTCCGATTTGTCCGCGACTGTCCAAGCCCAACAACTGCAAGTCGATTCCACCAACATCTTTTATCTTTTTTTCGTAGTTATGGCAGAATTTAGAGATTTCTGATTTGTCTAAATCCCCCTGTATCAAATGAATATTTTCGGGAAGAATATCTACTTCATCGAACAAGTATTCATGTAGATATTTATAACGGCTTTGTAATTCTGTTTTGGCTAACGGATAGTATTCGTCAATATTGAAAGCGATTACATTTTTAAAACTTAATCCTTCTTTTTTATGTAAATTTGTCAAATGCTCGTACACGCTCACGGCTGTGGCGCCTGTAATAAATCCCAATACGCACATTTCATTTTTTGCCGCTTTTTCTTTTATAAGGGCAGCGACTTGCTTCGCCACTAATTCTGAAGCGACCTCAGCATCCGAGAAAATAGATACTGGTACTTTTTCGTACCGTTTTTCAAAACTTTCCATAATATAATATTAATTAAATAAATGTACAAAGGTAATAATTTTTAAACGAAGCTAAACATTTGCTGAAGAAATTCCTACATTAACGGTGCGAAAAGCCTCATCACTGACTCAAAGAACTTTTTCCATTTAGGACGTTTTATCCACTCTTCATAGTGAATTTCTTTGCATTGTTCCATGTCTTGCATGAATATCTCTTTATTATGTCGGGCAATATCTGAGTCGTACATATAACAATTAATCTCAAAGTTGGTTTCAAAACTTCTGAAATCAAGATTAGCAGAGCCTATTACCGAAAGCATATCGTCTGTAACCAAAGTCTTAGCATGAATAAATTTATCTTGTAATTCATAAATTTTCATTCCCACCTCCAATAAATCGGCATAATATGAACGAGAAGCAGGATCGACATAAGATGAGTCAGATTTTTTGGAAACCATTAATCGCACGTCAATACCACTGAGTGCCGCTATCTGCAATGCTTGAAGTAGAGATTCATTCGGTAAAAAATAAGGCGTTTGCATATAAATATATTTTTTTGCACCAATAATTATATTTATTGTTGCGTCTAATAAATTATAATGCACGTTATAGGGTCCTCCAGTAGCTATTTGCATAAGGTTTTGCGTATATTTTTTTGTTTCGGGAAAATAGGTTTTATCGTCAAGAAAAGGTTCTCCCGAACTATACCAGTCAATTAAAAAACAAGCTTGCAAACCTAAAGTTCCTTGCCCTTGAATACGCAAATGCGTATCTCTCCAATGCGGATTAATAAAATAATTGTTGGAAATATTCATTCCGCCGATATAAGATGTGATTCCATCAATTACAACAACTTTTCGATGATTCCTATAATTAAGCCTTTCCCCAAGTTTAACAAATTTAGCGTCCATCAGTGAAGTAATTTTTACTCCGCTCTTTTTCATTTCATTGTAAAATTTTTTAGGAACCAGCCAATTAGCAACTTTATCATAGATGAAGCGGACTTCAACTCCTTCCGATGCTTTTTTCATCAACATTTCTTTGACAGTTTTTCCCGTCTGATCATTTTTGAAAATGAAAAACTCAATATGAATATGGTGTTTGGCTTTTTGCAAATCATCCAATAGAACTTCAAACATCCGGAAACCTTCGGTAATAATTTCGACTTTACTTCCTTGTAGTACCGGAGAAAGGTTGCTATTTTTCAAAAGATTAACTAAATTAGCATACTCAGGCAAAATTTTAATATTTCGATTGAGCGCTAAGTTTTTAAAACTTAAATCTTTTATTTTTTGATATTTTTGTTCGGAATATAGCCGCATTCTCCGCGTATCCTGTCCGAAAAAATAATAAATAATAAGCCCGGCCAACGGAATGAGAATTAAAACCAACAGCCAAGCTATCGTTTTAATCGGATTCCTGTTCTCCGAAATTACCACTATTACCGCTCCTGCTATCAAAGCAATATATATAAGATACACGATAATGTGCAATGATAAAAGAAAATTCATTATGCTCGACATAATGTTAATGTTCTTTAAAAATTTCCACAGGCAAAATTACAACTTTTTTTGCTTTAAAACAATGGATTTTTATTCTTCCGGTGCAAAATCTAACTGTTTGCGTTCAAGATTAGCCTTTACCACTCTAATTTTCATCGGATCGCCTAAACAGTAACGCCGTTTTTTTCGGGTACCTACAAGGCTATATGTTTTTTCATCATATTCGTAATAATCGTCGTCCAAATCGCGGATTGGCACCATGCCTTCACAGGCATTTTCAGCTAATTCTACATATAATCCCCATTCGGTAACACCCGAAATAACACCGTCGAAAACCATTCCTATTTTATCCGACATAAATTCAACCTGCTTGTATTTGATTGAAGCGCGTTCGGCATTGGAAGCCAAGGTTTCCATATCAGAGCTGTGTTTACATTCATCTTCCAGCGATTGTTGATTGACGGAACGTCCTCCCGATAAATACCGCTCTAAAAGCCGGTGAACCATCATATCGGGATATCGTCGGATAGGAGAAGTAAAGTGCGTGTAATATTTAAATGCCAATCCGTAATGTCCAATGTTTTGCGTAGTGTATATCGCTTTCGCCATCGAGCGAATCGCCAGCGTTTCAATCAAAGGTTGCTCCCTTTTGCCCTGTACTTTATCGACCAAGTGGTTTATACTCTTTGATATTTCACTGTCGCTTCCCTTGTTTTTCAGTTTATAACCAAAACGGCGGATAAATTCGGCGAAATCAGATAATTTATCCGGATTAGGCGAATCATGAACTCTGTAAACAAATGTTTTCGCTTTTTTCCCTTTCGGAACTTTCCCAATGGATTCCGCAACATAACGGTTTGCCAGCAGCATAAATTCCTCAACTAATTTGTTGGAATCTTTAGCTTCTTTGAAGAATACTCGCAACGGTTTCCCGTTTTCATCTATATCAAACTTCACTTCAAAGCGGTCGAAATTAATTGCACCATCGCGAAAACGTTGTTCCCGCAGAATTTTTGCCAAGCGATCCAAAGTTAGGATAGGCTCCGAAAATTCAGTTTCATCCGATCCTGAAGCGGTTGCATTTTCGTTTTCAATAATTGCTTGCACTTCTTCGTAAGTAAAGCGGTGATTCGAATTAATGATTGTCCGGACAATCCGGTGTTTTTTAATTTCAGCATTATGCGTCATTTCAAAAACAATGGCGAAACATAATTTATCTTCTAAAGGACGCAAAGAGCAAAGACCATTGCTCAGACTTTCAGGGAGCATGGGGATAGTTCGATCAACTAAATAGACCGAAGTTGCTCGTTCAGAGGCTTCTTTGTCGATAATACTTCCCTGTTTCACGTAATAGGTAACATCTGCAATATGGACGCCGATTTCCCAGTTCCCGTTTTGCAATTTACGGATAGACAAGGCGTCGTCAAAATCTTTAGCGTCTTTCGGGTCAATCGTAAACGTGGTTACTTTGCGAAAATCTTCGCGCAAACGGATTTCAGTTTCCGGAATTTCGACCGGAATTTTTGCGGCGGCTTTTTCGACTTTTTCAGGATAACGATAGGGCAGCCCATATTCAACCAGAATGGCATGCATCTCGGTCGTGTTATCACCTGCGTTGCCTAACACATCAATGATTTCCCCTTCGGGATTATTTGCTTTTTCAGACCATTCGGTAATTTTCGCCACGACTTTCTGTCCGTCTTTTGCTCCATGCAATTTACTTTTCGGAATAAAAATATCGTTCGCTAATATTTTACTGTCTGTTAAAAGAAAAGCGTGATTTTTACCGACAGAAAGAACTCCGATAAATGTATTTTCAGCTCGCTCTAAAATCTCAATCACTTCTGCTTCGGGTGTTTTTCCCCTGCGATGGGCTAATATTTGTGCTTTCACTTTGTCGCCGTTCATTGCATGCATAGAATTTCGTTCGGCAACAAACAAAGAACTGCCTCCCGCTTCAGGAACAAAAGAATTTTTTCCGTTCGACCGCCGTTCAAATGTTCCTATGGCTAAAGTTCCCAAGCCATTCAATTTATATTTTCCTCTCTCGACTTCCAAAAGAAATTCATCTAAAAACAAATTTTCCAGTAAATTAGCAACCAATAACTTCCTCTCCTGCGAAGTAACTCCAATTTCGGCGCTCACTTGTTTGTAATTCATCACTTCCTTAGGATGAGTATTAAACAGATTAACAATCCGCTGGGTCATTTCTTTTTTAGTCAATCGCTTATCTGATTTCTTCACTTTCAATTTTTTGTCCATTTTATATTTTGATTCGTTTAAGTAGCAAACAAAACTACATGAAATTTTTCAAACGAGCAAAAATAATCATTGACATATTGAATTTTGTAGAAAAAAGTAGTATCTCCGCAGTGTATAAAAATTATTTATTAAAAAGTTACAATTATTATTGTGAACCTCCACCCATTATCTACTTTATAATATTTTTCGCCCGTTATGATACATTCAAATCCAGGCTTCTTTGATTTAAAACACTCATTTTTCCACTCTTTTCTAAAAATTCTTGCGAAAAATAATTGTTTTCATAAATAACGTCAGTTCGACCTAAGCGATTTTTTTAATAGCGTCTATGTCAATGATTTCTATATTCAACGCTTGGGACGCCTTGTATATTAACCACTTGCAGCCTTGCGTAACTGGCTAATATATAGGGTACTCAAGTCTTAAAAAAAGATTTGGGTACCCTTGATTTATAATTCTTGATTTATAATTCTTAATTCTTATAATGATACTCATACGACTCAATCACTTTTCCAGCCTGAGTAACCTTTTTCAATCTCCCGAAAGGATCGTAATCGTAGGTGGTTATTATGCCTTGAGGGTCGGTCATGGTTTGCATGCCAACAAGAGGTTTGTAGGTGTAGGTAGTGACCATGGCATTCGGCAGTTGCGTCCGCAGATTATTGATAGTTGTCCAATCCGAAGAAGTTG
>JGI24699J35502_11133485_pt1 | contig 10997 bp, 1 predicted proteins | sample TergutMp193P4_FD_35502 | JGI IMG/M metagenome (IMG submission 35502) | reverse complement strand
ACGCCCCGGTTCCGTCATTGCCCAACGTTCCCCTGTCGCTGTAGGTATACGTCTTCAGTTCGCCGAAATTGCCGTTCAGGTAATATTCGTAAAAACTCTCGTTCGCGGTCAGGCCGTCCGCCTGTCCCTCGTACACCGCCGATTGCGTGTATTTCAGCGGGGTGAAGGCGATGGCGCGGTCGGTACAGAAGTTATTATCGGCCGTGAACGTATAGTTGTCGGCGGAAGCCTTCACCTTATAGGCATAGTATTCGCTCACGCTTTCGGTGTATTTGTTGCCCGCCGCATCCTCCACCGCCGAACGGATCGGGTTGCCCGCGGTGTACACGGAATTCACGTCATATTGTTGAATGGATTGGCGGTAGACTTTGTTTTCTTCGCCCGATTCGGTGTCGATGCTCTTGGTAATGACTTTGCCGAAGCCCAGGAACTCGCGTTCGTGGCGTTCCAGACGTCCGCCCGAATAATCGAAAATAACCTTCGTGTCTGCTCCGTCATCGCCGATGCCGTCGTTTGTTTCCACGGACTTCATCACCCATTTGCCGGAGGGATGGTCATACGTGGCCTCCGAACGGGCATAATCGAGGGTGAAGCTGCCGCCCAGAGGATTGTAAACGGTTTTCAGCTTTCCGGTGCGGGCAATGGCGGAACGGTAAACGGTCATTTCACCTTCCCTGTCCGATGATACGATGTCGGGGAAGCCGTCGCCGTCGATGTCGCGCAATTCCGTCAGGGTACGGCTCATGCTTCTGCCGGTATTGACACCCGGATTCAGCGATAATTTAAGCGGGGCAAAAGGTATCGGAATGAGAATATTGGTTGAATATGCCGCATTCAGCGATTCCGCCGTGGATGCGGACTTACCGATATCCGACACTCCCTGCCACACGATTTCCGTCGTGAATCCGTTTCCGGTGTTAAAGGCCGCTTTGACTGCACTGCCGTCTTTCCATACCTTATCCGGTAATCCGTCGCCGTTCAGGTCGGTCAACGTATAATTTTCCTTACTCGAAGTCGTCGTCAATCCGAATCCCGCCGATATACTGCCTCCGCCGAAATTAAATCCGATACCCGCATTCACCGTCGAGTTTTCCCCTTCCTGAATTGATTGCAATTCCCAATCGACCGGATCGGTAAATCCGTAACCCAGATTCAGCCGGACACGTTTATCGGACAGTATTTTATCCGGCAGGCCGTCGCCGTTGACATCCATAAAGGTTTCCACGGCACGGTCTCCTCCTTCGGGAATGTCGCCCGTCACTTTCATATTCTTTGCACTTTGGATGGCGATGAGGGCTTCATCCCTTTTGGTTACATCCCTGAGTCCGTCCTTATAGGTATATGTACCCGACCGCCCCCACATTCCGTTGTCAATGGAACTTTGGGCGCTGAAATATTTGGCTGTGTTTGAAACACTCGATGCGGCATGAACAGGGCTGCCTCCCAAGCCCCAGCCTTTCGTTTCGCTTTCACTCCTGTGGTTGGATATGCCGGATACCGTTTCCCCGTCGAAACCGCCTTTGGTATTCGTTATCTGGATCCGGTTTGGGGAGATAATGTCCGGATAACCGTCCCCGTTCATATCGGCGAATGAAAGCATCGTCCTGCTTTCTCCTTTGGAATCGCTGTAGGTAACACCCATTGCCCCGGTCATATCCGCTTTACTGGTACTCTTGGTTTCCAAAGTCACACCGACGGCGCCCGAACCCGGAATGCAACTTCCCGTTACCGGACTGCCGCCGCTTACTCCGGCAAGCGGATTGGTCAGTATGACATTCTGTTCGTTTAGACGGGAACTGCTGATTATGTCACCTTTTATATATGAATTCTCATTCTGCCCGATCCGGCAGGGTTGATCCGTCTTATCGACTCCCATCGGAATAAATACCATGGATAAAGGCGTGATATTTTCATTTCCGCTTTGCGGTAATTTAAGCAGCGATTCATCTATCGGATTTCCGGAACGGCCTTCGGCCGCGTTATAGACAAACTGTCCCCATCCCCGGTTAATAATACCGAACCCGTCGTAATCACGGGTGGTGAACATATCGGCGGCAACCGTCGTGCCTGCGGCATTTACGGTTATAAGAGCCGAAGGATTGCCCAGTGCGGACAATAAAGCCGCATCCGTTACATAGTATTCCACCCGGACGGTACCTGCCGGTGCGGCAACCGAATTGATGATTGAACTTGCCGCCACCACACCGCCGGTAACGGTTACGGTCTGTTTGGCTATCAATCCCGTAATATTCTTCACGGCCATCAGAAGCGTTCCGTTTACGGAAGTGTTTGCAATTCCGGTAAGCCCCGAAAACCGGGGTTCCACCCGCAGATTGCCATCTGCCGCCAAGTCATAAGGTTGTCCTTCCGCCATTTGACGTGCAAATGTCGTATAGGAAACATTCGCAACGGTACGGGTCTCATTCCCGTCAATCATATAAGTGACGACCGGCAACCATTTCACTTTTTCAAAAGCGATATTCGTCTGCGTCACCACTTCAAATTTCAGGTTAAGCCCTCCCATGGGATTGCTTATATCGAAAGTCAGTTCACCGGAATATGTTTCATCCCATGCAAAATCACGTGTATAGACAACTTGGGTTTGATAGGAAGGATTATTGCTTCCGTCTTCCAGTTTTTCTTCATTCGATAATGTAATTTTCAGGGTAACATTGTCGGAGGTCACCGGTTTTTCAAATGTGCCGGTTACAGTTGCCGGAACAGGATTCATAAGGCGTACCGGCTGATCTTCGCTGATCACGTCGGCTTCGCTTACATTGAATACTGCCGTGCCGAGCCCGTCCGGATTGATCCGGTTGGTTTTATCCGTATAGGTAATGACCGGATCCCATTTTACCCGGTCGAACGCTCCGTTTGCGGTTTCACTTGTTCCCGACTGTACACGGAAATAAACTTTCTGCCCTTTGGTAACGGCAGCGCCGCTTACGGTTGCGGGATAGGACGCGAAATCGCCTTTGGCGATGGATTTATTCCATTTTTCCGTGCCTGCAACCTGAATGGCCACGCGCACGCCGTCGGCATTTTCATATTCGGTTTCGTCATATCCGGCTTCGGGTTGTTGCAGGCTGACGTTCCCTTCTATCCCGATCGTTCCGCTATAGGGCGCTTCCCAAACCCTTACGACATCCTGTAAGGGCGAGCCGGCTATTATTTCGGCTTGTTCCAGGGGATCCGGTTGCGTATCGGAATCGTCAATGATGCCTCCGCCGTTGATCGGACTCGGCGTATCGCCGCTGCTTAAGGTGAAGGTCGGCACGAGGTTGCCCGCGGCGTCTTTTTCGATATGGTTGAAATAAACTTTACCGTCGGAAACCAGGTCGGGCAATCCGTCATTATTCACATCGGCAAAATATACCTGTGTCCTGGATGTTGTACTGCTGTTGTCGTATCCTTTCACCGCCGTCGCCGCAAGATAGCCGACTGCCGTGTTAAGGCCCGTCGTCGTCGTTTTTGAGGTTGATCTTGAAAATTCTTTTATCCCCTTTATTTCAATTTCATCGCCGTATTTTGTTCCGGAACCGGTTATCCGGGATATATTCGGGCGGTAATACAGACTGCCGTTTTTTTGGTACACTTTATCGGGTAATCCGTCACCGTTAATATCAATCATTGCCGACAATCCCTTGGACGTGCTGTTGGAATAGCCCGCCGATCCGCCTATGGTTCCGCTTTTTGTTACAGGCTCGAAATTCCACGGGCCCACTCCCGCATAGAAAGAAGCACTCGTGGATGTGGTCACGCTGCCGCCCAAAGCCGAAGCCTTGTCGCTGAACCCGTCGATGCCCATGCTCGAAACCGGGTTGACAAATCCGGCGTCTATCCCGTCATCGGGCAGATTCCATGTTTCGGCGTCTGCTTCAAAAGGCCTGTATCCTTCCGCGGATTTCACATCATCATAGTAATCCATATCGTGCGAAGCGAATACGTTTCCTTCGGAGTCGATATGGTTTATTCTGCTTAATACGTTTGTATTGAAAGCCCCCGTTTTGTATTCGAAGGTATAGCTGCGCAGGGGTTTCCCTTCGAAAACGACGTCGACCCGGTCGAGCAGCCGGTTCTCCGAGGTCAGGAATCCGTAACGGCCCGAATTGATCTTTTTATCCTTTTGCGAGTTGTTTGTCAGGGTGACGACCGTATGCGCGTCGGCGCCCTTGTTGCCTGCGCGGATTTCTTTAAGGTAGAGCGCTTTGGCCGTCAGTCCGCCCCTTACCGGTTCGTCCGCCGCTTCATAAATATATTCGATCCGGTCGCCGTGCGGTTCTTCCACCCGCGAAAGCTTCCACGAGGCAATCACCTCCCTGTCTCCGTTCAAGGTTCCGGCCGTCCCCTTCAGCACGCCGCCGTTTCCGCCGTAAGTGTATACCGTACCCGATTTGTCGGTCACTTCCCACGTGTAGTCGGAGGGTGAACTTCCCTTCCGGATGATCTTCGAAAAACCGCCTTCGTTGCGCAGGTAGAACCTGCGGTCGGCCTTGCGTGCGATTTTGTCGCCGCGGTGTGCCACGGAAGGTTCCCCGTTGTCGTCCGTGGTCATTAACATACCGCCGTTCAACAGGTAGGTTTCGGTTTCCGTCGCATCGTCGTAGCGCGGCACGCCCCAGCGCGTATCCACACTTATGCCCGGCGTGTTTAAATCCCAGCCTTCCCCGAGCAGGCCGCTTCCGGCGTCGCTGTTGTATGAAATACCCGGATTCGGCTGCATTCCGTTGCGTGCCGGCGGCATCTCGAAGGAATAGCTTAATCCCGCCGAGCCGCGGTTATCGGCCGTCGGCGGGGCAATGAGTCGTACCTTGGCCGTCGGATCCGCCGCTTTGATACCGTTCATCGTCGTAGGGGCAAACCCTTGCGTTTCGGGCGACTCCGGGGTTTGGATCACCCCGTTGATCATATCGGTGAAGTGGGTGGTGCGCGATACGACCAGTTGATTCTTTTTATCGAGGGTATCGCGTTCCAGGGCCAGCCAGTGCTTTGTATCCAGATCGAAGTAATAGGTCCTGATATCGTCTTCGGTGAATCCGTCCGGAATTTTGGTGCGGTCGTATTTAATGATTACCGTTGCGCCGTCCGCAAACAGCTCGCCGTGGGGAAGGAAGCGGTAACCCTTATACTCCGCCGTTACGTTGTTCATGCCCATATCCAATGCGGGCACATCGACCGGACGCAGGGTCGATACCGTAACGCTTTTGGCCGGTGACAGCAGGGCGCCGGCTTCCACTTTCAGCAATGCGGAAGCCAACCGCAGTTCATCCGCTTTCCCTTTCCGGAAAGTTTTGGAATCCCGCCGGATATTGTTGTCCGGCGCATATTCGAAGGACGCGGTGTCACCCCGGGTAAATATGATTTCTTTCGATGATTCCTTCCCGCCGGCCGATACGGCTTTTATATTCACCCTGCGGGAATCGTTTACCGGAACGACGGCTTCGAATTCCCCGTCGCGCACGGGCGTTTCTTTTCCGTCTATATAAACTTTCGCTCCCGCCGTGTCTTTCTGCCGGATAAATCCGTGCAGATACCCTTTGTTGCCGTAGCCTGTCCCCGTACTGTTGACAACCAGCGGGGAGGTGCCCGCGTCTTTTTCTATTTCAATCGAGAGGCTGCTTACCTTATACCCGTAATCATCCCCCTCCGGAAGACTGAAGAGGATGCGGTTTTCCCCTTTTTTCAGCCGGGCGGGGTCAATTTCCGTGCGTTGCAGGCTTTTTCCGCCGGAGAGTTTCACCAGATACCCTCCCGCAGCCGGCCGGTCGTTGACGGCATAAGGGACTCCCGTATAATCGGCCACCCCTTCCAACTCGTAGCTCAACCATGCCCGGTCATTTTCCGCCGGCCGCCGGTCCAACGAAACGGTAAAGATGTTGTCCGCCGGGTTGTCTGTCTGTCTGTCCCCGTATTTACCCACGATACCCTCTTTTTGCACGGACGGGTATCGTACGGTTGCCGTGTTTGCGGCAGCCGGAGGATTGGCGGCGGTTGCCGCCGTTTCCTTTCCGGATGCCGGCTCCGCCGCCCCGGGTACGGATGTTTCCGCAACCGTTTCACGGGTTGCCTTCTCACTGCTTTTACTTCCGGCAACGGTATCCGTTCCGGCGATTCCCCATGCCAGGGCCAGTGCCGCACCTGTTACGATGACGGCTGTCAGACTTTTTCTTAATTGTTTTTTATAGGATGTCGACATAACTGTTTTTTTCTGATATATGTTTTTATATTGATGCCGGTTTCGGTTACCGGATAAAGATATTCTTGGAGTATTCCCCGTTGTTCAGGGTGACCGCCTTGATGATGTAAACCCCGGCGGCCGGAAGCTCTATGTCCGCCGTCTGTATCTTTTGGGGTACGGTCAGACTCAGCTGTTTCACTAAAATTCCGTTTGTGGCGTAGACCGCGAATGACACCTCATCCGCCTCTTCAAATTCCACCTGCGCGGTAACCGTCAGCGAACCCGGCGCATAGGTCAGCGTCAGCGGATTCTCCGGCTGCGGAATCTGTTGCTGTTGCGGAGGCGCCGGTTGTATTCCGCAGGGATCTTCCACGGAGAGGTTGTACGTCAGGGAAGCGTTGTCGGATCGTGTGGTTTGAATGCCGTTCATTGCCGTCCAGTTATAATCGGCCAGATTGAAAAATCCGACCGCATTCACGTTCAGGATTTCGGCCGGGCCTTCGCTTACGTCGATCAATCCGTAGAATTTCACCAGATAATCCAATATACTGATACTCGTCGAGCCGATCTCCGCCCCGTTTTTGTAATAGGTGACCTTATTCATCGTTTTGCCCACTTTCAGCACATCGCCCGCGGCAACGGTGATCCCCAGGGCGGTCGCTTTCCCGCTTACCACTTTGTACAGCGTGTTTCCCTGTTTCTTCAGTCCGTAATGGATGATGTTTTTCGAGCTGGTGATGTCTTCCGTAATGTTGGTGTAACCGACCATATAGGTGTCGGACAGATTGGTGACCGTCCACTCGAGGCTCCCTTCGAATACCGGCAGGTAATTGGTCGTTTTGGCGCGGGCAGGCGTTCCCGCCGGATTGCCGCTTTCGATATTGAATCCCCCGGCTTCTTCTATTTTCAGCTGGTAATTGCCGCCCCGGAGTCCCGTCAGGCGGATGGTATAACCGTTCTCACGGCCCGTCCTGACGACTTCGCCCGTGGAAGTGTCGGTCAGCGTGTAATTGAACGCACGGTTCCCGGAGGTCAGGTTGATGGTTGCTTCCCCGTCGGCCCCGCCGCATCCCGGACCGGTGACGGCGATGTTCCCGGCAATGCCCGATGCCATGTAAGCGAAGGAAAACACATCCGCCCCGTTGCCGTCGGTATCGAAAAACACATTGTTAAAGACGGCCTTTTGCCTGACGGCATCCGTTTCATCCGCCGGGATATATTCCGTACCGGCAGCATCGAAATTGCCCGTACCGGTACGGTCGACAACCAGGTAACTCTTTCCCGTGCCGTTGCCTTTAAAGCCCGGGGCAACGGCATACGACAACTCTATACGGTTACCCGTATCGGTGAAGCCGCCGTGACGCAGATTGATGTTTACGGGAAGGATCCCTTTGGTAATGGCGATGGAGGCATACCAGTCCCTGCCTTCATCCCGGGGGTCGACGGTGATTTCACTGCCGGCAAGCCGGCTGCCGTCCACGCGCAGGAAAACCTTGTTCCCCTGTTTTTCGACTTCCAGACGGCCGGTCAGTACCAGCGTCGTAAAAGAGTTTTCCGCTGTCACGCCTTTCACAATCGGATAAACCTTGTAATCCGGGGAGATGTAATACCCGTAGTCGTATCCGCCGGCGGCAACAAATCCTTGTCCCCCGAATTTAAGGTAGATATCGCCGAAAATGGTGGTGTAATCGATGCCGATGTATCCGTCGGCTTCTTTCAGCGGAATCTTGGTATAGGCATATCCGGTGGCCGGAGCGCCGGCGCTTATATCCTTCGAAACTCCGGTGACGAAGCCCGACGGGTTGAAAGTCAACCCCTGCGTTTCCCAGCCCAAGGTTTCGGACGTGTTTGTGATATTGGTTTTCAGCAGCCATTTCCGGTCCATCATCTTGATGCCGAGTACGCCTTCGATGTCCTTCAGGCCTGTGGAAGCGTTGTCATCTCCCCAGAAAGCGTAAGTCCCGTCATCCATCGGATTGCCGTATTGCCGTCCGATCACCAGCAGACGGGAAGAGGAGGTACGGTTGTTCGGATTGCCCAGATAATAGTAGTCGTACAGGTCGGAATAGTTCGGCCCTTCCTCGTAGGCGGTGGCCGATTCCCGCTGGTACAGTCCGCCCGCATTGTCGCGGTATATGGCGGTGATCCGGTTGTTATAGTCCGGATTTTCCTCATAGTCCCACAGCAGCCGTCCGTCGCTCCCGATGTAGGAAACGGGAAGGGACAGTCCGTATTTGACGGCCAGATAGGAATCCACCCGTCTCCTTTCCAACGGATTCAGCAGACGGTTGTAAGCGATGAATTCGGGAATGTAACCGGTAAACTGCCGGTTGGCCGAAAGCGGGATGTTAAAGGTGGAAGTGTTGTTTGTGTTACCGGCCTTGTAACAGCCGAAGGAGAGTACGGCCTTGTCGCGCTCCCCCCAGATGCCTGTGCTTGGCGGGATGCTTCTGTAATAGGCGGCGATGCGCATGGATCTCTCCCGGAATTTATTCGCGTCCGTTTCCGCATCATTAGACGAATACATCAAGTCCATGCCGGAGGTTTCCCCGTAGTTGAAAGCGGATTTACCGCTTTGTACGCTCGGATATATCTTGTCGGTACTGAGCCAGACCCCGCTTCCGGGACGCCCGTTCAGACCGTAAAGCAGCACCTCGGAATTGAAATCGGCGTTCGGTGCGAACACTCCGAAGATGACGGCCTGCGAGAGATTGGAGCGTTTGAGCATGACCTCCCGCGTTTTGGTGTCGAGCAGCTTGTCCAGGCTGATGGCCGGATGACCGTTATAGCTGCGGAAATTGTTTGTGACATACTCCGTCCCGGAAGCGGCTCCCTGCACGTCGTAGACGTTCAGACGCAGGGAATCCCCGCCGTAATCGACCCAGTGGTGGCTGCCGGCCGGATTCGCACCCGTCGGCATGCTTTGAAACCATAACTCGGGCGAGCCGACACCGCCCGGAGACTGTGCCCGGGCTCCCGGCGGCAGCAACAAAAGAGGCAGCAGCGCCGGAAAAATCATTCTTGAAATTCGTTTCATAATATTAATGTTATTATTAATGATATTTATAATATTGCTTCACAAAAAATATAAAACGCCTCCCCTTCCGATACGGATAAAAAATATATTTTTATGCATATCGCCGGTAAAGCCACGCCCGGATTTCAATAAGAATCCCCATGACGAATCCTTATTTTGTTTAAGCTTTGCTACGGGTTGCCCCCGTATTATTGCTTAACCCCGTCCGTACGAAAAAACGGTGATCCGGAAATGAAGGCAATACAAGAATGGTGGGACACGGTATAAAATAATATTATACCGTATTAATTATCAGTATGTTACAGATAAGACATCCATTTGCTTGCTTAATCCGTCACCTTATTCATTAAAACATCGATAATCACAGAATAAATCCCGGTTGAATATATATTCGTTATTTTTAATATAAGTCCGCCGGATTAAAGCGGCCCGGATTTAAAAAAACAGGAAATTATTTTGTGAATGTTTTTCGCGGGCAAAGCTACAAAAATATCTCTTATACGATATAATATTTTTTGAAGAATGTTTTTGCCGAAAACAATAAAATATTGTGAAAGCCTTTCCGGAAGGGGGGCGGGAGTGAATGTTAAAAATGACGGGTCACTGCTTTTGCCTTAACTTTTAACCTTTATTAATAATTAAACAACCATTTCCGGCCGGGAATAGAAAGTGAAGAGTTGAGAGTTAAGAATGAAGAGTTAAGAATTGAGAGTTAAGAATTGAAAATGAGGTCAAAGGTATAATCACCCGACTCTTAATTCTTAATTCCTTCTGTCGCGACAGGGTGGGCTGTAAAAATGTGGCAATGTCATAAAAATATTCATTTCTTCCGGTCCCGTCAGGGACTGAATATCGGTAGAATAATGTCAGGCCCCTTTTCGCCCAAGTCCGTCAGGGACAAAATGTTTTCCTTTTCACATTACGTCCCTGACGGGACTTGGGCTAATGTCGCGTCAAGGATGAGTAGAGGCTAAAATGTGTCCGCATCATATTTTTTGAACGCAAAGGCACAAAGCCACGAAGAAGGATAAAGCTTAGCGTCTTGGAAACTTAGCGCCTTAGCGTTAAAAATATTTAAATACAATATCTTATCGTTGACGCGACACTAGGTTGGAAATCCCTTTTCTACCGATATGTTGTCCCTGACGGGACGGAAAACAATATTTTTCGGAACATAATTCCCCCGCCGCGGCGGACATGCTGTCCGTCCTTTGTCTGTTCAAAAGGACTTGCAGTCCGACTTTTACTCCGATTTTCATGATAATAAAGAAACATAATGCCAATAAAAACATTTTATGATTATCGAATGTTATACCTACCTGTTCCCGCGCAGGTGGAGTGTAAAAAATGTTTCAATATCATAAAAATATTCATTCTTTTTTGTCCCGTCAGGGACTGAATATTGGTAGAATAATATCAGCCCCCTTTTCGCCCAAGTCCCGTCAGGGACAAAATATTTTCCTTTCCGCATTACGTCCCTGACGGGACTTTGGACACCGGAGAAATTCTCCTTTCTACCGATATGTTGTCCCTGACGGGACGGAAAACAATATTTTCCGAAACATAATTCTCAAAAAAACCGCCACGACGGACATGTTGCCCCGCCGCGGCGGACATATTGTCCGTCCTTTGTCTGTTCAAAAGGACTTGCAATCCGACTTTTACTCCGATTTTCATGATAATAAAGAAACATAATGTCAATAAAAATATTTTATGATTATCGAATGTTGTACCTACTCATTCCCGTGCAGATGGGGTGTAAAAAATATTTCAATACCATAA
>JGI24699J35502_11133486_pt1 | contig 11015 bp, 10 predicted proteins | sample TergutMp193P4_FD_35502 | JGI IMG/M metagenome (IMG submission 35502) | reverse complement strand
AAAAAAAATAAATGCGTGATATGGAATTAAACGTTATATATAACAAAGACTGTCTCGAAGGTATCAAAGAATTACCCGACAACTCCGTTGACGCGGTCATAACCGACCCGCCTTTTTTCTTGGGCGTTACGCACAACGGTCAAAAGGGCGAATATTCCGACCTGATAATTATGAAGCCTTTTTTCAGCGGTCTGTTTTTTGAAATCAATCGGGTATTGAAAAATACGGGTAAGGCGTATATTTGCACGGATTGGAGAACCTACCCGTTTTTATATCCCGTCCTGTCGGAATATTTACCGATTAAAAATCTTCTTGTATGGTATAAAGGCGATTCGGGAGGCAATCAGTATATGAACTCGCACGAGTTTGTTATCTTCTGCTCAAAAGGCGGAGAAATCAATATCGGCGACGAAAATACGATAAAAATACCCGGCTTCGCGGCTGGTGCAAAAAGAACAAACGGTCAAAAATTACATCCGACACAAAAACCGGTTGAATTATTCGAAAAATTCATATTAGATTCGACAAACAAAGACGATACCGTCTTGGATTGCTTCATGGGAAGCGGAACGCTTGCGATTGCAGCCATAAAAACGAAACGCAATTACATCGGCTTTGAAATACAGGAGAAGTATTGCAAGATTGCGCAATGCCGGATTAACAAATTCACCGGCGATTTTCATTCGAAGATTGAGAATTTCAATAATGAAATTAATTTGTTTACATAATCTTTTGACATACAACATCAAATTAAATGCGGAAAAATTTTGATGCCAAAAATAAAGTTATTAACTTTGCAGCATTACCGGAATATACGATGTCCGGTATGCAAAAGAATACTTGTTAAAGTATCGGAGGATACAACGGGTACAATCTTACTTTATTGCCGGAAATGTAAGCGTTCTTTTGCTGTCTCCGTTTAACGGATTCGCGTCCTTCGAGACCAAAGTAGAGCCGGTGTTATAAACATTATAACGAGAGCCATTGACTGCCCAAAGGTAGTTGGTGGCTCATTTTGTTTTAAAAAATATTATGGATAAAATTTTAAAAACAATTAATAAAGATTTACAATTTTTATTTATACGGTATGAGCAAACGAATTAAAATATCATACGACGAAAATAATTTCAATCTTCACACTGACGAAGGAATGGAATTGCTTGAAAAATCAATCCGTAAAGTCGGCGTGATTGAGAGTATAACCATATCTTCCGACGAAAAGATAATTTCAGGAAACGCACGACATGAAAAAATAAGCGAAGTATTGGGAGATGCTGAACCTATTATTGTTGAAACCGACGGAACAAAGCCTATAATTTTGAAGCGTACCGACATCAAAAGGGGAAATCTTGTAAAATACAAGGTGAAAAAAGACGGAAAATTTAACGTAAATATCGACAAGAACGAGTTGAAACGATTACTTAAAGGAAATGACGGATAAGCAAGCTACACATTTAAAGCAAGTAATTGAAATAGCCGATTATATCTACTCAAATGACGACAAGAAAATGTCGGATGTTTTGTCGTATTTTGCGGAAAAATGCGGGAAATCTCAAAGGACTGTCGAAAGGTGGTTGGAAGAAGCTAATAGATACAATTTAGAACGCATACAAAAGCAAGAAAAGATAAGAGATGATATATTAGCCGAACAAACAAAAGAAGTCGTCAAACAGGTTATATTAAGCCGAAATCGAAGCCTTGAGATTTTGTCGAACATAGCCGAAGGTAACGCAAGAAAAGTACCTACAGAAACGGCGTTAATTAATGGAGTTGAAAAAGCGGTAAGCTGGCAACTTGAATATCCAAGCGACGGTGACAGAACAAAGGCTATTCAGCAAATAGCTAAAATGGAAGGGTGGGACGCGCCTACGAAAACGGAAATATCATTTCCGACCGCAATAAATTTTATACTTGACAATGGAAGAAGGGAATGAAAGAGATGTTCATTTGTTTTCTAATCAAATAACTGCTTTACAGTATTTGAGAAAAGAAAACACAGAGGTAAACGAAGTCCTTTACGGCGGCGGCGCTCGTGGTGGAAAAAGCTATCTCGGTTGCATATGGCAAATTTCGCGAAGAATGTCAATGGCTGGAAGCGTAGGATTAATAGGACGTGAAGAATTGACCAAATTAAAAGACACAACGATAATCACTTTTTTTGAAGTATTAAAAGACATGAATGCTTTGCATTTTTTTCATTATAACGCGCAAACTTTAACGGCAATATGTGCAAATGGAAGTATTATTTTTTTTAGGGAATTAAAATATATTCCGTCAGACCCTGAATTTGACCGCTTCGGCTCTTATGCAATAACAGATTTATTCATTGACGAAGCACAGCAAGTGAGTGCAAAGGCTATTTCGGTATTAAAAGGTCGTTTTTCGGTTTTAAGAGGAAAAAATCCCGATGGCTCGCAGTGGCACACAATTCCCAAAGCTCTTTACACTTGCAATCCGAAACGCAATTGGATTTATTCCGATTTTATATTACCTTATAAGAATGACACACTAAGAAATGACAGAAAATTCATTAAATCGCTTCCGATAGATAATCCATATACAGACAAATCATATATCGAAAATCTCTTAAAAGCCGACAAGGTAACTGTACAAAGGCTGTATTACGGAAATTTCGAGTATGACGATGATCCATCCGCACTTTGTGATTATGATGCAATATCAGATATATTCACGAATGATTTTGTCACGGGTGGAGACAAACGAATATCGGCCGATCTGGCAATGAAAGGACGCGATAAATTTATAGTCGGATTATGGAACGGTTTAGAAGTTAATATAAAGATAGACAAACCTTTGTCAGACGGAAAAGGAATAGAATCCGATTTGAAGAATTTAATGATTGAAGAATCGGTTCCGAGAAGCAAAACGATTGTTGATGCAGACGGAATGGGGGCTTATCTCGAATCGTACCTTAATGGAATTAAAGAGTTTCACGGGGGAGCGCTGCCGTTCAATAAGGATTATTTCAATCTCAAATCCGAATGCGGATTTAAATTAGCCGAAGTTATTAATAAGCGGCAAATCAAAATTATTTGCAATAAGGAGCAAAAGCAGCGAATAATTGAAGAAATCGGAGTTTTGAAACAATATGATATAGATAACGATACGTCAAAGAAACGAATTATTTCAAAAGAAGAAATGAAGCAATTATTACAGCATTCTCCGGACTATTTAGACATGTTAATTATGGGAATGTATTTCGATATAAAACCTGTAAGCAGAGGAATAAGACGAATGTCATATAAAATATAGTTATGTTATCAAAGTTAGAGAAAATAATAAAAAGGGCAAATGATTCATATTTAATAGAATATGAAGAATTAAACATGATGAATGCGAAGGCGGATGAAATAAAATACAGCCAGCCTTTCGCCTACATAGAAGAATTCAGACAGGGAGAATATGGGAAAACAGGATTTTGGAGCAGCAAAACAACGCGAGTAGAAATCTGGTTTTGCCGATTTATCCAGTTTCAAAACAATGCAATTGAAAGGGAAGAAATAAGGAATGCGATTGAAAATGAAATTGTTTTTCCATTCATAGAAGAATACAAGAAGGAAACAGCATTGAAGCAACCTGAAAAATGGAAATGGTTTTGTTCTCCTCCGCGATTTGATGCCAATGAAGTATCCATTATGTTGCAATTTGATTTTAACGAACTGAAATGTTAAAACACATCCACATACAAGAAGGCGAATTAACCTACAAGCAAAGGATTGCTCTTGGCGAGTTGTTTATGAGTGAAGAAACTTACGAAGATAAATTCAAAGAGACATTCCACATCTTGCATGAGATTGAACTGGATTTTTCGAATAATGAAGAAATGAAAATGTTTGCCGAATATTTTCAAGAAGTCATTGACGGGTTGCAATATTGGATTAACAAAGAAAAGGAGTTGTTAGACTACCAGCCGGAACCGGAAGAAATCAGAGCCGGGATAAGAGAACTGGGCGAAAAAATTTCTTATTACGGAACGCTTAAAACTCTTGCAAAAAATTATGCGCAAGACCCTGACAAGGTATTACGCTGGAAATATGGGAAAGTGTTTGGCATCCTATACACGGACTTGGAAGAATTTAAGTATCAAAAAAGGTTAAACAAAGAATACGAAAAAAAATATAAAAATTGATAGACACTCAAACCATATTAAAAGAGGAGCTTGAACAACTAAGAGTTGATGTCGTAGACAGACAAAAAGAAGTTGGAGCGTGGGCTTCCGGAAATACCGCCGCCGGATACGAGACAGCAGTAGAAAGCGGCTATCATGGTTGGATGGGCGGATATTCCTACGTAGAGGTTTTAGAGGTTGGAAGAAGACCGGGCAAAGTCCCTGTTTATTTTAAGGAAATAATTAAACGGTGGATCATTGCAAAGGGACTGCAATACCAGAGCGAACGTGAATTAAACCGTATGGCTGCATCCATTGCATGGGTAATCCGCAAAGAGGGAAGCTATCTCCACCGGCATGGATACAGAATAGATATATTTGCCGAACCTCTTGAAAGATTCTACAACCGCTTAAATCTCCGTTTAATGACTTATTACGCATTACAAATAACAGAAACCATAGCATGGCAATAGCAACGCAAACGCCGCCGGCGATACATACGGCATTCAATCCGGTAATTTTGAAAATATCAGCTACCGAACAAGAAGATATAGACGCAGGACATACTATCGCAATCAATAAAAGGATCAATGAATTAGCGATTGATGAAAATATCAATGTCGCATTGTTCGGCGAATTCTTTAACCATGTGGTAAGGTTTGAGTTATCGGAAATTTTGAAAAACTGGTTTTCAGATAAAATAACCGTACTAACGCAATGTTCCTATTGTTACTTGGATGAGAAATTAGCGTTCATGTATCAAATCGTTCCAAACGACCTAAGCTTCAATAATTCAACTCACATAGCCGTTAACGCCGTCGTTCAGCTGCAACGGAATCCGGACATTACCGCTTGGGGAAATCGGTTTTTAACAAACATGCCTGTATTGAGAAAATACGAAGGCTATCCGCTCGATATTTCTTACTTAAACAACTCCCAAAAGGCCTTTGTGAGTTTCAGCGGCAACACATTGAATCGCTACGAATCCATTCCTAAACGGCATTTTTCAATTTCTATACCGGACGGCATTTCGTCTGTCATTATTTCAGACATACCTTTGACCGTCGACCTTCTGACAAATTCCGATAAACAGATTCTTACCAACGATTCGAAAAACATCGTAGTCAGAAATCCGATTAAAGCGTCCATTCAAGTATCGGAGGAACTGTTGCCGTCCTGCATTCCCGGAAGTCCATTTTATGTCCGTTGGATTAACCAGCTGGGGGGTTTTGATTATTGGATGTTTTATTTGAATCAAATTTATGAACAAAGCGTCAATACCCTAACGGCGGCAAGTCCGGTAATAGACGATATAATGAATGCAAATTATATTGAATATGAAGTAAATAAAGAGACAGAAAAAACGATTACAGTGGGCGCAGGAAATCTTATCGAGTTGGAATACAATGAACTGCTAAAAATCTCCACGTCTCCTTTAGTGGAGGTATGGGACATGGAAGTACAAAAGTGGTACCGCGTGTATGTTGATTCCGGGAAATTCGAAAACAGCACAAGAAACAGGAGAAAAGAAATCGAAATAGAATTCACATTACCCGTTCCGCAAATACAATTTTAACATGAGGCAAAAATACAGAATATTGATAGAGGACAAAAAGGAGATATGGCAGGAACTTGATCTTGGAAGCGATAAACTGGCATGGACGTGCCAGACAAACAATATAGCTGAATTGGAGAGCCGTCAAGCGTCTTATTCCCAAAACATCAAATTGCCCAAAACGATCCGTAATATACAGATATTCGATTATGCAAACATTTTTCAATCGGCCACTAATTTCCAGTATCAAAGGCATAATTGCCGCGTATATTGTGCGGATCGCGCCATAGCTGGGAAAGGATCGTTTTTAATTCTTCTGAAAGTATCCGACCACTTCGAGTGCCAAATACTTTCAGGAAACGCCGGCTTTTTCGAAAACTTAAAGGACGCTCCTATGAGTGATTTGGATTTGGGCGTTTTTTTAATTTGCAACAATTCGATGAACCCGGACACATGGCATCCGGCGTATAAGATTGCGTACGGGATAGACTTTTCATTGAGGGATTTTCAAGGTGAAATCAATCCGGTTTTATGGCCGATCGGAATAAGCAGGGTCAGCATAGGATTAAAATATCCCGTTGTATCTATTGATTTCATATTGCGCCAAATCCTTTTAAGGAACCGCTATACGCTTGAATCCAATGAATACGGCTGGGAAAATAAGTATTTGTCCTTGACGTCGGTCAATGTAGAGGCAGATATGACTGCATTAGAGGTGAAAGTCCATACAGCTGGATTTACTCAAGTTGATCCGAATGTTCAACAATTAAATTTTTTGGTAGATAAAGACAGGGACAGTTTAACCAATCCGACCGCTTACGAAGGATTCAGCGCCATTGAATATTGGTTTGACGGCAGCGGAGGTAAAGTATTCATTGAATCCGTTACAGTGGGCGATTTCAATCCTGGAGGAACTTTAACGATAAGAGAGACAGGGAAACCGGATTATATTCACCGGCCCTTTGTACAGCAGGATGGAAACATAGATGGAGTAGAAAAAACGTTTGAACTTTATAATGATCGGATTAAGAGTGCGCTTATTTGGTCCAGAAGGAAGATGGGTTCAAATATGAATTTTACCCTTACAATCATTAAAGAAAACAACACGGATAGAACGTCCAATGAAGGAGGAAGTTTGGTTCTTTCCGAACGGCTGGGTTTTGATACTCAATATGATTTCATGAAGTTTTTTGCTCAAACTTTCGGATTGACTTTTTTTGTTGACGAAGCAGCCAGAAAAATACGAGTATTTACCTTTCAATTACTCTATGACAACATCAAGGCAAAAAATGTCCGGGATTGGAGCGGCAAACTCAATACTAAAAAACAGAACGTTGATTTTACCCTCCAAGATTACGCGCGCGAAAACATCATTTCTTATGAAGACAATACCCAAAGCGGCCTGTCCGATTCAGGAAAATTCTTCATTGACAATTCAACTTTGAATCCGTCAAAGGAGTTATTCAAACTCGCAATAGAAGCTGGACAGGATTATCTAATACAGTCTATTGCTCCGCAAGCGAATGGGGATATCTATAAAAATGCAAGGGGAGCGGAAATACCGCTTATTATTCCTTTAACTTCTGAATCCGAAATAGAAGGAGAAAAGGTTGTCACACTCATTCCGAATGCCTTCACAACGATCAAGCCTCATTTAATCGAACTGTCAGACGAAACGGTAAGGGTAAGAACAAGGATCATACCGGCTCAATATTACGACTATCGAATTTCCAGACATGTAACAGCGCAAGAAATAGTGGATGAGTATTACCATGTGATTAGCGAGAAGATGTTGAAAAATGCAAGAAGGATCGAAGCCGATTTTTTGCTAACGCCTGAAGATATAGAGCAATTCGATCCCTCCATACCGGTTTATATAGGCAAATACGGAGCGTATTTCTATTTGAACAAGATTAAAAATTTTGAACTTGGAAAATTAACTACCTGTGAATTAATAAAGTTATGAAATTATTCCACAATATCATAAAGAGTATTTTCAAAAGGGATGCCGTTAATGTATATGATTTCTTTCTTTACTGGGCGAATCTTTTTTATGGGAAGGCGTTTATTAGCCCACCGGTCAAATTTAGAAAGAAAGAATCCGACGATTAATATTCCAAAAACGAGCTTCATACTATTGCAACTTTTAACATAACAAAGATAAGAAATAAAAATTAAAAAACAAATACTATGGCAGAGAGCAACGAAAAAAAAGTGTTGATTGATGTAGAGATCAAGGCCAAGGATGCGTTGGAAGCGTATGCAAAGCTAAAGATAGCCGTCGATGAATTGAAAGGCAAACAAGCCGAATTAAAAAAACAGATGGCCGACGCGCTTACTGCTGATGATAAAGAACAATGGGAACAATTACGCATACAGTATGAAGATGTAGGCCAACAGATCAAAGCCTATAACAAGGAATCGCAAAACCAACAAAAAGAGATTCAAAAGAATATCGAGTTTCAAAACCTGCAAGAAGGCAGCTTGCAAAGATTGAAAGCGGAATTATCTCTTAACACAGCCGCATATAACAATTTGAGTGAAGCAGAGCGGAACGCCGTCAAAGGTTCTAAGCTGCAGGATAAAATCAATAAAACGACGGAAACTCTGAAAAAAGAAGAAAAGGCGCTTGGAGATCATCGAAGGGAGGTGGGAAATTATGCGATCGCAGGCCAAGCGCTCAAAGCGGAATTGAAAGAGTTGACCAATCAGATGATCAGTTTTGCCGCGAACGGAGAAAGAAACAGCGGGCAATATGCGGAACTTTCAAAAAAAGCCTCCGAATTAAGGGGGGCAATAAGAGGTGTAAACGCAGAAATTAAGGCGCAATCAAGCAGTACGGCAAATTTGGACGGATTGGCTCAAGCCGTCGGAGGAGTGGTTGCCGCCTATGGAGCATGGAAAAGCGCGGCCTCGCTTCTTGGAATTGAAAATGAAACGCTCGGACAAACCGTGATGAAATTGCAAGCGGCAGCCGCTGCACTGGCTTCATGGCAGCAGTTAACGACTGTTTTGAATCAAAAAAGCACGGCTTCCATTTTGGCTAAAAACATAGCTATGGGGGTCGGCAATCAATTGCAGGCCGTCAATCTGACTTTAACGCAAGCCCAAAGCGGAGCGGAAACGAAGGGAATCGTCACAAAGGCTGCATTAGCCATTGCTACCAAAGCCGTAACAGCGGCTCAATGGTTATGGAATGCGGCTATGTCGGTCAATCCTATCTTTCTTCTTTTAGGAGGAATAGCGGCTTTAATAACAGGGATAAAAGCTCTTACCTCTGTTTTCGATTCTTCTGCAAAAGCCGAAAAAGAAGCGGCCAAAGCATCCAATGAATATGCAGAACAAAAAAGAAAAACAGCGGATGAAATCAACCAGATCAACAACGAGCAAAAAAACGCCGTCAACGAACGGAATAACCAACTTCGTGAAGAAGTCCTTGAAATGGAGAAAAACGGCGCTAAAGAAGCGGATATAGCAAAGGTAAAGATAAAAGCCCAACAAGATATACGGGATATTACTATTAAAGCGTCTCAAGACCGCATAAAGCAGCAGCAGGACGAACAAAAAAAGTTGGAAGCCTCTTTGCTCGCAGAACAAAAAACGCTGGACATTTACATGCAGAAAAAGGGCGAACAATCCAAAAAATACATCGAGCAAAAGAAAAGAGTGGATGAGTTGATCGCCTCGCTTCACGCTCTCAAACAAGCGCAAATAGACGAAGCTCAAATACAAATAGATGCAAGTCTGAAAGCAGATGAAGCCGTTCAGCAAGCCGCTAAAAATCAAAAAAAAGCGGCCAAAGAGAGCAATAATAAATATCAGGACAACGCCCTTAAATTACTTGACTTGCAAAAGAAGCTGCAAGACGAACAAAACAAGCTTGCCGAAACAGGATTGTCTAAAGATTTCTTTATACAAAAGCAATGGGAAGAAAAGAAATTTGAACAAACCCAAAAGCATGAAAAAGAAAAATTGGAAATGCAAAAGAAGTTCAACAAAATAACCAAAGCCGAATACGATGTTCAACATAAAATATTAGATACGCAGGAAAAAATTTTTCAGCAAAACCAAATCAAGTCGCTGAATGATTACTATGCGGAACAAAGGAAAATAATGGAATCATTGTTAGGTCAAAGCGTCGACAGGCAAATGAAGGAGGTAGAGGAAAAATACCGGAAAGCTTCGGAGGATTTTTCCAAATTAAAACTTGTGCCGAAACCTGAAAAATTGGAAAATCAATCGGATGAAGATTTTAAAAAAGAGATGGACAAATGGGAAAAGTTTCAAATTGAAAAAGCCTTCTATGAAGTTGAACTTGAAAAGAAGAAAGCGCAAGAAATAGAAACGATCCGAGCAAACAGTCTTTCCAAAATACTGTCGGATATTGAGAATAGAACGAACAAAACCTACGATGACGAACTGGCTCAATTCACCGACAACGAAAAGGAAAAGAACCGGATCGAAATCGAAATGGCTAAACAAAGATTATCGTCAAAGAAAATTGCATTGCAAAAAGAACTTAACGAGGGAAAGATTACGCAAATAGATTACGATAGAGAAATATATAACGAAGAGGCAAACCTCCGCTCCCTCCATTCCCAAAAAAATCAAATCCAACTGAATTTAGATTTGGCGCAAAAGAATCTTTCTGCAAAACAGCGTTACGAGATTACAGACGCATACCTTAAAAAGGAGCAAAAACTTTACGAAGGAAACGCAGTCAAACAAATGGAAATAGAAAAACAAATCGCTGAAAATGAGAAACAACTATTAGAAGCGCGAGCGAAAGCTTTTGAGGAATGGTCGGATTCTACCATGGACTTGCTTTCCGGTATAAGCGGAGTGATGTCGAACATGGAAGCGTCGGAACTCCAAGAATACGAAGAAAACAATGAAAAAAAGAAAAAGGACTTGCAAACCCGTTTAGACGCCGGTTTGATCAGTCAACAAAACTATGATAAGCAGGTCGCTAAATTAGATGCAGACCTTGACAAGAAAAAAGCGGACATAGCCAGAAAACAAGCCGTTCGAGAAAAGTTGTTGAAAACATTCGATATAGTGATCAACACGGCGGCTGCCATCATGAAAAATACGGCTCAACTGGGTTTAATTAAAGCCATTCCAGTGAATATAGCAACCGGAGTACTGGGAGCGGTTCAATTAGCTGCCGTATTAGCCGAACCCATTCCAAAGGCTTCTAAAGGACGTTTGATTGTTGGTAAAAGCCATGCAGTCGGAGGCACATTGATAGAAGCCGAAGGCGGGGAGGCAATCATCAACAAACGATCGGTGGATTTGTTTGCGCCTTTGCTTTCGGCAATCAATGAAGCC
>JGI24699J35502_11133487_pt1 | contig 11027 bp, 8 predicted proteins | sample TergutMp193P4_FD_35502 | JGI IMG/M metagenome (IMG submission 35502) | reverse complement strand
GATTCGAATATCGAAATATTCCTTAACCTCAATAAACGGTGGAAATGCTTGATGTTCCCGTGACCAGTCCACGAAATTCGCTATCTCGTAGTCGCGCGGGCGCGGCGAGACGCAATCTCCAAAGATATCTGGAACCGTGCCCGTATTATCGGTGAGCCAATGCCCTAGCTCGTCCCAAGCATCTTGCGTACTATCAAATACTGGAATTAAGGTGTCAGTTCGATAGAATCCAGTCAGATGGGCACTTGTGACTTGGATGGCATATGTCGCTTCGGATACCTCGGTCATGGCTTGGGCGATTGCCGCTTCCAATGCTTCTTTGTCGGCCTCATCCAACTCGGCATAAGTCAACGGCGGCAAATCCGGCTCATATTCCGAAGGCGTACCTTTGGGCGGCCTAGGGGCAGCGGCATCAATTGGAGAACCAAATCCCAATTCCGAGGCGGTCAGGATGCCGACATCCTCATTGGCGAACTGATCAACTACGTCAACGAGATATGCGACTTCAGTTCCGCCACATCGCACTCCCCGCAGCGTCCTACCTACCATTTGACGCAGCAGAATTTCGGATGACGTTGGGCGGGCAAGGATGGCCGTCTGAGCCATCGGCAAATCAATACCTTGATTAAGCATCTGGCAACTAACGAGCACCCGTGGTCCCTTTCCTTCCCGGAATCGCCTCAGGATGCCGCCCCGGTCGTATGCAGTCTCGCCAGTCAGCACTTCGACTGGGCAATCGGCATCCCGGAAAGCATTGGCAAGTTCGTTACAGTGTGCGAGGTTGGCGCCATAAACCAGCGTCGGCCCGTAAACGTCTTTATTTTCTTTCCACGTTTGGACAATAAGCTGATTTCTTCCTTTGGTAGATAACTGCTTGACGATATTTTTGTCTAGTTCACCAAAATTCTCCAGGGTTGCCAACTGCTTGTCGGTGGCGTGGATAACTACGTCGGTTGCCACAGTATGCAAAATAGGACGAGCCAGAATGCCATCGTTAATTAGCGGCTGCATTTCAACTTCCGCAATAATGGTGGGGAAGGTTTCCCGCATCCGAGCGCGGGCGATTGCGCCCATCGGGTAAGGCGTGGCGCTCATGCCCACCAGATTGCGGAGATTACCACTATCGCGGAGCGCTTTAAGCAGTTTTTGAGCCCCGTCAGCTCCGGCGCCATGGACTTCATCAAAGCATACAATAAGGGGACGCTCACAGAGCGCGCGTAACCGCGACCGAGCTGGTGAACCCGCATCGTCAAACATCCGGCCTAACGCTGATTGCACCGTAGTCACGATTACGTCGGCGTTCTCGCCACCAATTAATGACGCCGGGCCTGCTTGAGAATGCACTACCCGTAATTGCCGTTGAAACGCGCTACTCTCGGCAAGCGCCAGTTCTTGAAACTCTTGGGCGGCTTGATTTACCAACAGTTGCTGCGAACACAGCCATAACACTCGGTGCTCTGGATTCGCTGCCAGGTGCTTAATTAGCGCGCCGATGCTTAGGGCTGACTTGCCGCCTCCGGTGGGGATTATGAGCAGTCCCCCCTTGCCGCCATCAGGCTGAGCCAAAAACGCATCCAAACTCTTACCTGCTGCTAACTGGTGATCGAATGGTTGATACTTCGGCGCCGCATCGGCACCTTGCATAATACGTACACCAGCTACCCGGCCAGCGTCGCCGCCGCCAAAACCGCCGGCGCCGGTACCGCCCTCGGCATCGTAAGTCCCCTTATGGTCGGCCAGGAACATATCCCAGGCCACCAACCACATCCGCGAGGACTTGCTCTTGCTGACCTTGGCAAGGCGTTCGGCCCGATTGGTTAGCGGGTCTTGACCGTTGATTTTTCTGGTCAGGATTTCGAGGTCGTAATCATCAACAGTTTTGATCCATTCGGTTGCGAGGACTCGTTGGAGGGCTTTACCGATTGGCCCAATGGCTTTGCGGTACTCCGGCTTAGGCGGGCTGCCAATCGCGCTGCGACACAGTGCAGCGATTTGGTCGGCGGGCTTGGTCTTGATATTCGCGATGCTTGCGTTGTCACCCTTTGCTTGGTATGCGGCGATTAGCATGGCTTTAGCGAGGTCAGGGTTAACTTGACCCCAGTCGAACCTCCGCCGGTTGCGGTTTTTGTTCATGTTGCGTTGACTCCTTGTCAATGTTCAGCTACGATAGTCTTATGTATCATGGCTATGATTAGCGGTGTACCAAACTATTTTTATTTTGTCGGTGAACCAAAATTAACCGACGCAACCAAATAATTGTGGCTAACAAGGAAAATTAGGTGGATTTTACGGGTTTCTAAGTACAGTGACTACAGATTCTGGGTGTTCTTCAGTCGGAGGTGGTGAGTATGCCGGGGCGAAGTTGGGCTACTTTACGGGATGAAGTACAGCGGGAAGGTGTCCAACAGGTGACCCTGCGGGAGTTGCGGGATATACACGGAACCGCGCGACTTGGCCGGTATGTCTTAGCAGAAATCGCGCACGAGCTAAAGCTGAACAAAATCCTTTTTACCCCGAAAAGGCTGCTCAACGGCGCTTATAACGACAAACCCCGGCAAGACCAAGTGCTTTGGTTAACTATAGATGAACCCGCCAATACCGCTGCCTTAGCGATTAAAGCTGTTGAGAACGCCCAAGAAGAAGGCGGGCGCAATGACGAACTCAAGACCCTAAAGGCACTCCGTAAGCTCCTTAAATCCAGTTCAGGTTCCGCCCTCACAAAGACCTCAACGATCCGGCAAAGCGTCGATCAGGCACGAGCCGCACTCCAAGATGCCCTCAATGATTTAGAACAAATTGAGGAACAACTAAAAGAGCAGTAAACACTTCACTGCGTGATATGGCTTTGCTACTAGTGATTGGTAGTATCCGCCATCGCTCGGCATCCACAATTTCTGTCATAATTAGCGGACGCGGTAGATGTTGGCTTCGTAGGGACGCAGGGTTTCAGTTGGCTCTGCGTAGTTGGATATCAGCAATTCAAAGCCCTCTGGTTGCCGCGGTCGTATTTGCTCGACGCCCGCTAGGTTACATTCGATGAAGAAGACTTTGCGTTTGCCGCGGGGTATTGGCCTCGGGGTTTCGACAGGCTCAACCGCCGAGGATCGCTCAACCGCCGAGGTGGGCTCAACTTCTGTGCTAGTGCGGAAATAGCCGAAGTAATCGCCGCGCTTGACGTAGGTGTATTTAATATCGCCGTATACTAAAGCATCTTTATTTAGATGTCTTAGTTCGATCAAGTCGCGGTAGAAGTTGAGAATGGAGTTATGATCGCGCTGTTGGGTGGAAACATTCCATTCCAAGTAATCGCCGTCGTTCTGAATCCACGGTGTACCGGTGGTGAAGCCAGCGTTACGGCCATCATTCCATTGCATTGGCACCCGCGCATGGTCCCTAGTACCAGCCAGCACATGCCGGAAAGCATCCTCTGGCGAATCACCGGCGGCCAGCTTTTCTTGATACAGGTTTAGCGATTCCACATCCTTTAACTCGTCCATCGAGCCAAACTTCTGATTGGCCATGCCAATTTCATCACCCTGGAAGATGAATGGTGTGCCTTTGCCAGTTAGTTGGATAACGGCAAGTAGCTTAGCGATAACTTCGCGGTATTCCGGATTCTCCGATACCTTGGACACCATGCGCGGGTTGTCGTGGTTGTTATAGAATAACGACATCCAGCAATCGTTGGGATAGTTTTCTGTCCATTCGATTAGGTACTTCTTTAGGTAATTCAAATCGTATTGGTAGTCATCAAACCGAGTGTGCCCAGGGGTATCCAGTTGGTCAAACGAGAAAATCATATCCAATTCGCGGCGGGGTGCAGCGGTGAGCAGCTTTGCCATTTCGATTCCGACACCCGGCGTCTCCCCCACGGTAAACGCATTATGCGGCTCAAAGGCTTCAGTCTTTAGTTGATGCAAATACTCATGCAGATGCGGGCCAAAGTAATACTTCTCTACCCCGCGATAGCCCATTAAATCGGCAATGGTCTGGTTTCCATCCGGCAAGCCATCTTCTTTGGAAATGTAGTTAATCACATCCAGCCGGAAACCATCCACCCCTTTATCCAGCCACCAGTTAATCATATCAATAACTTCTTGGCGCACTGCTGCGTTATCCCAATTTAAGTCCATCTGCTTTTTGCTAAATAGGTGCAACCCCCATTTGCCGAGTTCCGGGTAATAGTTCCAAGCTGGGCCAGAAAAGAATGATGTCCAGTTGTTCGGTGGCACCGTATCTGGATGTGCTGGGTCGGCGCCGTCCCTAAAGACGTAATAGTCCTGATACTTTTTATCGCCAGCTAACGCTTTTTGGAACCAGGGATGTTCATCCGAAGTGTGGTTTACCACTAAATCCATAATCAACTTCATGCCGCGTTTATGGAGGCTATCCAGCAGGGTGTCGAAATCGTACATCGTGCCGAACTCGGCCATGATTTCTTGGTAATTGCGGATGTCATAGCCGTTATCATCATTAGGTGAATCATAAATAGGTGATAACCAAATGGCATCTATGCCTAAACCTTGCAGATAGTCCAGCCGGTCAATAATACCGCGCAGGTCGCCAATGCCATCACCGTCTGAATCTTGGAATGACCTAGGGTAAATCTGATATATGACGGCCTCTTTCCACCACTCGGGTTGGACTTGGGCGGGGTTGGTGCTGGAGGTGTCTTGTTCCTTCGGTGCTAGATTTAGCAGGTTTAGCAGCGCGGAAAAGAAGTCGGGCGGAATCTTGGCTAGCCCGGCCACTTTACTTAATTGCGACAGTTTCAAGTGGCCGACTAATGGGTTATTGATTAACGTTTCAGGTTGGCCTAATTGCAGTAGCATCTTTGCTAAAGCATCGTGCCCGATGGGGTTGGCGTAAACCTCGGCGAGCGTGCTGTTCATCGTGAGTGCCATTGCGGTGCCCTTTCTCTTACGGTGGTTTCGATAGGCTCAACCACCGGGTCGCTGGTGGTTTCGAGCGTTGTACTGAGCCTGTCGACGTGACCGGCTCTGTCAAGCCGCCTCAACCACTTGAGTTCATCAATCAAATAGTTCGCCGGAGGTTGCTACTGGTTCGCCAGCATTGCGGGCATCTAGTTCGGCTCGGATGCGAGCGAATGAGTCTTCATCAATCTTGTATTTTGAGTTATAGATAAGGAATCCAGCCACAATGCAAAGCAGTGGTAACGCGAACATGGCGAGCTTGAAAATCAAGGCATCGTGGGCATCCAGCAGATTACCCGGCTCCCGGTTGTTTAGCCCTACTAAGATGGCGGTGGCACCAACGACGCCGGTGGCGATCGCTCCCCCCGCCTTATTGATAAACGGCTGCAGCGAGAAAGTAACCGAATCATTACGGCGGCCAAGTTTCCACTCGCCATAATCCACGGTATCTGCCAAGAACATCAACATCAACAACTGGATAGCGGCCTGCCCCACAAAAATAATCACGCCGGCAATACCGATAAATAGCATCGTAGTGGTTGGCGCAAAGAAAAAGATGATGTACCCCACCACTACCAAAATGGTAGCAATCAAATAGATTTTCCGGCGCGGCAATCGTTTGGCCACATGCGGAACCGCAATCAACGATAGAATCTGCGAAACGCCAAGTACCACCGCAAAAATCGAGAACATATTGCCATCGCCATAAACAAACTGGAAATAGAATAGCCCAAATGACGTGGTAGTGGTGTAGCCAATCATAAACAAAGCCATCGCGATGGCAACATAAAGCAACTGGTCGTTATGGAAAATAGCCCGGACAAAGTCTCGGAATGTCGTGTGCGGTTGTTGCTCCAAAGCCGATGGCGGCTCCTTGACGCCAAATAAGGTAACGGCCTGGAAAACCCACAAAATAACTACCGCTATGACCGCAAACCAGAACCAAGCCTCTTGCGCCGGATGGTCGGTGCCTAGGTGTCCGGCTAACATCTCGCGGATCGGTTCGTTAGCGGCCACCACAAAGAACAGACCAATCAGCGAGAATATCCGAGCTTTAGAACCAATCGCTTCCCGCTCTTTTTGATTAGTAGAAAGCTCGGGCACATAACTCCAATAGGCGATGTCATTTAGGGCGTAGGAAACCGCCCAGAAAAAGAATACCACCGCGAAATATACTACCAAGGCATTGCCGGTAAAGGGCGGGTAATGGAACAATAACAAAGTAAATACCCCGGAAAGCAGGGCGCCCACTAGTATCCACGGCTTATGCTTACCCCACCGCGAATTGGTGTTATCTACCACCATACCAATCAGCGGATCGGTAACCGCATCTAGCACGCGGAACGCGACAATAATTCCAGTTATCAAACCAAGTTGGGCATCGCTGATCCCTAATTGCGTCAAATAGACAATTAAGAACATCGAAATGAGCGTATACACCATATCGCGCCCAATGGTGCCTAAGCCAAAAGTCCATTGATTACGCTTATATGCCGAATCGGATACAGTGGGCGTGGCTGGAATGGAGCCATCGTCGTCAACGACATATTCCGCCTGGATGGAGTTGCTCACCAGGCCAGTTTACCGCCAGGATGCAAAATTGCGGGCTGCGCCGCGAGGGTATTTCCAACCCCGCTAGCCCCTACCGTCTAGCCTATTGAGCGCGCTACCACGGCTTTAGTTGGCGTCCGCCAGATCAACGATATGAAGTTCGTCTTCGTCGTTGTAATAATGATATTCTTCCGGCTGATAAGGGTTTTCATGGGCACGGGCATTACTAAGCGGCCAGAAGGTGTGCGTCGCTCGCCCAACCACATCAGCTAAAGCAACAAAAGGCCCAGCGGGGTGGTCAATGAATTTGCGGGAATCCGCCGAATTACCACGATTGTCGCCAAGCAAAAACAGACTATTGGCTGGTACTGTTACTTCAAACTCTTTTTTGGAAGGCAGCACGCCTGGCGCAAGATAAGCCGTTTCGTTTAACGGCTGGCCATTCAGTTCTATTTGGGCAAAAACATTGCAGCAAACAATATGGTCGCCACCAACACCAATTACCCGCTTAACCATGATGTCATTGTCGCGGCTTGGGATAACTCCGGCCATTTTGAGTGTGCGCATAAACGGGTTTCGCCGTAAAGTCGCAGCATCCTCATCGCGCGCTGTCCAACCGAGCGAATCATAGAACACCACAATATCACCGCGATTAATCTCGGATGCAAAGCGGGTTACCACAAAATGGTCGGAAATCTGCAGTGTCTCTTTCATTGAGCCACTTGGGACATAGAAAGTCTCGGCGATAAAAGCCTTAAACAGCGTGGAAGCCACTAAGGTAATTGCGAAAGTAAGCGCGATACCCTTTAATAGCCGACGGTAACGCAAACTTGTTTTGGGCGCGCTCAGGGCAACGGGAACTGCTGCCACGGCTGCCATAACATAAAAGAATGTCAAATTATGTTTACCCGATAGCACTAATGTCGCTTTAGTTGGCGCCTGGGTGGCGCTATAATAGGTTGCCGGTGCGTGTTGCACCGATGGGCGCTTTTTCGCGGTGTCGGGAACCTAGAATGAGTCCATGAGGCCTTACCTCGCACCCATCCAGCGAGCTACCGTTCCGGGTATTCCAGCCCCCATCCAGAGAGCTACCGTTCCGGGTATTCCTGCCACCATCGGGCCACCCGTAGCATCCCCATTCTCATCGCCCATCGCGCCTCCTTGCCCCGCCCATGCCGCCCAGGCCGCGCCACCACCAGCAGCAATACAATATCTTGCGCCCGGTTGGCCAGCGCCACCGCCGCAACCGTCAGCTGTTGCAGTAGCGGCAACGGTCGCAAATCCAAAACCGAAAAAGCGCTCACCTGGCCTAATCGGTGCCGTAGTCGCGCTGACGCTCGGCCTACTTGCAGCCCTGGGCGCCACTGCGTATTTCTGGTTTGCCGCCGACAGCTGGCATCAGGTTTCTGCAGCCTGGGAGGAGCAAGCAGTGGCGCAAGGTGCGATAAATACCGAGGTCACGGAACGGCTGGATGCGGCGTTAGAAGATTTGGCCGCTACCCGCAGCGAATTGGGTTACGCAACGGACCGCATCACGGAATTGGCCGATGACCGAGCGCAACTCGGCGACCAACAAGTAATGACGCAAGCCCAATTTGATGCACAAATCTCGGCCCAGCAACATAATATCCAGGTCGCATTAAGTATTGCTACTGCATTAGCAAACTGCATTGACGGGAAAGAACAAATCATTACCGCACTAGAGAATCCAGGCCGATATACACCAGAAAGCGTAGCCATTGTAACTGGGCAGGTTGAGCAGATTTGCCAGACTGCTCTTGCAGCAAATGAACAAATGCAGCGAGAATTAGGTTGATTACATTGCGCAAAGTCACAAAGTCTTTAGCGGTGCTCGTATCTAGCACATCCTTACTTGCTGGCTGCGCAATATTGCCCGATGTCACTGCTTTACCGCCATTGCAACCAAGCGAAGTACGCGCCCTGCGAATAGGGCCCACTATTGACGAATTACCTGAGGTGCCGCTTATTGCGGGCGGCTCGGTGGTGGGCTTTGGCGATGCCGAGCGGCGAACTGTGCGCGTGCGCAACATCCGGTGCGTTGGGCTCGGCACCGGCACTGGATTCGCCATTGACGCCCATACTATTATCACGAATCGACACGTTGTTTCTGGGCTACGCGAGCTGGAATTAACTACCCATGATGGACGCGATATCGGCGTTGAATCTGTGGTAATTGCCGCACAGGCCGACCTCGCAATCGTGACTACTACCGACGCTTTGGAAACTACGGCCCAATTGCGTGATGAAGACCCTGTTTTTGGGGAATTAGTGCGGATAGTAGGGTTTCCAGAGGGTGGGCGGATGACGGTATCCACCGGCACGGTGCGCGCATTTACCATTGACCCCGAAAATGCTGAGTTTGGCCGTGTCGTTGTAACTGATGCGCAAGTGTTACCAGGTAATTCTGGTTCGGCTTTGCTGGATGCCGACGGAGCCATCATCGGAGTTGTTTATGCCAAAACCGACGATGGCTGGTCTATGGCTATACCTGTCACAACTTTGCGCACGCTTATGCAAACCGAAGGCGCTTTCACGGAGCTTTCGACTTGCGAATAGTAGGGCCAGCTGGTTTGTTGCGAGTTATCTGGCTTATGCGCAGCCTTATTGACGGTTTAGAGTTCCATTAGCTAACCGGGTTAGCTGGTACATACTGCAGAATCTGCCACCTAATGCCAAACTTATCTTTCACCATACCGTACCATTCGCTGAAAAAGACTGGCTGCAATTCCATTAACACCTCGCCGCCCGCTTTCAGCTCGTTAAACAATCTAGTGACTTCTTCTTTATCAGGGACATTTATGGTCGGTATTATGTTATCGCCTGGCGTAATTGGGGAATCTGAAGGCACATCCATAAACATTACCGTCATGCCGCCCATCGGGATGCCTGCGTACATAACCCGGTCGCGGTCAATATCTTTAACCTGGAAAATCGGGGCGGCGGGCATTTGACCGTAAGTCATTAGGTTGTGTACTTCTGATTGGAAAACTCCTGCATAAAACTCGACTGCTGCCCGGCAGGTGCCGTCAAAATAGATAAATAGCTCTAGTTGCATTTTCATTCGCTCCATCCACAATTTGCTATCCACCCTATCAAAAGATGCGAGGCGCGGTCTAGCGGGATGCAAATCGGCCAGACCCCGGCGATGTTTGAAACGAAGTAAGATAACCCCATGAGTATGCTTTTCGAGCCCATAACCCTGCGCGGCCTAACGGTGAAAAATCGGATTTGGATGTCACCCATGTGCCAATATTCGGCCACCGATGGCGTGATTACTGACTTTCACCTTATCCATTACGGTATCCGGGCTTTGGGCGGATTTGGCATGATTATTGCGGAGGCAACCGGAGTTTCACCGGAGGGCCGCATCACGCCCGGATGCGCTGGCCTGTGGAACGATGAGCAGGAGGCAGCGTGGTCTGGCGTGGTCGCGGATGTCCATGCGGGCGGCGCCAAGATGGCCATCCAGTTGATTCATGCTGGGCGAAAGGCATCGGTTGCAGTGCCTTGGGCGGAAAATGGCGACAAATCTGTGCCCCTCCAAGATGGCGGCTGGCAGACGGTGGGTCCGACGGAAGCTGCGATGCCTGGGCTGGCTGCGCCGCGTGGCCTGACCACTGAGGAGGTCGCGGCTATCCCCGCACAGTTCGCGTCGGCGGCTTACCGAGCCGTGCAAGCTGGGTTCGACGCGGTGGAAATCCACGCGGCGCACGGCTACCTCATTCATCAGTTCTTGTCACCGCTGGTCAATACGCGGGCTGACCGATATGGTGGTTCGTTTGAGAACCGCGCCCGGCTGGTATATGAGGTAGCGGATGCTATCCGCCTAGTGGTGCCCGATGACTACCCCGTTTTAGTGCGGGTGTCGGCTAGCGACTGGTTAGAGGGCGGGCTGACACCGGAGATTGTTGCCTCGGTGGTCAACGGCCTGGCTGAGCGGGGGGTGGACTTCTGCGATACGTCATCGGGCGGCTTACTGCCAGCGCGCATCAAATACGGGCCTGGGTATCAGGTGCCATTTGCGCGGGCCATCAAGGGCTTAGTGCCGATCCCCGTCGGCACGGTTGGGGGCATCACTGATGCTACTCAGGCGGAAAGCATTTTAGTGGACGGGGATGCTGATGTGGTGATTATTGGGCGGGCTGCTTTGCGCGACCCAATGTGGCCTTTGCGGGATGCCCACGAGCTTGGCGACAAGGTGGATTGGCCTGTGCAATATATGCGCGGTGCATGGCCGGCATAATCCGCTTGATGCCGGTTTTCCGCGCCGGGCTAAACGGGATCATCCCCGCTTGCCCGGGGAGAGTTGTCGGCGCAGTTGGTTAAGTCTGGTGCGTTGAATGAATTGTTCGCTAAGATTGATAATGGGGGTCTGCTGAACCTTTGGTTGAGTCGTTGTTTTATGCGGCCAGCGGGGTTGCTGGTGCATGGATCAACTCAGATTCGATTGGTGTTAGTTTTCCTAGGCTGCGTTGGCGGCGTTTTCGATTGTATTTTCCTTCAATCCAAAGCACTTGCGCT
>JGI24699J35502_11133488_pt1 | contig 11055 bp, 8 predicted proteins | sample TergutMp193P4_FD_35502 | JGI IMG/M metagenome (IMG submission 35502) | reverse complement strand
CCAGCCGATCTACGAGCGTTGATACGGTGGCGCGCGTCAAACCTGTGGCGGATGCCACTTCGGCGCGCGATAATGGTTCTGCCGAGTTCGTCACGGCATAGGCCACCAGGGCGAGGTTCTGCGCACGCAATGTCTGTTGCCGAGCAGCGCCGCTTCTGGTTGACTGATGTGGATGGATTGGCACGGCTATAACTATACTCGGGCAACCGTAGATAGTTAAACCGCTAAACAAATCCCGCCAGGGTAAAATGCTCCGGCGGACTGGACATCGTGTGAGCCGGTTATGCGCTGACACATTACTCAAAGAGGATTAGCCCGCGTGAGCGTTGAACCTAAGTATTCATTTGGCCTTTGGACCGTATCTTGGGAAGGCGCCGACCCGTTCGGCGGCAACACCCGTAAGTCCCTCCACCCGGCTGAAACCGTGCGCCGCCTGGCAGATATCGGCGCGCATGCCTACACTTTCCACGATAATGACGTCTTCCCGATCGACGCCAGCGACAAAGAGCGTCGTGAGCTGATCGATTCCGTCAAGAAGGCCGCTGATGAAACCGGCCTCGTTTGCGAGATGGTCACCACCAACACGTTCTCGCACCCAGTCTTCAAGGCCGGTTCTTTCACCTCCAACAGCCGCGATATCCGCCGCTATGGCCTGGCCAAGGTGCTCAAGAACGTTGACCTGGCTGCCGAGATGGGCGCAAGCACTTTCGTGATGTGGGGTGGCCGCGAGGGCACCGAGTACCACAACTCCAAGGACCTATACACCGCCCACGCCCGCTATGCGGAAGGCATTGACACGGTGGCCGGCTACATCAAGCACAAGGGTTACGACAAGTCCCACGGCATGCGCGTCGCACTTGAGCCCAAGCCAAACGAGCCCCGTGGCGACATCTTCTTGCCAACCATCGGCCACGCCATTGCGCTAATTGACAGCCTGGACAACGGCGACATCGTCGGTTTGAACCCAGAAACTGGCCACGAGCAGATGGCGACGCTCAACTTCACCCACGGCATTGCCTTGGCTATGTACCTGAACAAGTTGTTCCACATTGACCTGAATGGCCAGCATGGTGCTCGGTTCGACCAAGACTTAGTGTTCGGCCACGGTGACTTGATTGACGCGTTCTTCCTGGTTGACCTGCTTGACTTTGGTACCCCGAACGGCGACCTCAAGCCATACACCGGTTACCGCCACTTCGACTTCAAGCCTTCTCGTACCGAGAGCGCTGAGGGTTCAATCTTGCGGGCCGATGGCTTGGATGATGTTTGGGCCGCTGCCCGGGCCAACATTGAGATGTACGAGTTGCTGCACAAGAAGGCCAAGGCGTACCGCGAAGATCCTAAGACCAAGGAACTGTTTGAGCAGGCTGGTATCTACGAGCAAGCTGTGCCTACCTTGGGCAAGGATGAAACTTTCGAGACGTTCTTGGCTGACGACCTGCCCAGCATTGACAAGGTGGACAAGATGGGTGAGCGGTCTGAGGGTCTGGTGCGCTTGCATCAGCACGCGATGAACCACCTGATTGGCTAAATTGTCCAACAATGGTAGCAGATTTCTTGACAGCGGCTTGGCCGTGGTTGGCTATCGGGGTAGGTGTGGCCATTGGCTGCGCCTACCTGGGTGCTAATCGTTCCAAAAAGCACAGGAGATAACTAGCTCGCTATCTTAGGTTTTAGCAAACAATATCGCCGCCCCTGCTGCAGCTCTGGTAGCCAAGGGGGCGGCGGTGTTGTTTTTGGTTGTTAGCATTGGCCAATGGCGCAAGGACGACGTGTTTCGGTTTTGACAGCAAGCATTTTGGTAGTTGCCGCGCTGCTGCTCGACGCTTGCAGCCCGACGGCGTCATCTGAATCCACCGGGCCATCCGACGCCGGGAACGCTGCGAATGCTGGGAACTCAGCTGCGGGTGGCCAGCCACAAGTTGGGCCGCTCGATGCCATGCTCACCACCGCCGGATTCGGGCCGGATGGCGAAAGCCCGGAAGACCGGCTGGAGTTTGCGGTAACCGCCTTCCGGCAGCAAGAGGAGCAGATTGCCGCTTGCATGGCCGAGCTTGGGTTTGAATACCTCCCAAACATCCAAGGCAGCCCCGTGCTGCTGCTGCCTGATACCCCGCCCCCGACTGGACGCGACTTTGCGCAAACTTACGGGTTTGGCATTAGCGTGGAACTGCCAATTTCAGAATTTGGGCACTTGGTGTTTAGCGGTGACCCAGCGGCAGATCCCAATATCGAGTTGGTGGCTGGCATGTCGGATGCCGAGGCAGCCGCTTGGCGGGAAGCACTTTATGGGACAAACCCGGACGGCTCTTTTTTGGGTGATTACGACACTGAAACCTCGCCCGCCTGCCTATGGCAAGTATTCCGAAATCAGTCTGCCTCAGGCGAAGAATTCAGTGCAATCCGCGCTGAAATAGACACGTTTTTTAATGGGATACTCAACGACTTGCGGCCAGAGTTCACGCCTCTTAATGCGGAGTGGTCAGCTTGCATGGCGGAGCAAGGGTTTGGGCAATTCCGCTCACCACGGCAAGCCGAAACCGATTTGATTGCGGAATGGGATGCTATACCTCGCACACTGAACCAGGCCACCAGCATGTGGGACATAAACCCCACAGACCAGGCTGCCTTTACTGAGCGGGAATTATTGGTAGCCACCACCAGTTATGACTGCCAAGTTCAAGTGCAATTCCACCAACGACATAATGAAATATCATTCGAGTTGCAAGATGAGTTTATTAATCAACACCAAAATGAATTAGAAGCCTATGTCGCCTATTGGGACGCCCGGCACGCCGCCCAACAGTAATTAATTATACCGTGCGGATGTCGCAAGCTGACTGTCATTGCGGGCTTGACCCGCAATCCGGCCAATAACACGCTTTACGCTTTAGACTTTAGGGTTTACGCCATAAGGGTTGGGCTTGGGCTTTAAGCCAAGCCGACAAAGTGGCCGAGGGCGCGGACAATGAGCCCGGCAATAACCCCCAAGAACGGGTTGCTGGTTAGGGCGGTAACTGCCATTGTGACGCCAGCGACGGGAATATCAGAGGCAAAGCCAGGGTTGCGTAATTGCGGCAAGAACGTAGCGAACAACCCAATTACTACCAAGAACCCCGCGATGCTTTGGGTGGGGATGTAGCGCGAGATGCGGGTGACCACGCCCAGTATCAGCAGGATGGCCAGCAACGCCAACACGGCCACGTTACCCCACACCGGCCAAGGTGCGGCCGCAGTGCCAGAGATAATGGTTTCCAGCGGCATCCCGCCAAATAACTCACTAGCAAAGCCAGCAATGCCACTCGCCAAGGTTAAATGGTCAAAGTTTTGCTCGATGCCACCAGCCAAGTTGGCGTTGATATTGCCAAATGATGTGGTGATGCCGATGCCCAAGCAGAATAGCGCGAGCGCGGACAGAATAGCCTGCAAAGTAAACTTAGGCCGGACGATTTTCCAGTCGTCACTTTGCCAATACTCTTTAGTCCAAAAGCGCCCGTTATCGGTTTCGCCCTTTGGTGCGCCAAAGTCTTCATCATAGGTAAAGTCGCCCGATGCCGCATAAGTGCCGTCAGTTGCATACTGCGATTTCGGCACATATTCGGTTTTAATAACATCGTTTTGCGGGTAGTATTCAGCGCTGCCTGCGTCAATCGCAGTATCGGGATAAGCCCCCGCTGCTGGATGACGAACAACTCCATCTGACAATAACGGCCCAGTCTCATGCGTGCGGATCCGTTGGAAAAGCAGATAATAGGCCGTGGAAAGCAATACCGACCCAGCCACGGTATATACCAAGTTATTCGGTGACCCAGCCCTGGTGGTAAAGAACCAAATTAGCAAGGCGCTCAGAATAGAAACCAGCCCGACGCCCAAATTGCCATGATGCTTATGGAAAATAAAGTCGCTGCCAATCTTCATCAGCATTAGGCCAACCCCGGCCATCATGCCAGCCATAATTGCGGGGCCGGCAAAGTTAATTGCCGCAGATACCGCCCCGGTTAGGCCAAGCACTACCATCATCACCGATGACAGTAATAACGCCGCCACGCGTTGCCGCCGATGCCGCGTTTTGCCAGCTAAGGCAATCATCGCCGATTGCCCGGTAATTGGCGTGACCAACCCCCACAGCCCGCTAAAGAAAGCCGCAATGAGTAGCCCGATGCTGGCTGGTTTGAGCTTAAAACCTTGAGTCTGCGCAAACACCAATTGCGTTAACCCATTTATAGCGACAAAGATAACGCCAAGAATGAACGGAATCAGATAAACCATAACAAATCACCCAATCAGTAATAGCGTAGAAATTACTACTTCTCACATTGCCGGAAAACTATTGCCTAAGCAAGCGGACAGGCCGGTTTGCCTGGCTTTGGGGGTTTGCAGCCTTTACTTCGCTTAAATGGCCGTTCCCACTTAGCACTGTTAGGCTGGATTTATCATGTCCAATCTTAATGCGCCATCAATTAGCGAACTGCTACCCACCCCCGGCCTAGGTGGGCAAACTCTGGCTGCAGAACCACCACCTGCAACTGGATCAATTCGCCATACCCTCGGGCGGAAATTGGCTTATGGCGCTGGGGATGTTTACGGTGGCGGGGCCTTTATGCTGTTCTCGCTGCTGTTTATGAACTATTTGGTATTGGTGGAGGGGCTGCCGATATTTGCTACCACGCTCATTATCTTTATTGGCCGCCTTTGGGATGCCATTACCGACCCCATAATTGGCCGGATATCTGACCGCACTAGGTCACGATTTGGCCGCCGCCGCATCTTCTTCTTGTTGGGCATCATCCCGGTGTTTCTATCGTTCGTAATGCTATTTACCTCCTTCGGCATTACCAGCGCTACGGGCAAAATCATCTATTACATCTTGGCGTACATGTTTTTCGGCACGGCCTTTTCGATTGTCATGGTGCCCTACAATGCCGTCCTATCCGATATGACCGGGGATTATGACCAGCGCACCTCTTATACCACGATAAGGATGTTGCTTTCCGGTGCGGCCTCATTGCTAGCGGCCATTATCCCGCTCAGTATTATTAGAGCGTTTGGCGCAGACGAGATTGGGCCGGGGCAATCGCCTGGTTACTTAGCGATGGCGTTAGTGTTTGGCGCTATTTTCGCGTTGTGTTGGTTGGTGGTATTTTTTGGCACTTGGGAACGCCGGGATTTGCCGCCGGTCGCTAAAGTTACTTGGCGCGATTGGGTGGGCATCTTGCATAATAAGCCTTACCGCAACTTTTTAGGGATTTTTTTAGCGTTCCAGATTGGCGTAGATACGGTATTGGCGTTATTCATTTTCTACATTGATATTGTATTGCTGCAGTTCGCTAACTACCAGCTAATTGTGGGCGCTTTATTGGTGACGATGATTGCGTTGATGCCGGTGATGGGTATTTTGGCACAACGCCGAGGCAAGGCCTTTCCGCTATATATCGGGTTGCCGGTATGGATTGTCACGATGCTGGTATTCTTATTTGTCGATTCCACCGTGCCCGTTTGGGTTTTAATGGCAATGGGCGCCCTGATTGCAGTGGGCGCTGCCGCTGGTAACTTAGCGACTTGGTCTATGCTGACCGATATTTATGACATTGATGAACTTACGAGTGGCACTCGGCGTGAGGGGCTATATTCCGGGGCGACTACGTTTTTGCGTAAGGCGGCATCCGGGATGTCGGTATTACTTATTGGCGCCGGGTTCTATTTGATTGGCTTTGACCAGAACGAATACAACCTACTGAAAGAAACGCTCGGCGAACATTTTGACCCGGCCGAGTTTGCCGCCAACAACATTGTGGTGGGCATCAGGTTTATGTTTGTCCTAATTCCCACGTTATTGCTGATAACTTGCCTAGTGTTTACCTTGCGTAATCTGATTACCAAGCGGCGGTTTGACGCCGTGATGCATGGCATCACAGCCATGAAAACCGACGGCAACTATTCCAGCCTCACCCCCCAAGAGGTTAGTGATATCCAGACCGTTACCGGTGTTGAGCGCGCCGACTTAGAGCAAGTTGTTTTCACCGATGTTTTACCATCCACCACCGCAGAAATGAGTTGACATTATGATGAAATTTGTCCTGGTTGGCTGTGGGCGTATTGCAGACCTCCACGTTGCTGGCTATCGAGATAACCCAGACGCAGAACTTTGGGGTGTGGTGGATGTCAAAAAGAAGGCCGCCCAGGACTTTGCTGAGCGGCATAATATCCCCAAGGTATATGACTCTTATGACGAGGTCTTAGCCGACCCGGAGGTGACCGGCGTTGAGATATTAGTCCCCCACCACCTACATTGCGAATACACCATAAAAGCCTGCGAAGCTGGCAAAAACGTGTCCGTGCAAAAACCCATGGCCATGAATATCGAAGAATGTGACCGGATGATTGCCGCCGCCAAGAAAGCAGGCGTCAAACTCAAGGCTTATGAAAACTTTGTCTTCTATCCCCCGTACCAAAAGGCTAAGGAACTGCTTGACGCCGGGGAGATAGGCGAACTAAGGGGCATCCGGCTTAAAATGAATAACGCCACCCTGTTATCCCGCAATGTGCCGCAAATCGGCAAAGGCAAACTGCCCGGCAACATCAAACCGGGGTTGAAAGAAACTGGTTGGCCAGTTGATCCGAAATCATGGTTGTGGCGGTTTAACCATACGCTATCCGGTGGTGGCCCTACCGTATTTGATGATGGGTATCACAAGTTTTCTATTGCGCAATACTTTGGTGGCCGCGCCGAAAAGGTAGTGTCGTGGATTGATAAAACCCAGGTAGCGCCTGGCGCATATAATGACGTACCAGCGGTGATTATGTGGAAATATGCCGACAAACAAGTGTACGGCGTCTGGGACATCGTCAATTCGGAAGATATGTGGATTGAATCAAAATACTATACCTGTGACGAGCGAGTGGAAATCACCGGGTCACGCGGCGTCATCTGGATAACTCGGTGTACCGGCACTTTACTACCCGAGGTGGCGCCCGTCGTCATGTATCGCGACGGTGAAGTTCATGAATATTGGGACATGGACGCCGATTGGCTAGACAGTTTTGCTGGCGCAACCCGCGACTTTATTGCAGCCATCCGCGATGATCGCGACCCGATATTAACCGGCGCAGAAGGCAAATCGGTGTTGGAATTCGCGTTAGCCGCGATTGACTCATCGGCGCAAAACCGCGAGATTTATTTATCCGAATATGAAGATAAGCCAGTGCCGAAGAAAGTCCCGCTTATTGTGGCATTGGCGAAAAACATTTTCCGGCCCAAGCAGCAGCGTTAGGTAAACCTAATGGCCAGAATCATGCACGCCGATCCAGCTCCAGACCCTCGGGCATCCGCAGACTTGCAGACATCCGCAAACCCACAGACATCCCGAACCCCACAGACATCCCGAACCCCACAGACATCCGCAGACCCGCAGGCATCCGCAAAGGGGATGGCGAATAGGTTAGGTGGAAAACAAGGCGCCGTTCTGCTTTTTGTGGCGATGCTGCTGATTGCGCTCACGCTGCGGGCGCCGATTACGTCGCTACCACCGGTAATTGAGCAATTTTCCGCCTCGTTGGGGCTGACCAACGCTCAAGCCGGGCTGCTCACGTCCATCCCCATTTTGTGCTTTGCGCTGCTTACGCCCGTGGCGTCCGCGCTGATCGGCAAGGTGGGGATTCGCTGGGCCGGGGTGGCCGCGCTGGCCGCCATGCTGCTTGGGCAACTCATCAGATCGGGCGGCTCTACGGTGCTGGCATTTTTGGGGACGGTGGTGATTGGCGCGGGCATCGCGATTGGGAACGTGACGATTCCGGTGATTATCGCCCAGCATTTTCAGTCCCGCTCGGCGCTAGCCACCGGCGCATTTTCTGCCGTGATGAACTTGGGTGCGGCGCTGGCCATGGCGGCTACTGCCCCGCTGGCGATTCTGTGGGGCTGGCAATGGGCGCTCGTGTGGTGGGGCGTCCTTGCCCTCGCTGCCCTTGCCGTCTGGGTTTATGCCAACTGGTTTTCGCCCGTGGCGGCGGGCACTCGGTCATCCGCGATGCAAGAACCAGTTGCACCACCGCAGCCAACCCCGATGGTTAAGGCTGACTCGGTGGTTGAGCCTGTCCGTCGCTCCGCTCCTTGGCGCTCTCAATCGCCTCAGCACCACGAGCAAGCTCGCGAGCTTTCGGCTCAATCGGCTACCGAAACCACCCTACCCTCATCGGCGGATTCACTTCGACGGGCTCAGTACGGCGCGACAAGCTCAACCACCAGAACCCGTGACCCAATGGGCCGCGCTTTCCTCACCCTCACTATCTTGCTGGGCGTCGGCTTCGCGGGCCAAGTGGCAGCGTACTATGCCGTCACTGCCTGGCTGCCCGCCATTCTGACCGACCGGCTCGGCGTAGGCGCCACTGCAGCTGGTGGGATGTCCATGCCGTTACAACTGCTCGGCTTGGCTGGCTCACTTGGGGTGCCATTATTGCTGGGCCGCAAACTTCCCCTGAAATGGCTGGTCGCGATGGTGGTGTTAGCCTGGGTGGCGCTGCCGATTGGTCTGCTACTGGCTCCCCACTTGGCTGTCGTCTGGATTCTGTTGGCGGGCGCCGCCCAAGGCGGTAATTACACGCTCATCCTGTCCCTAATTGCCCAGCGCGCACCCTCGGTTGCTGCCGCCCGGCGCAGTTCCGCCGCCGTCCAAACTGCGGGCTACATGTGCGCCGCCGCCACCCCACCCCTGATGGGCATCGTCAATGACGCCACCGGGTCCTGGACAATCCCGCTCTACTTAGTGCTGGGCTTCCTCATCCTAATGGCCGTCGCTATGTTCCTCGCCACCTCCGTCAACAAGAGCTACGTCAACGGGAGCTAACGGCCCCAGCATTGGGCAATGAACCGTAGTCTTTCTTTGTCGATTACCTTTCCGTCTGCCAGAATTTCGGTGCTAGTCCACTGCATCTAACCCGATTGGCGGGCAGAGTAAGGTGGCCCCCACGGCTAATTCGGCATAGTGCGCCTCACGCGGGTGTGCGGCGAAGCCATCGGTGCTGTTGTATCGAGGGATGGCGAGCCCAGCGCGGATTAGTTCGGCCCCAGCATCCACCCCCGCTATATCTACATAAGCGATCTTGCGCCCGAAGCGGTCAAAGTCGTCGCCGTCTGGATTGGTTACCAAATTTACCAGCTGCCCATCAACCAAAGCGCGTAGTTTTTCCGTCGCCTCAGCAAAGCCACATTGGCCGCGTTCCGGCGTGTCGATGCCCAGTAGCCGCACCCGATACCGCCCGTCATCCACGTCCAAGGTATCGCCATCCACGATGTGCGTCACGCGAAAACTGCTCTCCGCCGCAGTAGAATTAGGCGCTGTAGAATTAGGCGCAGGCAAAACTACCGCAGCAGGATGCCCTGCTGCCAACGCGTCCAATGCGTCTAAGCTGCCACTACGGCTGAGTAAGCCAATAACAACTAATGCAAACGTGGCGACCGCCGTCACGGCAATAAGCCGTTTGGTTACTCGGAACCTTCGCGAGCTGTTTGGAGTTGCGACTGGCGTCAAACCGGGAAGGGCTTGCGGTTTTGGCATCTCTAACTCCCTGCTTTTGTGACCCATTGGGGCGGCTAGCGTACAGCTCGCAGCGCTTGCGCTATTGCCTGGGCTAGCGATGGGCCAATGGTGTGGACGGCCTCTAACTGCGCAAGGCTCGCGTTGCGGAGCGCTGCCGGGGTGCCGAAGTGGCTTAGTAACGCCTCTTTACGTTTGGGCCCTAACCCGGAGACGCTATCGAGCGCTGCTAAAGTAGCGGCGTCTTGCCGAGCCGCCGCAGCCCGGCGTTCTGCCTCTTGCCGGGCCGCCTCCTTTTGGGCCGTAATTTGCTTAATGTGATTGTCAACGGTAGTTAGCGAGCTTCCGACATCGGTTAATCTAGCAGTTGCGAAAGAAACCCGTTCGATAAATACCGGCGCTTGGCTTTGCGCCTCTTTGGCTCCCGTTAACGCAGTCTGTGCGTCGCTAAGTTTGGTAGCAACTTGGCTGAGCAAAATAGTGCCATCGGTAATGCCAAGGGTTGCAACCGTGCGTTGCATTTGCGCATACTGGAGTTGGTAATTACCAACGCGGTTTTGCAAATTTTCAATAGTCTTTGGTGCGTCGTTCAGCGCCGTTTCGTAAGAGTTAATATCAGCCGCTTGGGCCTGCGTTTGCTGGTTTATGGCCTGGCAAATAGCGTTAGCACGCGCGAATTCGACATCGGGGCTTATCGCCTTATTCCCATCGTATTTGCTCAGCTGTTCTTGAACTTTCCAAGCGGAGTCAATCTCAGCATAAGCGCCGCTCAACGCTGTCCGATGTCCGGCTAATAGCGGTAAGCCAAAGGTCGCCTCCGCAAAGCCCAACTCTTCGTTAGCGTGTTCCAATGCCGCAACGGTCGCGGTGATGTCTGCGGCAAGTATTTGTGCATCTGCATGAACTTTTGCCACCCGGTCAGCTTTCCGATACCGCAGTTTTTGAATGGGATAACGCACTAACGCCACCAGCAGTGCCAGAAAGATAAATAACAAAGCCACCGGCCCCACAAACCGGCCGAGAATTGCGCCTAAGATAGCGGCAGGCAACAAGACGATAATAGGTAAGCGATCAATTGGCTGCCGCTGATCGCCAATAGCTACGCCACTGGTACCTAGATTTTCAACCGTCAATAAGCGGCCTTTGGAACTCATGATGCCCCCAATAGTTTCAGATTTGGCGGTTCGCTATCGAGGGTCGCGTTCGCACCCGACGCCATCACCATCGCCATCTAGACGTGAGTGAAAACCGCGTTCCCCCGCGCGGATCGGCCGGCCTAATACCTCCCAGACATGAGTACAGTTCCGGAAACGTGCGGGAATATCAGGGCCCGGTGCTGGCTCCGCTGGCGCCACCGCCGGTGGTGAAGCAGCAGCTAGCCGATCCCGTTCCGCTTGCGCAGCGGCCTCTGCGACGGCTGCGGTTGCCCGGTCACGTTCGGCCTGCTCAGCCGCTAACCTTTGCTGCTCTGCCCGCTCGGCTGCGGCTGCTAGCCGTTCTTGCTCAGCTGCCTCGGCTTCCGCCG
>JGI24699J35502_11133489_pt1 | contig 11060 bp, 6 predicted proteins | sample TergutMp193P4_FD_35502 | JGI IMG/M metagenome (IMG submission 35502) | reverse complement strand
GAAGGATTTTATGTCAATGAAAAATTCCAATGACACCAGCTGGGATCGAACCAGCGACCTTCCGATTTGTAGCACAGAACCTTAACCACTGTGCCACTGCGGTCCCCAGTCCAGATGCTATAAGGAAGAGAAATACGTTTTGCAATATCACTTTTAAGAATTATACATTCATAGGACACGTTGTATACTGTGAAGGTATCATTAACATATGGCAGTTTTTGAGGTGGAAACAACAGAGTGAATTTTCCAGAAATGTTTTGTAATATGTGTGTATCCTTGTATGTGTATGTGTAAAAATTTAGTGGAGAGAGGGTCAGACTGTGTACTTCTTTCCTTCTGTTGAATCTGTTTAAGAATTGTACCATTATAGTACATCTGTGTAATATGATGGTATGATTCTTAAATAGGTTACTAAACTTAGTACATGGTTTATGCGTTGCTGAAAGGCAAAGTGGTGTAAGTCAGTCTTTAAAAAAAAAAACAAGATAAGTGCTTGTACAGTGCCACAACACTGAGGTCTTTTTAACAGGCAAAATTGTGTGAGATGTAGGTAGTTTACCCATCAGAGAACATCTTGTATGTCAAGGTAGTTCAGTAGTAATCCCATTGCAGTTACATGTAATGCCCAACTTTCAGAGTGTCTCTTCCTGAATTGGGAATTGAAATGTGATAACCCTGTCCTACAGCATGTAGCCTACTTGCTGTATTTTATGCCATCTCAAAGATTAGTTATTGAGACTTAAGTTCATTGACTGTATTAAGTTTGTAGAATGGTTTGGTTGCTTTGGGTTACAGTTTAAGGAACTGAATATTTGATGTGCGCCCTTTGTCAGGTTTATTTTAAGTGAGTCTACCTCATTTCATTCTTTCCCTACACTGCAGTAGTGTATGTAATGATATGCAGTTGGTTATTTGCATGACAAATGCAGTTTGTTGAGAATCAAAATTAATCACTAATTAAAATGAGTTTTCAAAGACTATACATTTGTTCTTATAAAAGAGGGAAGATGAAGAAACTCTGTAATAGCAGAAACATTTGTCCATACTAAGCATAAAAATTATTAAATAATTTCAAAGTAATCACTGGTTTTGGGCATACAACATATGTCTGTTTATAATTAATTTCCATCTTGTCACTGAGAGTGACAGTTTGTGCTAGCATGAAGCCTGTAGCAGTTTCAACAGGAAGTTGTTACAGTTTCCACTGTAGGTCTTTCACATCCACTGTTGTACATTATGATCCTTCAAGGACACTGTTATGTCATTATTGCACTGAATGTGCATATGCTGTGACCTTTAAAAGGTTCTGGCAACACAGTTGTGTTCTTTCTGAGAGACTGAACAGGATAGAATTGTAATGTTTAGTAAGTGCTGCTACCATGCTGACATACACCACAAACTCTCTTAAAGATGTCCACTGCAGTACAAACTCACTTACATTCACTGTTTTTTTTTTGATGCCATCCTCTGGTTCTCCTTGTAACTGCTTGCTAACATACACATTGATAAAACGGGAAAATTTTACATCTCCCATCTCTAGCTGTGATTTTTACAGATAACTCTTACACTGTTCCACTGTTAATCGTGTTAGCCTTTAAGGTATGTTTGAAATCACAGTACACATTATGTAACTTTTTTTTTTAGCAAAGTTCCTGGTACTAACTGTAGCATGGTAACCTCTCATTTCCACTTAGAGCTGCCACGTTGTGGTTCCATTTATAAGTACTGTACTAGTGGCCACAGCAATTGAATCTTGGGCTGTGTGCCCATTGTTGTTACATCTACACCGCCAGCAGTACATTCTCTAAACTACGCTGGAATTAAATAATTTAACATAACTCAAAGACACAAGAATGAACAGGCTGACAGTATATTTTTATAGGTGTGCAATTACACTTCTACCGGCTGTTTTTTATATCTTCTTCTACTTCCAATAGAGAAATACATAACAGGCAATGTGGTATGAGTGACATCATCATTACTTGGGGTAGTTGAGTGTGGTCCTTGCTGCCTGGACCCCATAGCAAGTAACATTGCACTTTACCTGTCTTCAGTTGCAGTGGCCACAGATGTAAAGCTCTTACTGCTGTACAACAGCACAATAACAACATTGTTTATAACATCATTGGAATACACTGATCAAGTGTGATGAGAAAACATTGTCATTGTAGCAGTTGTAATGGAAATTGAACATGAGTGTTCGGGTCATCTGGGTTGTAATCCCATGCAAATTGATATCAGCATTTCTGAACTACTGCACTCCTCCAAAATTTCGGTTATTGTTTAACGGTTGACATGGCATAACATCCTAGAAGACTTGAATCGTCAGCAATACTGCTGTGAAAACTTCAAGTCTAACAGGAACTGAACAAATATGATGCAGCAGATTTTGTGTTTGTGCTAATAAGAGTGTTCAGTAGTGGCGCATTCACATGTACACTTATTGCTTGTTGTGCAGTGATCGTCTGTTCCGCACCATGACTGACCTTGTAGTGTCAGAAGGCTATGCAGCTGTAGGATATGATTACATCAATATTGATGACTGCTGGCTGGAGAAAGAGAGAAGTTACACTGGTGAGCTTGTTCCTGACAGGTTGAGGTTCCCATTTGGGTTACGTGATCTGTCAGACTATGTAAGTCACAACCAATATATCTTCATTTCTGACATACTCAAAGAATTCAATTAATGCCTGCATCATATACATATATATAAAATGTATTGAAACAGTGTAGTCTTAATTTAATCAACTGCAAGAGTGTCTTACTACTGTTCCATTAAGTGGGAAACTTTAAAGGTAAGTGAAGTGCGTAATTGCTAAATGCAACTGTACTCTACATAACAGTGCAGCAGCTTGTAGAGACATGCAAAAGGATATACACATAAGTTGTATAAAATTAAAATATATTTGTAACATTCCAGACTCAATTCAGACTGCATATAAGACAGTTTGTTGTTTATTTTTTTTATTATATCTCTACTTTTTAGGAATCTGAGGATGTTCTAAATTGTCCCCTAGTTCTGTTATAACCCTGAACAGGTGAAGATAGGAAAAATAGTATACCATCCTAATAAATGGAGGAGAATAGCCTGAGAAGTAGGCTATGCAGTAGCATGCATTGCTACTCTGCTGCCTCTCCCTGGGGAGGGGAGGGGGGTGACAGACTTGATCCTCACATAGAGTAGATACTACAGAAAAAACTCAATAGCTGCAGTCTCTGGCACTGGATTAACCAGTTAACTCTGTTAACTGGAAATTGACTACAAGGCCAATTGAATTTCATTATTCTGTCATTTGACAGCATTGTTGCGAATATGATGACTAAAATAGTGAAATACTGTTGTTTGGTTTTTATTTTAGGTTATACATACACAGTGTTACATAATTAATGATATAAAGGGAATAGAAAGAGTGGCAGGACAGGATATCAAGTGACAAATGAAATGGTTAGGTTTGTCTGTGACATTGCTTTGTACATTAAGCTTTATATGAGGTAAAAGTATTAAATCTAGAAAATTACAGTATCTAGCAGTCTTTTTGTCAGTTAGTTAGTTAGTTTTTATTGCGAAGGTGCCAGATATCCCAGCTTCTACTGTATTCCTCCAGTTCTGTAATGGTAAAGAAAAGTTGTTCCTGCACATACCATGAATGCACGTAGGGGAAGCAGAGGTGTAGCACCACTCTTAACCTGGGCACTGAATGTAGGTGAGGGTTGTGTAATGGGTACAGTATAATAATTGTATTATATTTGTTATAGTTTAAAGATATCTGTGTCTTGGATATCTGCTGTCTTCTGGGATATTACACAGCGTATGGTGGAAATTCCTTACCGATGTTTTGGAACAACCTCTGAGTCCTCTGGAAGGTAAGACTGATAGGTTGTCCCGAAACGTCAGTAAGGTATTACCACCATACACTGTGTAGCATGCCAGTAGAGTGCAGATATCATCTACTTTGCAGCAGAAGCCTGAAGTCCGTGTATTTGTTGTACAGGTTCATGCGAAAGGACTGAAGTTTGGAATCTATGAAGACTTTGGTAATTACACATGTGCAGGATATCCAGGGATACTGGGGTATCTGGAGACTGATGCTGAGACCTTCGCCAGCTGGAATGTTGATTATGTCAAGTTGGATGGCTGTTACTCTCATCCCCGTGACATGGATCGAGGTCAGATTGTGAGGACATGAACATTTGCATCCATCAACATTTTTGTAATCTTAGTTTGCTGAACTGCAGGATGACAAACCTGCATTTCCTGTACACATTCTATTATCCTACCTGGTACAGAACTAACTACGTAGCTATGACCATACCATAGCTCAGGTTATTAGTTACTAGCTTTTCAGTGTAATAACTTGGGTTTAATCACAGAATAGTCTGGGATTTGTGGAGGACAAAGTGACACTCTGGTAGGTTTTTCTCTTCTGAGCACTTTGGTTTTCTCCTGCAAATTACCATCCTCACCAGTGTTCCATACTCAACCAACCATCTAAGGTCACAGTGCCAAGGGACATACCCAGTTCACTAACAGATAGATCTTTGCGGTGCAGGGTCCTGTTCAAACAGCTCACAGTTTGTTAGGTGTCCAAGAAGTTTCCTCCATATTGTGCAGAACCCAGGAAATCATCCCTAACTAATTAACTGCATGGAGCATAGTCCTTCTTGAGAAACTAACAGGTCCTCAGCTAGTCCATTTCACAAGGCCTGAGTTAGAATCCTCCAAGAATTTTTCCCTGTGATCAAAGAACGGCCCATAACTTGTTCAGTTCATTTCCCACATTCACACTGTCAGTCTCAAAGATCATTCTAGCTGACACCTTTGGATCACCCTGCTGGTCCCTTGTGTTCAGGTTTTTAAACCAACATTTGCTATGCATTCATGTTTTACCCATGCATAATGAAAATTTTGCCTGTCTTATCCTTCTCGACACAAGCTAGCACTATTTTGTGTAGTGTTTCAAATGACTAGCTCACACGGTTCTAGGGTATTAACATACATTTAGTACATCGTTCTCTGTACGTTAATATTAATAATAGAATGTTTTGTAACCCTTTAATGATGTGGGAGCTTATATTCCAGCTGCTGTCCAAGAGGGGTGTGTTTTAAATTTATAAAGAATAAAGGTAATGTTGTCCCTGTTCTTACCATGAAGGTATGTGGGGGTAGAGGTATAGCTCCATTCATTCTTAACCATGGCACTAAATGGAGTTGAGTGGTAAACTGTATGGCTCTGTCACATTATCCCTGGGAAAGCACCCTTGTACCCATTGCACAGGAAACTGAATGGGCCCCAGAAACAGACTGAACATCTTGGAGAAGAGATAAATATGTTACCTCTGCCACAATTTTAACTGGAGATTGTCCAGCATGTAGCATATTCACTATGCCAACTGTGCTATCCCTTCAATACATTCATGACCACAGTGAGCCTAGGCTGGCAGCATGTGACAAATTAATGGTCCCTACACTACATTGAGGTTGTCATGGAAGGGATGAACAATTTTGTTAGCATCATGCAGTGTAACATCAGGGTGTAGAGGTGCTGGCTGTTTGTCATACCAGAGTTTGCTGGTTTCCTTGTATGCATTGGCCATTAACTGAGCTGAACTGTGTGTAACTATTTCTGTTGAAACAAAGTCGTCAGGAATATAAATATGTAAGGAAGGAAGAGAATGAACATGTGATATTATGAAATACTGTCAGAATGGCATGTGATAGAGTGGTTTAACTGGTTTCTTCAAGGAACCCCTCCTAAACAGAGTTCTAATAGTGTTCAAGTTAGACAAGATAACAAACACTGTCAAGTGTAGCAGTGCTGCCTTGGCAAGTTTCATTATGCACATGTACACTGACACCAGAAATCTTGAAACTGTGTTCTAATGATGCATTTCTATTTCACATCGTTGATGCTGGAGGTCTTTTGTTTTCATATAAGTTATATTGCTTTCATTTTCTTGTATGATTTTCCTCACTAGGCCTTTCAGTCTGGTGAATGCTGGAATAAAAGGAAAAGTTGTTGTCGTACTAAATTAAACTCCATGCCATGCAGATATATAGGGGGACAGAGTGTAGCTTCAGGCATTCTCAGCATCTCATTCAAGTTGTGTGATCGCTTCTGTACCTTTCTGAAAATTAACTTTTAATTTGTTAATGTTTCTGAACCAAATCATGCCTGCTCTATGTTCCTTGTAATTTCTGTCTTCCCAGTTACTTGGTGGGAGGGGCACACTCAGTGGACTCATTTGTTATCATTTAAGCATGTAACTCATCTCCATGCTCTGTGTAATTTTCTATTTTCTGATAGTGTCATACCAGAGGTCTCATTTATGTAGAATTGGCAGGGCTGAACTGACTGACTTGTCTAATTCACTGAGTCACTGGTTGAAACTGTGACAGTTGTGGGTCTGTGTTTAAATTAATTGTGATTTTGATTTTACATTTGTTTGTGTGCATTCTGCATCTTTTATCAACCTGCTTGACACCCTTATTTGAGGAGTATACAAGCATTTCATTTAATAAACTACAAGTTGCGTGTATTGCTGTTTCATACTTTTTAAGTGCATGAATCATTCAAAATGTGGAATTGACAGGACAAGGAAAGCTGTTTATACTTTAACTGGTTTGAAAGAGCTAGTTACAGAATTATTAGATGTGTTGTAAGTTAACTAGTTAAATGTTTAATTTCCTTTTTATTTGGCGTTCTTAAAAGGTGTGGAGTAGGTACCGTATGAAATAACAAATTATTTCGTAAATTAAGTAGGTAAATGTTTTTCTTTTTATGTGACACCATTAACGGACATGCCCTATTAATGTGTGGAGTAACCAGCTACTCTGTCAAGTGTCCATATTAGACACTGTAGCAGTAACATATGACTGGTTACATTGAATGGATTTTGTCTTAAAGATCAAGTTTTTATATGGACTTTGTAACTTAAAGATATTAAAAGTATAATTCATTTTTATAACACACTTCATTTTGGGAATTCAGAGTTACTGACCACTTGCATCCAGCTGACACCAAAGTTAAGAATGTTCACCCTCCTCATGTCAATTGAGGGGATGGTTAACTAAGGACAGGCAGGATATAACAGTTTGTTTTAATACTTATGAAAATTTAAAGACTTTGTGTCATGCTCAGAACCTGTGGTGACATGAGTTCAGTGTTTGATCATCAACACAAAATTGCTTGTGTAGAATAAGCTGGCACACAACTAGTGGTTAATGATTGGAATTGCAGTTTGACACTTTCTCTGGATTAACATCTACGTTACTTTTGTGCCATCTTTTGTTGCAGGTTATCCCGAGTTTGGTTTCCACCTGAATCGAACTGGACGGCCCATGGTATACTCTTGCAGTTGGCCTGTGTATCAGATTTATTCTGGAATTTCGGTGAGCGTCTGAAACTTTAAATGTCAGGTTTCACAGCAGTTACCGAACAAAATCACCTGTGTGTGTGGTAACAGAAACTGAGTGTTAAGTACGTACATTGCAGGTACAAAGCCTACCACTGGACATGATCTGGGACCAATTTCAGTTTCTTCTTTGCAACACAGTCCATTTCGCTAGATACACTTTAATGTTAGCCCCTATCTCATTGATTTTTAAAGTGACCATTTCCTAAATGCGGAAGTATACAGGTTGCACTTGACATGTTCACTGGGCAGAAGGAATTGTGAACCACACGCTAACATCCGTGCTCTTGAAATTAGTTTATACTTCTAACAAAAGTAAGTATCAATAATGTGAAATGGTGGGGGGTGGATTGTTGCATTTGAATGGATCAGGCTTGCTTCTAGGGTGGTTTTGAGACATCAACGTGAATGAGTTATTGAAAGTTAGCTTCAGCACCCCATGCTTGGAGGAGTAGACAGACATATATCTTCTGTACCCCTATTCCTATAAATTTGTGAGGTCACACTGGAGTATGTACATATGTATGTGAGATGATTCCCATTTGTGCAGTGTCATCACTATGTGACTTAGGCAACAACTTAGGTTTCAGTCTGTGTGATGGAACTGTAACACTTCTCAGCCTATTTACACCAACTTTGCATTAATAAAAAGGTTCTTATGACTTGATACAGGATCATCAAATAAGTTAAGTATAGATTAGAAAAAGAAGAACATTTTGCAAAGGAAATGGTTTGTATTATTTCATAATGTAACATCAAACTTTTATAACCTTAAAAACAATTCATATGTTGATTAAGTTTTAAGAAAATTGTAATAAGAATTATGATTGTAGGTGAAGATGAAGGAGAAGTTCAGACACAACAACACAACAGTCCACAAAGGCCCAGAGAGGGGGTGGAGGTATAGTTCTGCTCTTTCCTTAACCTTGGCACTAGATGGGACTGGGGGTAGTAAACACCACTCACTGCTAACTTTGATGACACTGAATACAGTGGAGAAGTATGAATTTTAAGACATGATGTGGGCTGTTCTACCTTGAACTCCGTGCAGAATTTGCGGCACTGTGGGTACCTTTACAACACCTTTCTTGTAAAATATTAGTTCTCCTGTTTTGTTATTCTTGTACACTTAACTAACCTCCAGAGATTTTTAACTTTTGAACTTCGAAATGGTCTCCTAGACAGTTTGACTAGTATGAGTACAATCTTGCAGTTATGTTCAAACTGTCACCGATGTCAGTGGAAAACGTTCTTCCTCTTTGGACATTTTGTGATGATCCCATATTTATCACACACAATTTAGTGTCATTGCTACAGGTAAGAAACACAAAATTGCAACTGTGTCCAGTAAAAGAAAAGAAAGGCACAGAGGTATTAATTTAGACTGTAACAGCATTTAAGATTTGAACTAAAGCAAGTCACAAGTTTAAAATGCACTGGATATGTTTACAAAAAATTAAAAACACATTATTTTCTGTCATAAAACAGGTATTTGATTGCTATGCATATGTTAACCTATGCATATCAGTATGTCTACAAGCCCTCTTTTCATACCACCACAGCTAATTCATTGGAGGAGATAGGCAAGAGAGTTAATGACATTATTACCAATGAAGAAGGTAGCTTAGCAGGAAACTGATGTTAAAACACCTGTGGAAGTAGCTATCCTGGCAGGATTTGTATGAGTTTGTGTGGCCCCTTCTGGTAGTTGTTGGAATGATGACTTATATTTTTGCTTAATGTTTATTGTGCTGTTATGTTTTGATCTTACAGCCAAATTACTCATCAATCATTGAGCATTGCAATTTGTGGCGTAACTTCGATGACATCCAGGACTCATGGACAAGTGTTGAGGCAATCATTGATTACTACGGAAATAATCAGGATGTTATTGTTCCTAATGCAGGACCAGGACATTGGAATGATCCTGATATGGTGAGGTTACTAAGTTATGTGAACACTTGTAGTAGGTTGTAACGCATCATTATTAAATAAAAGGACTTTTTGCATCATCTTAAAAACATATACACCACACTATATGCACACAACACTTCGAGAGCTAGTTACTAGTGATGTGTTACAAATTGCTGCATTGTCAATAAATTCCATGGTGCACTTGTAGTAGATGTTTACTGTCAGTATGATATTATTATTGTTACTTAGATTACAGCAGAACAGAACATTTATTTTTAATCTTGGCATATATTTAGAATATTAATAACTGTCTTTATAAACTACCCCACTTACAGTGTTTTGAATCATTGTGGAGACACGCTGTGTCTTGCTAGAAGACGAAGTGTGATAAAGCTGTAGGATGCTTGTGAGCTTCAGTGTTTGGTAGCTAAGGTTCTACTAAGTTGCTAATTTTAAATGAGAGACAACTTATACTAGTGCATGATATGCTTGATCTTTTTGCTTATTGGTTCTAGATTTTTATTCTCTTCATTTATTTTTGTTCCATGTGCAGTGATGGAAGTGAACATACTCTGATGTAATGTTCACAGTAGTATAACACTTTCAAGAGTGCTTTACTGCTGTTTAGACTGTTAGTGACAATGTGTGAAGTGTACTGTCTAAACTTAAGCATTGCGTGCCTTGTGTATTCTTCACATTCAGTGAGGGAAAGGTATTGGTATATGAATTGATACTGTTGATTGAATTTGTTATAAAAGCTGTACACATTCAGACATGTGTTTGGAAATACGTAACATGGAGCTGGATTTTGCATTTGTTCCTGTAGTATTAAGCAGTGACACAATACAGTATCAAGAGCAGAACCATTTTGAAACATGTATTGGACTTTAAATAGTATATCAAGAATATTAAAATTTCGTGGATATATAGGCATTATAAATTTTTAGTAAAGTCTGCCTATGTCAGTATGTGATGCCTTAAAAATTTCATGTGTAAGAGAAACGGAAAGTAAATTATGTCTGTATCATAAACGTTGCTTCAGTTGCTGCTTAGTATTTAATTCTTAACATTTTTGTTGTCTCTTAACAGCTAATTATTGGGAACTTCGGACTGAGCTACGAACAGAGTAAGACACAGATGGCACTCTGGGCCATCCTGGCTGCACCACTTCTCATGTCTGTGGATCTGCGCACAATCAGACCTGAGTACAAAGCCATCCTCCAGAACAAAAAGATCATTGCTGTAGATCAAGATCCCCTTGGCTATCAGGGGCGTAGAATATATAAGGTGGGTGCATGATCTAGAGCAGCTATTGTAAAGTAGTCATTGCTTCCACTGTAGGATGTTTGCAGCCTATGGAGTTAGAGGGTGGTCTTCAGAACTGAATGTTATGAACATGCAGCCAAAGAATGGTCTTTTTGGATGTGGGAATGGAATACTTAACCCTTAACCATAAGGATGTCTTCTGCTGTTATTTTAAGAGTGAAACTTCAGACCAGGTGTGGTGTTGTTGGCACCAGTGAAATGTAGAGAGATTTGAGACTCTCATAGCACTGTTGCAGAAAGTTCAAGTGTTCTTTAAAAATGCTGCATTTTCAAGCAATAGTTCCTGGTGTTTAAAAGGAACATAATTCCTTCAACTGTACAATCATGCAGTCTAGACCATCTGGACTGCTGGACCCTGAAAGATTAAAGCAATATGATGATTTTTTAATTGGTGGAAACTATTTACC
>JGI24699J35502_11133490_pt1 | contig 11086 bp, 3 predicted proteins | sample TergutMp193P4_FD_35502 | JGI IMG/M metagenome (IMG submission 35502) | reverse complement strand
AAGACACACTTAAACCTACTTTTCATTTTCAATTCAGTACACTTTTTCTTCGCTTCATCGTGTGCCAAATTTCATATTCAAAATTCTGGCTCGACAGAACGCTTCAAGGAAGTTCTCAGAGACTATATGGTATTGCATTCAGATCAAATTCTTTAAATTTCCTATTTCATGTTTCCTTTCATAAATTAATGTTCGTAGCTATATCTATTTTTGCAGTGGTACAGATATTAAGAAAAGTGCATGAAACAGGAACTGTTCTGATTCTGGAAGAACTGTGAGTCATCATCGGTAATGCTGAATGCTGCTGTGAATAATTTCACTGTTACATTCATTCACACATCAAAAGGATATCTGGATTCAGTTTATTCACACTGTACCTATCAGATCACTGTGCGTTGTGTAGCTTGTAATAAACTGGAAGTGTCAGGACGGCGGGTGAAGTGACGTAATAAGGAATGTAACCAGAAAATGCTGCAATGAGAATCAGAATGATTGATTTCCAGCATGGTATTTGAAATGGGACTTTTCGAACTCTAATATTATTGCAGCTAATGGCCTAGTGTATAGCTGTACTGACCTGACGTACAGTAATGTGAATCGGCTCCACTGTCTGTAGGGAGACCAGAAATTTCGCGTGTCTTGTGTAGATGTGCAGCGCATTTGTGATGGCGTAACAAAATGTGAAAATCGATTAAAATTTCCGACACTCTCTGTTTGACTCTCAAAACTAAACAAATTATAGGCGAATATTTGGCGAATTTTCGAAAATTTTGCTAGAAAATTCATGTTTAATTAATATCTAATAAATAAATAATTGTAAAACAGACTATTATCATCCTTATACCTGAAGGCTCTGCGACGATCTGGTAACTCGTTATGATTTCTACCGTGTGTGTCCGTGTCTGAGTGTGAAATAAGAACCTCAACAAACATTCACCTTAGTTTTGAATTTGGCTGCAGCATTGCAGATAGAAAGTAACCTAACTTTTACTTGCGGGCACTCGAATTCTGTTGCCTTCTTCTCCCAGTTCCTTGACTGTGCTTTTGTTTGAGTCATGAGGACCTTTATACGGCACAATTCAGAACAATCGGCACTTGTCGAAGGCAAATCATATCTTCACGAATAAACGAATTACCTCAAGTCGCCACTTTAAGGAAGTTGTGACTTAAGGTAACCGAACTCCTTTTTGACGTCCTACGCTCATCGTCTCAACAACGTTAGTGTGAATACATTATATATAATTTTATAAACTGTTATTTAAATTCGGCTTATAACGAAGAATTTCTGTTTTTGTGTGTAAATTACCCTGTAGATTTGCACGGTTTTTCGCTGACATGTTCACTATTTTATGACAATGTAATATTTAGAGTGTTGTCCGTACAGTTAACAGAAAAGTCTGAATCCCGCGATTACTCATTGTTAGCCCTATCAGCAGACTTCTAGTAATGTATATTCTCATACAATTCACCAGGTCAAAAGTGGGATAAATTTCTGCTTTCAGACAAATCTCCCTTATATTTTTAAGTCTTCAATCCAAAGCTCAGAGTGATGAAAAGGAAACAAACGTGTGACATTTTAATACATTACTTATATTTTCTTGTTCTGGCACATCAGAATGCATAAAAGGGATGTTTCTTGTTTTCCAGAATGTCTAAAATCGCAGACGTTTGCAAGGAAGAGAGAAGCCGACTGTGGCTTGTAATTCCGTAGTAATCTTTGTGATTGCTTACATGTATGGAGGTCTGCAGACGTGTCAATGATAATATAAGGAAATAAATTTCACCCGATTCTATTTTTTCCTGAAGAAACTACAAATGCCGGACCTTGACTTCACTCCAGTAAACTCACTCAATGCGATGGACACAAAGGATGGTTCTGCCTTTGAATCGCAAAATGCACTGCAATTCTTTATCACTGCGCTGGATTGGATATTACTGCGGTAGAGGGTTAAAGAGAGGAATCTGACGGAGTGTGAATTCTACTGTCTCGAATGCAGTGACGTTTGGCAATTTCGCAGACATTTCATCACGACGCATTTTTGCCAGCCGTGTAAAAAATTACACGGCGTCACATGCTACAAGACAGTATCCTTCACAGTCGGTGTATCAACATTCATCTCTCTCAGACACCGCTAAATACGAGTATGTCTGAATGTGCATTAAAGTTTACTAGCACAAACACTTAATACTGGGACTCGCAGAGCACAAAACACATCTCAAATCTAACAGCATATTGCAGGATATTGCAAACTGTTGCTAACTTGCAGACGTGTGATGTGTGTGAGTGCAGTTGCTTGCAGTGGATCTGTACAGGTTCTGTCTGTTGATCCTGTAAGCCACTTCCACACGGTGCGATTCAAATTAACTTCATAGGACATGTACGTGAAAGGTAACATTCTGGTGCGTTCGCGTAACTTTTGCTGCAGTGGTAAAGCAACAGTGCATTCTGTATGTGTCCTTGAGCTACACGGCAGTGTCTTCATTACATAAAACATGAGTGTTGCACAACAATAATCTTACTGCAAATTAATGTTGGAGGTAAAATAAACTAATGTATGTCTCTATATAAATTGCACGATTCTGCGATTAAACAAAGGTATGTTCGTTGGATCAGGCCCTTCTTTCTTCTAACAGCTTGGCTGAACTTATCTTAGTGACGTAAAAGTCCCTACGTGGTTTCTCACTTTTTAAGCAAAAACGCAATTTGATGAAAAAGAAATTTGAATTCGTCATTCCTGTCCTTCCGTTCGAATTCATGGAAAAACTGTGATATCAAATGCAAAATTTCACGAAATTTAGTATTTCGTTATTCTTAGATAATATATTGAAAAACTGAAGTTTGTATAAAATATGAAAAAAGTGACAGGTAGTTTACATGAAGAGCATTTTTCTTTAAGATATCATTCTAAGTTCTGCTTATAACGTGAAATGTTCCAGGTAAAGAGTAGACAAAACGAAAGAACACCTTCTATGGTCAATACTGTTGTCCAACTTATGGACCACGCACATTGCATGCTGAATACCTAAGGCTAAAAACACGCAATAAGTATGTGTAATAATTATTGCTTTTCCACAAAAAAAATTGCTGCGCGAACGCGCAGGAATATTACGTTATATGTACTTACATTCCTTTTCTTGTTGTATATGATAAGGACTTTAAACAAGATGGGACACAATTCATAAAATATGAAACAATGAATATTAAATATTTTGAGTGAATATATCTGCATTCTTACTTTTGTTATTTGTAATGCATATCAAAACTTTTCACGCCGCACTATATTCATGTCTGGTCTGTATTCCTGTACAATATTTTCTCTCCAATTTTCTCACAAACAGAACGATTTTCGTAATAATGTATTGAATATAAAACGAAGGATGCGATTTTCACTACAAATGTGTCTGAAAATTCCTCCATTTTTAGAAATATACACCGATGTATTATCATACCTTTACAGAGTTCTACTTGTAAATCATCCGATATTCTTGTCGAATTTAATGAACTATTAATTATCTATTGATAATTTCAAAAACTCTAATCATAGTTTATTCCAATTTTGCGAACGCCCTAAAACGGCCAGCAAACCTACAGAAGGATTGTAACAATTCTGACCTACATATTTGCAGCTGACATGATGTCACCATACTATCTGTTAGTTCTAAAAAACAATACACCGAGTCCATTGATTAATACAAATGTTTTAATGAGTTTTCAAACACAATGCCTAAGGTCAAACTTTCTAAACTTCATTGGGGCATAGTCTTTTAACGTTACTTTTTACGTCGTCACAGTTTCTTTCATGACAGTTGCATGACAAGCTAAAGAACGCAACGCACGCTGATGTGTAAAGTGTACACAATCAATACAGATGTCGACATGATATATGAAGTGCCTGCAACAGTGAACGTAAAGAGAGCTGAATGGAGCTTGTCTGATGGTGACACAAATTTCTTCCCAAATCAAAAAATTCTTCTTCGTGTAATTTGCTTCATGTCTGTGTCACTAACGCAGAACAAATAGCAAGGGACTTTTAGATGTAAAATGAAAAATTAAGTGGCAGATTTAAGCAGAAATGTTCTTAATATGAAATATTGTCTGTGTACATTCTGGAATATTTGACTTCTGATTAAGTTAACAATAACTGTACTCACTTTCAAACGACGTTCAGACCTCTGTCTGTGTTTAGTTAGTAAAACGCAATGGAGAAATACCGATGTGTCATAACTGTGAGCCAACCTGTTCACTGTGCGAAGGAGAAGAAGTGTCATAGGTAAATTGACATGTCACAAGTTTTCATGATTTATATTAATTAAAACCAAATCCCCTTTGATTTTTTATTACATTCATAAGTACACGAAGAAGACTTAATATTTAGTGTCGTTTTAACAGAGTGTTCTTTCAAATGGCGAGTTTAGTGATATGGTTAATAGTAAGGAATTAATAAGCGATATTATTATAACCGGATTCGGATATATTTCAATGTAATAACACTGCAGAATTTTTATTTAAATAAGAGAGCTTAAATAAGAAAATATCACTTTGCTTATATAAAGTCACAACTTCCTTAAAATAACAAAGAAGCAAACAATGAACTATCGTGCAATTCGTTCTCTCAGTGAAGATACTTATGTCTTCGACACGTACAGCTTATTCTGAAATATGTCCTCTACAAAGTCCACACGGCTGAAACAACCGCACTGTCGAGGAGCTGGAAGAAGACACCGACTGCATTTGGAGTTTCAGTAAGTAAACTTTATGTTACTTTCTGTGGGCCTTCCTCCAAACTCTGGGCTAGCTGGACATTATGCCCAGGTTCCAAATTCACAAAAAACTGGACAAAACCACACACAGAAATACACCCAGACACACTAGGTCGGACTCGCGCGGAAGAGTGACCAGCTCGTCGCAGAGGCCTTTCACCTGCACAACATACAACAAACACAAAACACCAATGTAGATTCGTTTATCGTTTTCCCAAACCCGCGATCCCAGGAAAGAAACCACTGCAGATTTACACCTCAGACCGCACAGCCAGCGGGTTCGTCGTAGCCACGTAGCATTCTGTCACTGCATCTGTGCTTATACACTAATGGAATCAAGTGCAGTCGTGACGAAATAATATGTGACATTGGCACTTAACACACATAAACAATTTGGCCGCACGCGACTCAAATTATCAACTACTGAATTAAAAGTAAATGGGTTAGTCACTTTTTGTATCAGAGTAACTGAAAGTCTTCTGACTGTACTGTCTTGTGTCATGTGACATTGTATTTTGGTAGATATGTTTACCTCACTGCACAATGTTATCACTTACCTAACAAACTGCACGGTGTCACATGCTGGAAGATAATAACTTTCACAGTCAGCCTATTGTTCTATATCACCATCACACTTCTCTAAATATATCTGTGTCAGGAAGTGCGCTGAGGGCTAAAATTTGGAAAATTCAGTTCTGGGAAACGTGAAGCATGAATGAAGTTAGAATTCTTATTCTAAGTGTGATAATATGGCGAAACGTAATTTTTAGATTATATTGTTTATTTATGGAGTTGTTTGAAGTTGATGACTGTTGGTTTCGGTGGATATAGAGTGATCCTAAAACACAGTCATTTAGTAAAATATAAATTAGAGTACGCTACTTCCGGTAACAGGTTGTTTTAAAACTGCTGCTCGGGTTTATATTCCATTAGCGTTTCGATTAACCAAATCCGAATCGGTCGAATCGTATTTATTGGAATAAAACAATTATGTATGTGTAAATAAATTGTGATGATGTGAGAGAATCTAATGTTCTTCAACTTAATGTATATAGGGGAAAATTAACACAATTTCTGAAAAAAAATAGGGAAAATAATCATGTTTTGATGTGTTCACAATATCAAGCCAAATACGAACTTCGTCATGTCTGTCTCTCTGTTCGTATGGAACAGCTCGGCTCCAAATGGAAGGATTTTCATGAAACGTGATATTCAAGGAATTTTCCAAAATTTGACAAGAATATTCGACTTTTATTAAACTATGAGAATAGCATTTAATTTATATGAAAATTTCTGTACTTTTATAGTAATAACTCTCTCAATTATGCATAGAATGAGACATTTTTCATAAAAACTTCGAAGACACAATCAAAGCACACATTTTAACCGTCTGTTTAACTCGCCCGACTTCGGTTACAACTATTTGTAGCTCGTCGTAAGCACGGATCCCCCTCAAGGATTATACAGAAGGAATTAGAAGCCGCTTTGTTCTTTCAGTACACTTTATTCACTGAGATTCCAGCACCAGAAACTTTTGGTTGCTCGTAGTTCATCCAGCATTCACAACAGCGGACAGCGTACATCTCTGCACAGCTGACCACCTCATAAGCCTTACTGATACAGATACCAACAGTGAACACTTGCCCAAAACTGACATCGCAAACAGAGAATGAATTCGTATGTGGGAGGGGCAACTTAACAGTCTCATTCATATAGCCTGCCAAGAGAACGTGTGCACAACAAACAAACTTTAACTCTTCCCTTTCAATACATAAACTAACCAACGCTCGACGGCCAGTTTATCTCCTCACCTTCTCGGTTTCCTAGTGCGATATTTGAACTACGGACACTGGCCGGGTAAAATATTTCATATTTTTTTCGACATTCGTGCCACGTGTAAAATAATGTGAAAAACAAATTACAGGCAGACAGACTATATGTGCAAACGTAATGCGGCAAATTTATTTTGTAAGATGGGCAAACAAGGCTAAAAAACACATTCAAAATATGTAATAATTTTTTATTTTCGATGACTACGTAGGTTACGTGAGCGCATAACTATGTTACGTAACACGCATTATTTTCACACATGTAACCTTGATCGGCAACTGAAGAAAGACTTCATTGCCAGCTGCTCACGTTATCAACTGATCCATTTCTCTCCGCACAACTACATGTTCGGGGGAACTGGATTAATGTCTCCGAATTCCTTAAATGAAGGGAACAAACCAGTTAATGAAGCTGATCGAGACTTCAACTAAGATTCCATTACCAGTTGCAAGCCAAAAGACGTGATCCAATTCTGACGACGCAGCTACATGTATGGGAGACGCGGTTCAAAATCTCACGAACCTAAATAAAATATGATTCAACCAAATGATAATTAGAAGCCATGCCCACTTGAGAATTTCAATTCCCCAGATGTGTGCCCCAAATAACGTTTTCTCACTTGTTGCAGGTCACCAGACGTGCTACTGTCACTTATTCAACACCGATGAGTCTGACAGCAATTCTGACAGTGTTGTAACCACATATGCAGTTGCTGCTGGAAACAGCAGCGACTGCTCACTTATACGATATCAGGTGGGTTGGCAGTACTTACTGTTCGTTCACCGCAATTTTAGTCGGTAAATCGAGATAGTGTGTAAGGTATATTTACTGTGTACAGACATCTATGGGCGCTAATTTTGACGTCGCTTTATCGGATTTTGAATGTAATTAATTTTAAACAATTTCCCAGTTCTCGACTGTTAATACGTTTAGCCTTGTAGACCCTTGCTAGATAAAACCTTCAGGCTCTGCTGCCTCCTACTTACTGACTGTTCCACAGAGTGACTGAAGGGCTGAAGTCTTTAGGAAGGGAAATTTATTGACACAACTTCATAAATTAAGTGCCCTTTGTTACGTAAACTTTTCAATTTAAACCAAATTCCCGTAAATTTCAACTCCACAGGTGACTTTAAGAGCTCCCAAAAACGATAAGAACATTGATATCAATCGAGAGGCGATATTTATTTTCGCAAATCTGCGACAAATGTAGATTCCTCATGTTTTCTACTTTTCCGTCCGTCCGTCCGTACATCTACACCTCCGATGTGAACAGGAGGGCTCCCACTCGATGGATTATTATATATAAATGGAGTATTTAAATTAAACCGTGTAGAAAATTTATTCTTGACTAAAATCTGTGACGAATAGCCGGTACTAGATATACAGACACATGTACATTTATAATAATATTTCGCTGAATTCCTTTCAGATAGAGAAAACTTTCTGACATAATTTGTAGAAAAAATGAAAAAAGCCCTTTCGTTCAAAATCTTTAAACAGGAAATCTTGTCGTTTCATGAGAAAATATGAAGGGATAAGATAGAGCCTGCAGGCTACAGAACAAAAAACAATATGTTGATACGTCTGTGCATGCTGGATAACTAAGGCTACTGACAAAATCAAAATTAATTAAAATTTACTGCTTTTCCACAGAAATCTTTGTAGGGCAAATGCACCAAAATGTTTATTATACACCAAAACTCCCTGCCTTCTTTTGAGTTTCGCTTTGCTCATTTTGCAGTACATCTGCATTAAATGTCAACTTTTCTCAAGTAATTTTACAAACGCATATATTTTTGAAAGTATACGTTTTAGCATATTATGCTTGACCGCGGACTTATCCATCAAGGTCATGTAAGAGAAATCCGTGACGTGAGCATGTGCATCGCGCAACACGTCGGCGCAGCCAGGCGATCGATATGACATGACGTCACGTTGCCTTGGCAACGAGCAGAATAACATGACGTCACGTCGCTATGGTACAAGAAATCGTATCACATCACAAGCATAATATGCTTTCTTTGCTTTATGCAACATGCTTAAAGCTGCTAGTTTTTTTTATCTAGTCTTTTTATTACCATTCGTTATCTACAGCACACAAACCACTAAGTCTAACATCAAATATTCCATATTCCGATATATCTGCCTCACATCACCCGTGACCTATGTCAAAAAGTTCTCGACATTAGCGTCGTTATAAACGGAAACCGCGTACCTTGATATGAAAGTTATGGCACAATTAAGCGGATAATTTAGTTCTACGGGATACATTAAATCTTACGTTATCATGCAGTAGTGAACACGGCAAAGAAAAGAAGTGCAATTCTGCACCAATGTGTGCACCCATCGGCAAAAACTTGTGTTAATACGAGATTAACTACTAATGTCTAAGGTGACCTTGTCCAGACAGAGGAGAAAGCGACTTATAGAACGCTGTCGCTTACTTGCGACATAATTTTACAAATTTTCGAAGAAACAAAATACTATCACACATGTCAAATATTCCCGTGAAGAATTTATTGCCTTCGACACGTGCGGCTTATTCTGCAATGTGCCGTATAAAATGAACCACACGACTGAAACAAACGCACTGTTGAGGAGCTGGAAGAAGACGCCGACTGCAGTTCAAGTGTCTGTAAGTAAACTTTCTGTTGCTTTCTTTCTGTGGTGCTGCATCCAATCTGAGAGCTAGGGGGACTGTTTGTTGAGGTTCCTAGGTGGCACACAGACACAGACACACTCGGTAGGGCTCCTCCGAACGAGTGACCTGCTCGAAGCAGAGGCCACTAGCAATAAACAACAATAAACATACACAAAGGACGAAAGTCATCGCAGCTATCGGCTTTCGTAGAGGCGATCCCTTTCGCATGCGTACAACTGCACTTGCGGGAATCGACGTAGCCACATAGCATTCTGTCACTACATCAATGTCGATACACTAACGTAGTCGAATGTAGACCTACGCAAAAAAGTAATTACTTACACTAACATTTACACAAAGAGAGAATTTTGTTTCAATCTACTTATATCATCCAATAATAATTTGTGAGATTAAATGGTTCAGCTTAATTTCGACTACATTGAATCAATTTCATATGAATCGACAGTCTCGTGAAATAGGGAAATAAGGAAAGTGCACAGACCCGTTCTTAACTATACAGCTTACTGTGAGTTTGTAGAACTGATGAAGGGGAAGTGACGTGAATGAAAGTGAAGTGTTGGCTATGTTGGTTACTTCAGCTGGTGAACGCAAGTAATATTTCGTAATAGCATAAATTAATGTAAAGTTGGAGTTTTGGAAAAGGTCAGTGGAGGAAGAAATAGAAAAATTAGGACAAGCCTAATGTAAGAGAATATTTCGTAGAACTATATAAATTGTGGTTGTTTGTATTCAACATAATGCACTTCAGGGCGTTTACATGAAACAGTGCAGATCGAGTTGGTTTCGAATAAGAAATATTAAAAAATCCTACGTCAGTACGTCGTAGAACTGAATATGTTTAGTGTTCCATTTCACAATATTCGTCAACATGTTACGTAATTACGAAGGTCACGTAGCAGTTAAAATTACGTAACATTAAGCACACGGTTCCTCCTCGCACAAACGAAAGTTTATATGCCACAAAGAGAACAAATACACAATAATTTAACACTGAGGAGCATTCCAGTAATTATGGTTACGTGAAAGGACATTTAACAATACTTGGTCTGAGTGTGTGCCTGTAGCTTTATTTATCGAGCACCTGCAGCAAGTGCGTCATATTTACTGCTGTCCCTGCCCTGCCTCTCTTTACCATATTTTTACAACTAAATTATCAAGCGCACAATTTTCAGAAAGACGTCAATGAACATATGATAATTGTCTTGATCATCTTTAAAAAGTGTCAAAAAGACTCGGATTCAAAGAAGATATGAGGAAGCAATTATTGAAAATGTATACAAGCTTATGTATGAAGTATTCTTTATTATAATAAGATTGAATTCAGAATTAATTTTCCACTAGAAAAAATAAAATTTGAATAATATAATTAATGGAAACCTGTCCACTGGAAATCCCATATTTTCGTGCGGTAAGATAGATTAAAGAAGGGACTGACGAACAGACAGATGTAAAAATGATCATATTCGTTCGTAATTTCGCGAAATCGCATACAAAATAAATAGTACCGTAAAAGCCAAACAGTAGCCTGACACAAAACCCACTGAATACAATGTCGCAAAGCATCATGTGAAAATTAAACAATGAGTACAAAGTAAGACCTCCCACTTCCACAGACCGATCTTATTTTAGTACTAACAAAACCGAAAACATATATTACATAATTCTGAGGCGGGGAAGTAAGAGTTGCGTCCCGCACTCAAGTAATTGTATCAGTTGCGTCTCAAGGTGACCGCTTGAAGTGTATCAGTTACGTCCCGATGTGTCTGCTTCATGTGTATCAGTTGCGTCTCAAGGTGACCGCTTCAAGTGTATCAGTTACGTCCCGATGTGTCT
>JGI24699J35502_11133491_pt1 | contig 11090 bp, 4 predicted proteins | sample TergutMp193P4_FD_35502 | JGI IMG/M metagenome (IMG submission 35502) | reverse complement strand
ACGCCCATCCGGTCAGGACCGCTTCTGACGTCCCATCGGCGGGCTGGTTGGTGCTCGTCACCTCGAGGCGGGAGCTTTGGCTGATCCCCGGGAAGACTGTGATGTGGATGGGGGAACCCTCGAGTTCCGTCCCGTTATAGAAGACGTGAACGAGCGCGTCACCCGGTTGTACACCGTAGTACGCGGCTGTGCAGTACCCGCTCTGAGGAGGGGAAACCACGTCTAGGTTGACGATGTCTCCCCTACCCGTGGTGCAGGACGAATCGGTCAGATGGACCGCGTCGCCTTCCTCGGTGAAGTCCACTTGCACGTCGTTCAGCAATTGTCCGTTGCTGTCACGGGCCGACACCAGGGCCGAACCGGCCCCCGACCACGACCCCATCGTGAGGCCCGAGTGGAACCCCTCGAGGGTCACTGTGGTCGTGTTGACGGGATCGAAACTGATCGTCGTACTGGCGTTGGCTCTCGGCCAATAGTTCGTCACGAACCCATTGGGAGTGGAGGGGGCCGCGTACGCCGTGACCTCGTACTGACCCGGCGTTGTCGAGGTGAAACTGACGGTGTACGTGCCGTCGCCGTTGTTGGTGAGATCGGAGGCCGAAACCCCATCAGGAAGGATGAACCCGATGTTCTGAGAAGAACCAGTCGTCAGCGGGTTTCCGTCAGTGTCGGTCAGCGTCAGGGTACCGGTCCACGAGGAGACCCCGTCGGCTGGGACGCTGGATCCCGAAGCCGGAGCGGCTGTGAACCAGTCGCCGGCCGGTACGGTGTCGGATGTGAACGTGACCGTTGGAAGGGTGCCCGTCGCCCATGGTGCGGTGAGCGCCCAATCGCCGACGAAAGCGCTGATGGTCACCGTGCCCGGATTCTCGCTTGTCAGGGTGATGCTGCAATGTCCGTTTTCATCTGTGGTACAGGTCGTCGAACTCGCCTGGGCGTCTCCGTCGATGACGAACCTCACCGGTACGTCCTGCAACATTGACGACAAGGGCTGGTTCGAGTACACCGGCCAGTTAAATGGCAATTGCATCAGCCAGGCCCGAATAGCGACACTCGTACCCACCGGAGCCTCAGTGCTGGAAGCTGGACTGCCCATCGTGGACACGCCCACCGTACCTCCGCAGCTGAGGTTGGCATCGCCCTGGAGCGCCGAGCAGGCGGTTTCCGGTCCGAAGATGATCCCGGCCGGCGAGTACAGAATCTCACTGCCGTCTCTCGTCGCATGGACCGTTACTCCCCCTGCGGCCGTACTGGTCAGCGTCACAGTGCAGGAACCGTCACCAAGAGTGGTACATGTGTCAGAGGACAGTGCGGCGCCCGCGCCAGTCACCGCAAAATGCAGGTCCACACCCGGTTGCGGCTGGCCATAATCGTCGTACGCCAAGCCGGTCAGGACGCTCGCCGACACTCCGTCGGCGGGTTGGCCGACATGGGTCACCTGAAGCTGCGTGGTCTGCTCATCCGGCGGGTACACCCACCCGTCCAGATGGGTCACCTCCACCCCGTCGTACAACACATGGATCGTCACCGGTCCTGGTTTGGCAGGGGTGTACAGAAGTGAACAATAGCCAGTTGGAGCCGGATATGTAACATCTAGATCATAGATGTACCCTGTTCCCGTGATACAATAGGAATTGTCCATAACAAGCGAGTCGCCGTCCGCCGTGAAGTCGATTCTGACTCCATTCACCATATTGCCTTCGCCGTCTTTCGCTGAGACGGCAAGGGCGGGGTATCCCATATGCCCACCCATAGGGAACATAGTGGTAAACCAACTGTTGGCAAATCCCACAGTGATCGGCGACGGTGTCGGGCTTGGAGTCGGTGACGGCGTCGGGCTTGGAGTCGGTGACGGCGTCGGGCTTGGAGTCGGCGACGGCGTCGGGCTTGGAGTCGGGGTCGGCGTTGGACTCGGGCTCGGGCTTGGGGTTGGCGTCGGCGTTGGGCTTGGGGTTGGAGTCGGAGTCTGGCTTGGCGTCGGCGTTGAGGTCGGGGGCGTCCCAGTGACAACCATCGTCAAGGGAGGGCCGGCGAGTACGGGATTCATACCGGAAATGTTCGCACTGATCGCATCGGCGTACGTTCCGGGTGTACTCGAGGTGATGATGACCGTACAGGTTCCATTTTGGCTTGTCATGCAGGTTGCCGTACCCTCGTCGCCTGTCACCGTCACGCCGTCGGGTACGGTGAATGTCACCGGGGCGTTGGCAATAGGAGTTTCCACGCTCGTGACGGATGCGGTCGCTGTGATCAACCCGTCAGGTTGGATCGTCGTCGTGTCCGCGGCGACGGCCAGGGTGAGAGGTTTGAGCTGGTTCGCCCATCCAAGAGGAGTACGGATCACACTGTCGCCGCTGGTCGCCGTGACGTAGCCACCGACGTACCCCGCTGCGAAGCTGGTTGGGTTGAGCCGTACGTCGACCGAGGCCGTACCGCCGGGAGGCAGAGTCAGGCTGGAGGCTGACAACGTGATGGGATCGTCAGTCGCCGGATCGGACACCCACAGGGAAACCGGGCTGCCCTGACTGGGGGTGAAAACGGCTGACGCCGTGAGATCGTAGGTACGGGCTGTACTGGTCTGGTTGAGGTAGGTCAATGTGGCTGTCGGGAAGGGGACCGTGCCCAGATCGAGTTCGGCGGGAGACGTGATGACCCTCTGTGCGAGGGCCGCGGGAATGTTCAGCATCCCGGCGCCCTGCTGGAAGACGCTCAACGACAGAGGGCTCGCGGAAGCCATCAGCTTGGCGCGGACTTGGTCAGGAGTCAACATCGGATTTTGCTGAAGCAGCAGGGCGACTGCTCCTGAGACGAGAGGGGCCGCCATCGAGGTACCTGAAGCAGCCATGTACGTTGTTGAATTCGCTTTCGCTGCGATGATTCCATCGCCCGCTGCCCGGGAGACCGCGCCCGGTGCGACGATCTCAGGCTTGACCGCGCCGTCGCCCCTTCTCGGACCGTACGACGAGAAAGAAGCAAGAGTACCATCAAGGTACGTGGCACCCACGGCGATGGCGTCGTCGGCAGTCGCGGGAGAAACAATCATCTGTGCGCCGCCGTCATTGCCCGCTGCGACCACGACTGTACAGCCATAGGTCTCAACAAGCTGGTTCACAAAAGCGGAGGCCGGGGAGGTCCCATTGTCGTACCCAGTCGGGATGCCGATGCTGACGTTGATGACATTGGCGCCCTGCTGGGCGGTCCATTCAATGCCCGCCAAGATCGAAGATTCCGAACTGTCTCCCCTGTTGTCCAGCACACGGGCAATGATGAGTTTCGCATCTGGGGCAACTCCGACATACTGTCCCCCGGACGCGGCCCCCGTACCCGCGATTTCCGAAGCGACGAATGTGCCGTGGCCGAAGCCGTCGCCCATACCGGTACCGGTGAAGTCCTGTTGTGCCCTGACCTGGCCCACCAGGTCGGGATGGTTGAGGTCGATGCCCGAATCCACGATGCCGACCTTGATGCCTGTGCCGGTGTACCCTTCCGCATGAGCTTCATCTCGACCGATGAGGCTCATCCATCCGGGCTCCGTCGAGTCGTCGGCCGCCATAGCTGTGAATGGCGACATTTGTACTTCTTGGTCGAGCCACACCTTGGTTTGGGAGGACACGGGATCGTCGCTCGACGTCGGCGGGGTACTCAATTCCTGAAGCAGATCCCATGCGGGAGCAGGGCCCGCATCGGTACTCGCGTCGGCTTGGCCAACTTGAACTGCGAGGGTGTCTAGACTGTCGGTGACATCGACGCCGGAGCGAGAGATTTCCTGAGCCGCCGCCTGGACAGGGACGTCGTCGGCCTGGGTGACGATCACAGGTACGGTGTCGTCCGTGTCGTACGACGCGAGCTTGGTGACATTGAACAATTCACGATCCAACTGGTCCGGGACAAGGGATTCCACATCGTCGGGGATCACATAGACTTGGTCGCCGTCGGTTGAGGTGGCGAACTGGGGTTGGGTGCCGTCCGGGCGGGGAGCAGGTGTGATCTGGGAGACCTCGCCGGCGTCGTCGAGGCCGACGACATCGCCTGTGATCAACCGGGCCTCGCTGACGGTGGGGCCTGGGACCGTCGGTTCGGGGTCGGCTTCGGCAGTCGGCACTGTTATAGATATGTTCGCCAGTCCTAAGGCAAGGACGGCCGCCACCACGACGGTACGAAATGCGCTCTTCATAACCCTCCCCTTTCTGCGCTATCTTCTCGACAGTACACAGAGATATTATCAATATATCAGTGATGTCATCCTGACGAAAGTCAGGATCTCTATTCATGAAAGATCGGCCTGCCTCGGCGGGACCCACCCCATTTGTGCTCAGAAGGGAAACCCTATGGGTTTCCCTTCTTCCGCCAATGGGGTGCCCCCCCGCCGGGCGCGGCCAACGTAGGAAGAATCCAGTGAAGTTCCAGGACCATCATCATCCCTGAATAACACGCGCGCTAGGGGTGGGACACGGGGACGGTGTGTCCCACGGGCGGGAAAAGATGGCATCATCACAGGAAAGTACGCCCGCCGAGAAGGGCCTCGAGTGAAAGGACAATCCCCGGAGGCAGCGGGCGGAAAAACATGTCTTCATCACGGGAAAGTACGCCCGAGGAAGGTGAAACGGTAGAGTGGGGGGTTGTGAGTCAGACCAAAACCATTCGTCCGTGGGCGGCGGTGTGGGCGATGTTGGTCGGGTTCTTTATGCTCATGTTGGACACGTCCATTGTTTCGGTGGCGAATCCGTCGCTGCAGGCGGGGTTGGGGGCCTCACTCACACAGACGATTTGGGTGACGAGCGCGTACCTACTGGGGCTCGCTGTACCTCTGCTCGTGGCGGGACGGCTGGGAGACCGCTTTGGACAGAAGACAATGTTCATGATTGGGATGGCGGTGTTCACCCTGTCGTCCGGGGTGTGCGGGATGGCGCCGGGCATCGGTACCCTGATCGCGGCGCGGGCGGTCCAGGGGATGGGCGGTTCGCTGATGAGCCCCCAGACTCAGGCGATGATCGTTAGGATCTTCCCTCCGGACAAGCGGGGCGCAGCAATGGGGCTATGGGGATCGGTGTCCGGGATCGCCATGCTGGTGGGTCCGGTGTTGGGCGGGTTGCTCGTCCATTACTCCGGTTGGCAAGCAATTTTCCTCATCAATGTACCTGTCGGCATTGTCGGTTTGTACTTGGCATGGAGGTACTTACCGAGCCTCACAACCTCGCGCCCGCGTTTCGACTGGATCGGCGTCGGACTCTCGGGAGCGGCGATCCTGCTGATCGTGTACGGACTCCAGGAAGGAGTCACACGTGACTGGGGCCGCGTGTGGGGGCCAGTCACCATCCCCGAAGTGATCATCGCCGGGTTAGTCCTGGCGGTCGGATTCGTCATCTATCAGGGGCGAGCGAAAAGCCCCCTGATCCCGCTGAGGCTCTTCCGGGACCGGGACTTTTCACTTGCCAACTCCACAATGTTCATGATCGGCATGGGGATCACGGGCATGTCGCTGCCCCTGTTGTACTTCATCCAGGTGGCGCGCGGACTGGACCCGCTGATGTCGGCGCTGTTCATGATGCCGTCGGCTGTGGTCGGCGGGATCCTGGCCCCGTTCGTCGGCGGCAAAATCGTCAAGGTCATCGGCGCCAACCGAGTCGCCTGCTTCGGATTGCTCCTCATGGCCGCGTCCCTGGCGTGGTACACCGTCTACTTGACCCCGGATTCTCTCATTTGGCTGGCCCTGCTGCCCGGCTTCACCGCCGGCGTGGGCAACGCCTGCATGTGGAGCCCCGTGTCGTTGTCCGCCACCCACCACCTCCCTCCGGCCGACGCGGGCGCCGGTTCCGGTATTTACAACACAGTACGCCAGGTGGGCTCGGCTTTGGGAGCGGCGTTGATGAACACGCTCATGAATGCCCGTTTGTCAGCCCACGGGATCGACCCGTCAATTGCCTCGCAGCGTACGGCGTTGACTTCTGCCCAGTCTTCCGCCTTCTCATCCGCCATGTCCGAATCCATGTGGCTTCCCGCAGCCATCTTCGCCGCGGGCTCCGTCACCGCCATCCTCCTGACAGGCAAAGCCGGGCGAAAAGAGTGAGCAATGCTCATTTGTAGCATAGTGCTACACTGGCCTCACGAGCACAATGATCTCGCAGCGCGAAATACAGCGATAGTTGTATGAGACATTGTCCCCTCCTCCGGTTCCTTTTTCACTGATCCACGGTATAGGGAATGATGTACATTGATCCTTGATCGATGATGATCGCCTGGATCTGATCCCCCTCAGACCAGACGCTGCGTACCACCGCACTAGAAGAAAACACGATATCTACCACCTCTCCACAATCGTTCTCATCCGTGGCAGAACACTCGAATAATGCTGTGTTTGCGGGCACCTGAGTCTTCCAAGAGCTAGGCAAGTCGCCCTCCGTCATGGGATCGTCATCCCAGGTTGCGAAAGCCCACTGACCGACCACTGTGGGAAAATGCGGCAATTCCGACGGGCTCAGGCATGCCTGGGGATCCGTGTAGCCGAGAAGGGTCACACGGTCAGCGCCGTACTGTACCCTGAAGCAGGTCATTTCCGGATGCGCCGCCGCCTGGGCCTGAATCTTTTCATTGAGGGTGTCGTCGCTGGTGGACGGAACCGACGTGGTAGTGAGGACGGGATAGATCTGATTGGCATTGTTCTGAGTCCACCTAACCGATGAAATCCGTCCGTACGGGGAAAGGTCTGAGGGAATCATCAACCCTATCGATGCCGCATTGGTGATGCGTTGATCAACCGCCCAAGGGTCGTCCACACTTTCAGAGAAGAATGGATTACCCTCAGGAAAGGTAAATGTGATGGACAGACCACGCGACTGATAGTCCGTCCCATACGAATCGATTGAGAAATTGGGATAGTCATTGGGAAGACCCGTGAATCCGCTCGGAGGATCATGCGGAGAACCCATGGCGAGTGCGTCGGCATGCAGCCACTTGTAGTACTCAGGGTTGGTCGTCTCATTGAAGAGGTTCTGATTGATGTACGAGATGTAGTTCACCGAGTCAAAAAATAAGTCCGACAATACTAATGGTTTCCCAGTGCCGGTAATGATCTCAGACACCCATTCTCCTTGATCATCATAGCCCCCGATAGCGGTGAAATCCGATGTGGCTTGAATGCTATTCACGGATGAATGGTCACTGATCCATTGCATGACAGCCGCAGTCATGACCTCATTACCGTCATAGGAAAACGATGTAATATTATTGTTATCATCGAATCCGCAGCGCACAGGGCCGGCATCAGAACACCACTGCCACTCGAACACTTTCGGCTGGGTCCCACCCGTACCACTGGATTGGGTAGTGTTCTCCTTCGTCGAACCGAAATAGCCATAGGTTGGTTCGAGGGGCTGGATGTTGCGCGGGTCCATCGGTACGTAATTGGTCTGCGATGCCAATTGTTGGGCCTCGTCGCCCAGCATCCACTCGATCACCTTACGGGCGTCAGAATCCTGTGGCGCGTCCTTGCGGACCACCGCATAATAATAGGTGAGGTACGGGAACGTCTCGTCAGAAATCGTCTGAGCCGACGGCTCCACACCGTCGATGGACAGCAACTTCACCGTGTCCTTGAGGTACATCTGTGTGGCGTAATAGAACATGGTGTACCCAAGAGCATTCACGGAATTGTCGTAGTCGGCGATCATGTCCACAAGTGCCGACATCTCGCCCGGCCTCATGTCTGTGGGCGCGTCCATCGGGGTGGTGTCCCCCATCGCCAACTTCAAAAACAAGGTCTGACTACCCGAATTGACCTGACGCTGGTACGGGATGATCGACGCGTCAGCACCACCCACCTGAGACCAGTTCGTCGTCGTACCCGTGTAGATATCCTTCACCTGGGCTTGAGTGAGGTTGTCGACTTGGTTGCCCGTGTTGGCTAGGAAGACTAGGGCGTCCTTCACCACTGGGATGACGTCCAACTCCACTCCCGCGTCGGCCGCCATCTGGAACTCCTCGTCCGAAGGATAGGTCACAAGAATCAGATCTTTGCTTCCGTTGATGAGGTTCTCGTACGCCACATCAGTCTTGTTGAACACCATCCCCTCGTCGGACCCTGTCAAAGCCGTCATCACAGCCGAACCCAAGGGGATCGTCGCCGTGGACCCATCCAACCGATTCACAAAATCAGACGACACCTGGGGCTTGGGCACAAGATTCGCCGACAGGGACGGGGATGGGGACGGAGACGAAGCTGGCGTGGGCCCACACCCAGCCAAAACAACAACTGCTGCCACAACGACGAGTACGGCGTTGGTTGGACGTCGAGACATTTCCCCTCCTCTGGGATCGCCCGCGTGCCAACGGGCCATGCTTTCTCACGAAGTATATCTGAATGAGCACACCTTTTAGCACCACTTTCCCAAGTCCCATGCGACACAAGCTGGCCATTCCGGGCTGAAAACAACCTTCTCTCCCAATGTTGCGAATGTACGACCCCAAAACGGCTAATTTTAGGGTCGTACATTCGCAATCCTCAGGGAATAGGTTGTTTTTGATGACGGAATCGCCACAGCGCGTCCGGCGTACTCCGCTTGTACTGTCAAAGGCTTGCCCGGCGACGCAGCAGGGCCGACTCCACCGAGCGTACGATCTGGTCGGGAGTACGCAATTGGGCGGCGGTGACCGAAATAACGAGCCAACCTTCATCCTGAAGGATCCGGCGGCGGTTCGCGTCGATCTCCATCTGGGTACGGTCCCCCACGTGGACGGCGCCGTCGTACTCCACACCGAGTTTCTGCTTGTCATATCCCATATCCAAGTGGAAAGTCATCCCGGCTAACGGACAGTACACCTCGAGATTGACCGCCGGTTCTGGCAAACCAGCATGGACCAGCATCAACCGCGTGACTGTCTCGTACATCGAATCCGTGCCGGGCCGTACCCACTTCATGGCCTCGTACGCCATGCTCGCCCCAGGCCTGCCCACACAATCGGCTAGTGCCACGGCCATTTCGTCGAACGAGAGCAGCGGCAGACGTCGCCGCAGGAATCCGTCCCCGACCTCGGCCATCTCATCGACGCTCGCGCCGGACAGCTGCAGCCAATGCTCAACTGGGTTCAATATCGGTAACCCCCACGCCTGCCCCCATGGCGTCAGGGGATATCGACTCCAGTGAGCGACCACGCCTTTTCGTGCCGGACGCGAAACCCCGTTCGGCACGAGGATGTGGCACGAGTCCCAATCCTGGAGCCGGTTGGGCAGAGCCACATCCATCACCTGCAACGCTGTCGCTCCATATAGAACCGCCCTCTTTTCCGGGTACAACGCCAGTACGGCATGTGCCCGGGCGATATACTCAACACGCCTCTTCTCCCACTCATCTACCCCCTGACTTCGGGGAAGATGTCCGTACACTCCCTTGATCAGCCGGTCGTACCCCAACCGCGCATAATTCTTCGATGTCACCTGCCCGTTTCGGGCCAAATGCATCTTCTTCAACTCAAACGACGTCACACCTCAACTCTTCCCGATCCCACCCCTCCCCAGAGAGTTATCCACAGCCTATTTCTCGCAGTTTTCGCCCCCGGCTAATCAGTTTCACCCCAAAAAACAACATCTTCTCCGAGTGTTGCGAAAGTACGCCCCCAAAATCGCCGATTTTCCCGTTGTACCTTAGCTACCCTCCACCAATCCGTTGTTTTCGGTACGATCTGGACGGGTTGCGTACGCCCCAAGTACAGTTGAGGTCTCCTTCTGCAAAGTACAGTTGTACAAATCAGCGCTTTTCCCGCTCTGACAGCCTGTGACACACCGTCCCCGTGTCACACCCACCGTGTCACAACGGCAAAAAGAATCATCTCGTGCACTTTGGCCGCGCCCGCCGGGGGGGCACCCCATTGGCGGAAGGAGGCAATCCCGCAGGGATTCCCTCCTGAGCACAAATGGGGTGGGTCCCGGCGAGGCAGGCCGATCAGGTACAAAGGAGATCAGGATGACAAAGAGGGAATGTCAGGATGACATGTACCTCAGTTGGTACGTACTGCGGCTTGATCGCACAGGGTGCGCAGGGCCCGGGTGGCCGCACCGTCCGGGAAATCGGCAATGTACGATAATGCCTGATCGGCCCATTGCTGGATCTGTCCCCGTGCTTCATCGACGGCGGGGTTGGACTGCAACAACGACAAGGCTTCGGGGATGTCGGCCTCGGCGACCGGACCGGAGAGGAGGTCCAGCAGGCGTGCATCTTCGGGACGGTTAGCCCGACGGATAAGGAACGTTGTCAACGTCGGTACCCCCTCGCGCAGGTCGGTACCGAGGGTCTTTCCGGAGGTGGGCGAGCAGATGTCCAACAAATCATCGGCCAGTTGGAAGGCCATGCCGAGGTTTTCCCCGTACGCCGTCAGCGCCTCGATCTGGGAAGACGGCAGGGACGCGAACATCCCCCCGTACCGTACCGATGCGGCGATCAGCGCTGCCGTCTTGTTGGAGACCACGTTCAGGTGGTGAGTGAGTTCATCCGTACCCGGCTCAGGCCCACGAAGTTCGCCGATTTGGCCTTGGACAAGCCGTGACAAAGTACCGGCTTGATACGTCATGAACTCGATGCCCAAAGGCGCGCCGACCAGGGACGCCTGGGCGAGCATGAAGTCCCCGGCCATGATGGCCACCGAATTGCCGTACTTCAGGTGGGCGGTCGGCCCGCCCCGGCGCATCTCGGCCTCGTCCATGACATCGTCGTGGTACAGCGAGGCCACATGGGTCAGTTCCACGACGACAGCCGCGTCGATGAGCCCCTCTTCGTCCACGGTACCGGCTTCGAGCCCGAGTCCGCCCGCGGCGATGACCAGCGAGGGACGGAAAAGCTTCCCACCGGCATCGATAAGGTGGCGGGCGACAGTTTCCACGAAGGAGTACGGGGTCTCAACGGTGCGGACAAGGCGCGACTGGACACGCTGGGTTCGCTCAGCGATCCATTCCGCGAATTGTTCATCTGTCAGCGGCAACGACCCAACTCCTTCTTATCGACTCAGGATCCCGACGGCAGGACGAACGACGCCGCGGCTTGCAGCGCGTCCAGTACCGGGCCTGGCCAGATGCCGAGCCCGAGAGTACCGATCATGCACAG
>JGI24699J35502_11133492_pt1 | contig 11126 bp, 13 predicted proteins | sample TergutMp193P4_FD_35502 | JGI IMG/M metagenome (IMG submission 35502) | reverse complement strand
GTAGGGGTATAGCCTGATGGGGCAAACTTGGTAAAGATTCCTGAGATTCTTCCTTTGGCTGCATCCAGCAGTGTTTCGGCAGGCGTTTTGCCTGTTGCCGCGTCCACCGTAAACCAGTCGCTCGGTTTGGTGTCTTTACTCATGCCCATCAGCCAAAGTTCCCTGCCTTCGCCTGTTTCACCGTAAAACTCATTTAGCGTCTTATAGAGCTGGTAATTCTCTACATCGGGAATAATGCCGAGCAGGGCGACATCCTTCATGTTCTTAACGATATAGGGTACGCCAATTTCAAACTTGCCTGCCACTGGCGCAGCAGAGGCTAACAGTCCGAAAACTCCGTCGGGATTAGCTGCCACTGCGCCAAGATTGCCATTGTCAAAATTTATCTTAATATAAGGTAACATCGGATTTACTTTTTGGTTTTACCTGTTTGCTTTCCCTGATCGGGTTGCTTTCCCTGATCGGGTTGTTTTCCTTGATCAGGTTGCTTTCCTTGATCAAGTTGCTTGTCCTGATCAAGTTGCTTGTCCTGATCAGGCTGCTTGCCCTGATCAAGTTGCTTGCCCTGATCGGGTTGCTTTCCCTGCTTAGGATTCTCATCCTGTTTAAGATTTTCATCTTGCTTAGGATTTTTGCCTGTTACAGTTTTTTCATCCTGTTTGCTATCCTGCTTAGGAAAGGGTCGGGTAACCTCCTTCCATGTTTTGTTTTCCAATGTTTTGGCGTGGTTCACCGCGTCGCTCTTTAGAAAAAAGGCGTTGCCGTCGGAGGTTTGATAGTACTTGTCAATGCGCGGGTATTTTGCAAAAATTTTGTCTGTCATGGTTTTGAATTTTAAAGTTTGGTTTTCATTTTATATGATTTATACAACCACCAAATTAACAGCAGCGTGGCGATGGCAAGCACTATTTTGCCTGTATATAATTGTATTTTTTGCCATAAAGTAAGTGGTTGTTCTACATAAACTGTCTTTGTAATCGTTTGGGTTTGATGTTCTTGTATGTATTTTTCCTTCCATTGGAAAAATAAAGAATCCGCCTTTTGATTACAGTCCACCAACAAGTGATTATCCTTAATAATTACATTGGGCGCTTCAATCCTTTTACCCGATTTTGATAATTGGGCATCTATCATCACCTTGCCGTCCTCTGTACACCGCAACAAGGCGGCATAATAGCTTGAATCAGGCTCTATTTTGATAATAGTGTCCCTGATAAGCTCCTTCACTGTAACCGTCCGCTCTGTGGATTCGTTTAAAACCTTGCTGCTGCTGCATGCAACAGCAAGGAAAAAAATGATAATTACACAGATGGAACTAATTATGTTGCTGATTATGTTTTTGTTTTTTCTCATAACTGTTTTTTTATGCGTTAAAATAATACACCCTGACAGCCTGTATCGGGGCTGCGTTGGTATCGAAGTGCAGCCATGTGATAGGCTTGCCTTCGCTGGTTCTCTCAATTCGGATTTTGCACGGCAATTTGTCCTGATTTTTATTTATCAATTCCCAGAGCTGCGAAGTTGTAATTTTGGGCGATTTGATGTCAAACGCTTTACCCAGTTTGTGCGCTGAGTTTTTTGCTCCAAACGTACTGTTTGCCGTCCGAAATCCGCAGTCTTTACGATTGCCCTTCCAATACCAGTTATTGACGGTCAGACCTACGCCTGCCCATTCCCGAAGCATATCGAGAATGCGCAGTGCGTTTTCATCGAACATTCCGTAAATCATATTCTTTTCCTGAAAGATGTTGTAAACATCAGGAGGCACCAATTCATGAGGCGCAAAATGTTTGCATATATACATTACACTTTATATTTTGCTAATTATCAAACTATTGCGCCAATGAATTTCTGCTCCACAGGCGAAACAATAAAGTAGTGCCGGAAGTTGAGTTCGTTAGCCTGATTTCTTGGATTCAGCTCTGAAGCCAGATAGTACTGCTTGGTCATACCTGTTTTTTTCGCCATTCTTGGTGCGTAAAACATTACCGAAGCCTTGCGGACATCTGCCGAAGGCACTCCGCCAAATGGCAGCTTGGTTTTGCTTGCCGCATTGAAGTACGGATTTCCAAGATACTGATACAGTTCGAAACCTGCGATTATCTTGGAGACTTTGCCTCCGTTATAATCAATAAGGAGATTTCCAAAACGGTCACGGTCGAGCAAAAGGTCATTCCAGTGGTCGGTGCAAAGCACCATTCGTCTGCCTGCTTCAGGCATATCTATATCATCACAAGCTCGTTTTGCCGCCACCAAGTCGGCATAAATCAGCGTAGCCCTTCCGCTTGCATCAGGCGCGCCCGAAGCGGTCAAAATTGGCGTCCACTGACTGTTAGTGTTCGGAGCCAACGCATGGATCGCCTTCATATATTTTTTGCTCGCAATATTCCTGATGTGCGCCCGTGTGGTCACATCGACCCTGTCGTACGATGCCCCAACAACAGCATCATCAGGCACGGTAGTTACTTCTGTCTGGTATTTGTCAAGTGCGACAATCGTTCCCGTATCGGAATATTCAACCACTGCAAGTGGGTAGGTTGTGTTATTGATTAACACAACAGGGTCAAGGTCTGCAATCGGAATGTGAACAATGTTCTGCTCACCTGCCGTGCCCTCGCCCATTACCTCCACAGGGGAGGGAAGTTCTTCAATGCCGTCAAGCCAGGGTGCCTCGTCCAGACTTGTGAGCTTTTCTCTTACTCTGCTTTCCCATACTTCGGGAAAATTCATGTATGCCATTTTAATAAAGGTTTTTAAGGTTTAAAATTTTCTTTAGCTGAACAATTTTTTGTATTGGTCAGGATAACTCTCTTTGAATTCCAACTGTGCCTTGAGGTCAAGTTTTTGAAAATCATCCGCAGTCTTCACTTCGCTTTCATTTCCACTGAGGTTGGATTTTACCTTGTCAGCGTAGGAATTTTTAGCAGGGATAGCATCCAGTGTGGATTTTGCCAGCTCGAAGTTGTTGGCTGCCAATTTCAAAAAGTTGTCCTTTTGCGAAGCATTGATTTTACCTGCTTTCAATGCATCTTCCACTAATTGCGTAGAAGCGGCAAGCCTCGCTTGCTGTTCTTTATCTTCAAAGGATTTTACCTTTGCCTGAGCAGCGTCCAAGTCTGCCTTCAATTTCAATATTGCCCCGTCGATTTTCTCCTGAGGCAGTTCCGTTTGGCTGGGGTCGAGTGAGAGCGCCTGCAAAACGGCATAAGCTAATTTTATCATGTTTGAAATATTTGATTTAAATTGAGTTTCTTCACTGTCGAGCATCAGTCTGATATCGGTATCTTCAATCACCTTTTGTGCGCCGTCCACCACTGCATAAAGTTTCAAAGCATTAGCATTGGAGGGTATCGCGCAAATGGAAGCCTCCATCAACTCGCATTTTTTTAAGATGTAAGAGCCGTCGGGTTGTCTTTCAAAATTGCTTGGCTCAATGGAACTCAATCCCATTGATGCGCCTTTGATGAATCCGCGCTCTACCTTTCCCGCAATTTTAGCGGCATCCTCATCGTCCTTGTCGAAAACTGCATCGGCAGTGAGCTGGCTGCCCTCAATCTGAATATTTTCCCAACGCCCCACGACATCTGGAATGTTGCTATAATGGGTGTTGAGAATCACAGGGTTAGCCTTGAACCTGTTGAGGTCAATGCCTGCGTTCAATATGCGGAAGCCATACATGTTGGCTTTGCTTTCGTCATTCAGGATGAATTTCATTTATTCGGTTTTTTATTACAAAAATGAAAATAACGACTTTGCTCTACCTTAAAACCTTGCAATAATTGCATGAATGTGTGCAATTATTGCATGGTTTTGCCTGATTTTTTAAGTGGGTAGTTCATTTTTGTATTAAAATCAATAAGATGGGTTTATCCAAATCAAAAGAAAAGGATTACGCTAAACTTCTTTACACTCAAATGGGCTGTTCGCAAAAAGATATTGCCGATAAGGTAGGCGTGAGCGAAAAGACCATAAGCAAGTGGAAGACAGAGGAAAACTGGGAACAGTTGAAGACGGTTTTAGTAACCACCCGCTCCAACATCATTAAAAATTTGCAGAGACAAATGGAACTGTGGCAGCTGGAAATCGGGGAGCGTTTGGCTTCGAGCAAGGAAACGGACATACTGGTAAAATTGGCGGGTTCTATTCGTTCTTTGGAGACCGAAACAGGCATCAGCGAAATGGTAGATACGGGTATGAAATTTATTAACTTCTTGCAACAGCATAATATAGAGCTGTCCAAAGAGGTAACGCATTGGTTTGACCTCTTTATCAAAACTAAGATGTGATGAAAAAGAAGATAACCGACAAAGCCTATATTACACAGTGGGAAATATTTAAGGCAAACATAGACAGGACAACGCCTGTGGATTTGTCGGAAACGCCTGTGCAAAAGCAAAATCGAAAAAAAAGACTTGAGGCAAATCCTGAAGAATGGTTTAAGTATTATTTTGCAACCTTCTACACATCCGAACCTGCGCCTTTTCACCTCCGAGCAACCAAGAGAATACTCACAAATCCTGAGTGGTACGAAGTAAGAAGCTGGGCAAGGGAATTGTCAAAATCAGGGCGCACGATGTTTGAAGTGATGTACCTGTGTTTGACGGGCAAAAAAAAGAACGTACTTATGGTATCTTCCACCTATGACAATGCCGAACGCCTGCTTTTGCCTTATAAGTCCACGTTCGAAAGCAACAACCGTATAAAAAACGATTACGGCGAGCAGGAAAGCCTGAAGAATTGGGAAGCGGGGGAATTTATCACCGCAAAGGGAGTAGCCTTCAGGGCGTTGGGCGCAGGACAGTCGCCGCGCGGAACACGTAACGAGGCGTACCGTCCCGATGTGATTCTTATAGACGATATAGATACTGATGAGGAATGCCGCAACCGCGACAGGATAAAGGTAAAGATGAAATGGATAGAAGAAGCCTTGATACCTACGCGCTCTATCAGTGGAGAACTGCTGATTATTGCCTGTGGAAATATAATTGCTTCTTACTGCTGTATTACCGAAATGGGCAAAAAAGCCGATAAATGGGATATAATAAACATAAGGGATAAGCACGGAAAATCTTCATGGGCTGCCAAGAACAGTGAAGCGGACATCGACCGTGTACTGTCTCAAATTTCTTATAACTCGGCACAGAAAGAATACTTTAACAATCCGATAGTGGAGGGTTCGACCTTTACCTCCCTGCGCTATGGAGCAGCTCCGCCGTTGAGGACGTGCGAAAAGGTTGTTGTTTATGCCGACCCCGCGACTTCCAACAAAGCTGAAAGCAAGTCCTCCACCAAAGGAGTGGGTATTATCGGATATAAAAACTTTACCTACTACCTGTATAAGATTTATCTCGACCATACCACGAATGCGGTATTTGTCGATTGGCTATACGACGCTTACCGTTACTGCAAGGCTGAGGGAGTGGATACCTTCACGGAGTATGTTGAAAATAATTCGTTGCAAGATCCTCATTATGAACAAGTGTTGATTCCCTTGATAAATGAGAAGTCAAGGGTTTTCGGATTTTATCCCCCAATAACGCCTGACAAACGGAAAAAGCCTGAGAAATTCTCAAGAATCGAAGGCACGCTGGAGCCTCTCCACCGCATGGAACGGTTCATTGCTAATGAAAAGGAGAAAGGCTCTCCCTACATGGAACGCTTTGAGCAGCAATGGCTGAACGTGTCGCCCGACTGCAAGGAAATGGACGGTCCCGACCTTGCCGAAGGCGGTGTGTGGCTCATACAAAATCAACTTGTAAGGGCTAACACTCGATTTTATTCACATCAGAGACCCGCAAGAAAATATTAAATCATGACAGACAAGCAAATACTCTATGCCTCCCTCATAGGCTCAAAATTAGCCAAAGCGATACCACGTTTTGCCGCCGTTCAAAATGAACTGCAAAAGCATGTGTTATACCCTATCCCTTTCCTGCCTTTTCAAAATGAGGTTGAGCAGGCAAGAGCTTATTATTGGGACGAAAGCAAACTGGGTACTGCGTGGGGAGTTCAGACCTCCATACCTAAGGAAAAGCAATTTTTTCCCTGCCTGATTATGCGTCCTGACGATGCCGAATGGTGGATGCTGCCTTATGAGCCGATGATTAATATTTCAGGGAAAAACACCATTGTCAAACGCAATGTGGCAAAGAAAAACGCCATGAAAAACGATGTCGGCAATACCCGTTATTTTGGAACCATTAAAGAGTACTGGGCGCAGGATGATTACGAGATAACCATAACAGGCGCATTGTACGGAGCCATAGAAAGGGGAAGCGTAGAGGAATGCTTCCCTCTCGAAGACTTTTTAATGCTCAAGGATTACCTGACACAGTCTCCGCATGGCTTGGCAATCCAATGCTTCCCTTTGAACAATTTAGGTATCCACAATATTGTAATTGAGGATTTTTCCTTTCCGTTCACGAAGGGGGAATATGTGCAGGCGTATGAAATAAAAGCCGTAAGCGACGGCTGGTATGATTTATTTATTTCGGACGATGGCAAGTACTTATAAGGGCATATATCAGATGTGTTTTGACATTACTTTTATTACAGAAAGTAAAAGGTATAAGTTATTGACTGTTGATGAAGTAGAAATAAACAAGTCGGTGGATACGCTGGCGGATACTGCCGTTATCACTTTGCCCGAATACATCCTCAATCGTGTAATGGAGATTGAAAACTACATAGGCAGAGGCTCTCAGGTGATCATCTATTTGGGATACAATGGGGATTTAAAGGAGGAATTTAGGGGTTGGGTTGAGAGGCTGTCGGTCAATGACCATTCGGTAAAAATCATGTGCGAGGATGATCTGTTTATTTTTCGCAAATCGGTAAAAAACATGGAGCTCAAGCCTACAAATATGAAGAAAATAGCGCAGCAACTGACCGCGCAGATTGACGGCGGATATACGGTGAATTGCGATTTTGATATTTCTTATGAAAAGTTTGTCATCCATAATGCCACTGCTTATGATGTGTTGAATAAGCTGGCGGAGGAAACTAAAGCCAATATTTGGCTCGACACTAAAAACAAGGTGCTGCATATTCATCCTCCCTATTTGGAAAAAGGCGGCGACGTGATCTATTCCATGCAGCGGAATATCGAAAGTTCCAACCTTGAGTATAAGCAGGCAATAGATAAGAAGGTGGAGGTAACGGTAGAAAGCATCGACAAGGCGGGTAAGGTGATTCAAAAAAAAGTCGGCACTTCGGGAGGCGACAGCGTTACGCTGAAGGTAGGCAATATATCGGAGGCTTCGCTGGACAAAATCGCCAATGCGGAACTGATTAAAAGGACTTATGACGGCTATGATGGGGACTTCGACGCCTGGCTAATTCCCTACGTTGAGCCTTCGTGGTCTGCAAAAATCATTGATGAAGATTACCCGGACAAGACAGGCAAGTACTATGTTGTTTCGGTAAAAACCTCCTTCAGCTCATCGGGCGGAAAGCGGACGGTTACGCTGGGTATTAAAGTATCTTAACAAAGAATTAAAACCTAATCAATAAAAATTAAACTATGTTTTTGACAAGAGAAGACCTTAAATTTTCGATGTATGAGTACCAACAATTACAAATATCGGATGACGACGATACTATCATTATGCAGGCATTGGCAGCGGCAGAGCAGGAGGCGCGCTCCTATCTTACCCTCAATGCAAGATTGAGCAGGGACAATGAAAACCGAATGCCTTACGATGTGGAAGCCATTTTTTCCGCACAGGGCAGCGACAGGAATCCTTTACTTGTATCTATCTGTGCAACTATCGCCAAATGGTGGGTGATACAGTTATGCAATGCGGACATCTTATATGAGCCGACCAAAGAACGCTACGACAGGGCTATAACATGGCTCAAGGATACTGCCACAGGAAATGCCAATCTGGGAACGCTCCCTCTTATTGACAACGATGATGATGCGTCGGATTCGGGCACTCAGCCGTGGATCTATGGCAGCCGAAAGAAATTTAATCACGAATAATAAAAACCTTTGATTATGAGCAATATAATTACAGATATATTGAAAACCGCAGGAGCGGAACTTACCAGGCTGTCATCGGACGGTACGGCAAAAAGAAAACAGACAAGCTATTACCCCCAAATCATCGACAGAACTATCCATCAAACCCGCAAAGATGTGCGCGACTGGAGGAATGCTGTAAATCTCGCAAAACAGGCAGAGTTTCCTCAGAGGTATCCGCTAATCAATATGTTTGAAAACGACATCCTCTCGGATGCACATCTGACTTCGCAGATAGAAAACCGAAAGAATGCCGCCATTGCTGCGGAATTTGAGCTGAAAAAATCCGACGGCAATGTAGATGAAGAACTTACACGGGCATTGCAAAATGAAAAGTGGCTGAATGACCTTATATATGCTGTTTTGGATACCCACTATTACGGTTATACGCTGGCAGAACTTGGGTACAGCGACAACGGCGATCCTTGTGTGGATATTATTCCGCGCCAAAACCTTGAGCCTAAAAATGGTTACCTCTACTTTGACTATTTTAATACCGCTCAAAAAATCCTGTACCGAAAGGTTCCCGAATACGGCACATGGCTGTTGGAGTTCGGCTCGTATAAGAATCTCGGACTACTCAACAAGGCGGTACCTCATGTTTTGTTTAAAAAATTTGCCTTGAGCTGCTGGTCGGAACTCTGCGAAATCTATGGCATTCCTCCACGATATGTAAAGACAAATACGCAGGATCCGAAAGCGTTGGAAAGGTCAAAGAAAATGATGGAAGCCATGGGCGCGGCGGCATGGTTCGTTATCGATACGACTGAAGAATTTAACTTTGCACAGGGCGTGTCCACCAATGGGGACGTTTATAACAATCTTAAAAATGCCTGCAACAACGAAATGTCGCTGCTTGTCAGCGGGGCGGTTATAGGGCAGGACACAGTTCATGGCAGCAACAACAAGGATCAGTCGGCACAACAAGTGCTGGACAAGCTGGTAGTGTTCGACTGCTCCATTGTCGAACAGGCGATGAAAACTATTATCATGCCTGCCTTGCAGCGTATCGGCTGGATTCCTGAAGGCTACTCCTTTGAGTATCTCAAGGCTAAGGATACAAAGGAGCTGTGGGCGCGGGTAAAGGATTCCCTGTCGTTCTACGATTATGATTTAGAGTGGCTCAACGCTACTTTTGGTCTGAAAATCACCGGCGCACGACAAACGGCGCAACCTGCATTTGGTAACGAGGGGGAATTGTCGGCGGAGAATTTTTTCGTCTGAGGGCTGTCGGCAGGCAGTCCGCCAGCCCTGAAAAATATTTTGCCTCTCTTCATGCCCGCCTGCATGACTTGTACGAATGTGATTGTGAAAAGTGCAGGACTGAACGCCTGACATTGGCGGCAGGCGGTAAAAAACTACCTGAAAATGACAGCCTGAAAAAAGCGGCTGAAAAAGCCTACGAACATCTATACAGCAAAGGTGCCTATCGTCCTGAAGACTTAACCGACGAGCCTTATCGAAACCTGATTACCGAAACTTACAAGGTATTTGATTTTGCCCTGCAGGATAACGCAATACCTGCCAGCATGAAACAGGCTCTGCAAAGCGATGCCTTTTTATTTGGAGGCATGAAGACGCACGCACAACTGTTTGAAGCGGACAAACTATTGATGAAGGACGGCAATGTGAAGTCTTTTAATGAGTTGAAAAACGAGTTTGAAGAACTGAATGTAAAATACAACCAAAACTACCTTGCTGCCGAGTATGAGTTTGCGGTAAATTCTTCTCAAATGGCTGCTAAATGGACAGACTTTGACGACACAGGCAGATATTGGTTGCAATACCGCACCGCAGGCGATGATCGCGTGAGGGTATCTCATGCAGAGCTGAACGGCACTACCCTGCCGAAAGAGGATGAGTTTTGGGAAAACTACCTGCCACCCAACGGCTGGAACTGCCGTTGCCAGACAATAGAAGTGCTGAAAGACGACTACCGAAAAAGCAACAGCAAGGACGCTATGCAGGCGGGGGAAAAGGCAACGACACAGCTAAACAAGTCAGGACAGAACAAGCTGGCGATTTTCAGGTTTAATCCGGGCAAGGAGGAAAAACTATTCCCTCCTAAGCATCCCTATTACAAGGTAAAAGACGGGGAAAACGCAAAGAAAACGATTGAGGGTATTGCCAAAGAAAATATCGAACAGAAGACCATTGCAGAAGTTGCCGAAGAACAGAAGCGCAAAGACTACAAAACACTTCATAAAAATACAGATTTTGAAAACAACTTGAGGAAATTGGAAGACGAAGTGAAAAATGCTTATCCTCATATTAATATTGAACAAATAAACTCTGTCAATATGTACACAGGGCGATTTTACAAGGAAATTAATGCGTTTAACAGGACAGGCGATGTGCCTTTTGATAAAGAAAATGGAATTACCAAAGCCTATTACCAGGCGCTGACCCGCACAATAAACAAAACCCTTGATGAGATACCTGATAAATATACGGGTGAAGTTTACAGAGGTACATATTTAAATGACAAACTTGTTAAGCAATATAAAACAGCCTTTGAAAAAGGCAAGCCAATTATTGAAAAGTCTTTTACCTCCACTTCGTACAGCAGATCGGAATCCTTTTCGGGAAATGTTGCTCTTAAAATTGCTTCCAAAAGGGGAACGATTGTTGAAAAAATCTCAGAACACCCGTCAGAAAATGAGGTACTGTTTAAGGCAAATGCAAAGTTTAAGGTAACTGATTTTAAAGATTTTAAAAATGGGAAATATGAAATTTATATGGAGGAACTTTAATCCTCTTCCAATACAGGGCAGTCGCATGACTGCATTTTGTCCTGCCAGCGGCGTTCGGCTTCCTGTACTGTCTTATAATCTTCGGGACTCAATTCAGATTGCCAGCCAACTATTATGTTTCGAAAGTAATCTATTTGCTCCCATAACCCAAGCCCTTCAGGACAAGGGTGGGTTTCTTCTATATGCTTTTTTTTGTTATAATATTCATCCAGTGTCATGGCTGAAAACTTTTCACAAAGTTACAAATAAAATATTTAAAAGTCAATTAAATAGTATTTAAAAATTGATAAATGGACGCAAAACAAGTTTTAAACAACATACTCAAAGATACACAGGTAAAGCTCAGCAGC
>JGI24699J35502_11133493_pt1 | contig 11129 bp, 13 predicted proteins | sample TergutMp193P4_FD_35502 | JGI IMG/M metagenome (IMG submission 35502) | reverse complement strand
GGTCGGCTTTTGCCTCATCGTCTGCAATTTTCGTCAACAGATCGGCCCGTTCCTGCGCCTGCTTCTTTGCTTTTTCCGCCGCCGATTCGCCCGATTGCGATGTTTTATTTTTTTTACCGCCGGTAATTGCATCTATCTTTTTTTGATTTTCATCAATTTCTTTCTGTAAACTGTCATATAATTCTTTATTTGCATTTTTTTGTAATTCTCGTTTTTCGGATATTATTTTCTCGTAATATCCGATAGTTCCTTTTTCATAATCTTTCGCGCCTTCAATTCCGGCTTTGTTTAATTCTTCCGCCCCTTCTTTTTCGTAATCGGCGGCCGCTTCATAACTTTTTCGGATTTTTGATTGCAATTCTTTTTGTTTCTTTTCCCATTTCGCAATTTCCGGATTATCAATTTCATAAGAACCCATACCCGCGAATGTGCCATTCGAGTAATATCTCGTAACTTTTGGGGTTTTCTTGGCTTCCGCCAATTTCAGTTCTGCTTCCGTTAAATCGGCTATATCCTTTTCGCTTTTTGCGTACATGGCATTTGCTTTGGCTTTTGCTATCTGTGCATTGATGAAATTTTGAACGTGAGCGGGATTGGTCAGTAAATTTTCGGCATCTGCAACTCCTTTAACCGATAGGTTTAATTCGTCAAATGATTTTTTATTGTCTTTGATAAATTTTTCCTTTGCCTGCAAATTATCGCCTAATCGGTTCCATTCATTTTCAAGTTTTTTAATGGTCGCAATGGGTTTTGATGCGCTTTCCGATACGGCTTTATTAAATTCTTCGGAAGCTTTCTTTGCTTCTCTTGCCTTACTTGAAAAAATAGAAATTACGCCTACCAATGCCGAAATTCCCGCTATAATCCAACCGAAAACCGGTATTGCTTTTATCGCAGCGCCTACGGCCCTGAAAGATGCCGCAAGTCCGACATTTGCTATTACCCCCATTTGCGCTGCGCGTCTTGAAATTTCCATGGATGCGGTATAAGCATTTTGTGCTTTTGCCAAAAACATTAAACTGAATGCGGATGTTTGATGCAGGGTTGCGCTCACGGCTTGCAATCCCATTGTAATTGACATCAAACTTTGGACTTTCAGCATGATTTTTTGTAACTCTTCGTTTTTATCCGCAAACAATCCCATTGCACCCTGTGCGGCCGTAAATGCTCCGGATACGCCCGACAATCCGGTTACGAGTCCCTGTAATGCGGAACCTTTTGTGGTTGTTAAAACCTTTACCTGCTGATTGGCTGCATACATTGCGTTTGCTAATCGTTTCGCTTCTTCGGTCAGACGTGCATATTCTGTCGTGTTCCGTTTCCCCGCCTGTTCCAATTCCATCATCTTTTGCTTTACGTTCATCAGTTGTGTTCTGAAACGCATTTGGGAATTGGATGCATTATCTGTTTTGGCTTTGTGTGCTTCTATGTCACTGTTTAGTTTTACTAAGGCCCGGTCTTGTTCCTGTAATCCGTTTTCCGCTTGTTTTAAACTTGCAATTTGTTTACTTATTGCCGCTTGCGCTTCTGTCATCATTCCGCTGCCGCCGAGTTTAATGGAAAAACTTCCGCCGGCTTTGTTTGCTTCTATCCCGAGCCGCGCATATTCATCCGTAAGTTGCTTTACCTTTGTTTGATTGTCATTAATTGCGTTACCGATTGTGTTGAAGCCGTTTTGTATAGCTGCCGATATTTTTTGATATTCGGCGTCTATATTTGCTCCGCTTTGTGCCGTAAGCGAAGTAAAATTTTTAACTAACTGTTCGGTTGTTTTTAACCCGCGCTCAATCGAACCGGATTCAAATAACGCTTCAAATGATATGGCTCCGCCTTGTATATTCATTGACAAATCCTGTTAAACTTTTTCAATAATTCGTCTGCATTTTCATTTGTAATTCCGATTCTGTTTTCTTTATCGGAATCAAACTCAACGCTCGGAAAATCAATTAATATTCTTTGAACAATACCGAATGGTATATTGTGATGTAAATATTCCCATGTCCATCCGAGATGAGCGCAAATTGACCCTCGACGTCCATACGGGCTTTTCATTCCTGTTTCTCTATACGATCCGTTATCGGTTGTGTTGTTCTTGCGCTGCTCAGTAATCGCATAGAGGACAAAAAATCCGCAAGGTTGGATATATTCGTTACGACTGTTGAAATCTGCAATAATTCGGACGGTTTTATCGTATGATAAAATATATCTCGAAGTTTCCGTAATTTAATCCGATACAAAACATTTAAAATTTGCTTCAGCAACGGGATGTTTGAATAATACGATTCACCTAACACGGCAATAGCAATAATCATAGCCATGCGCTTAACATTCAGCCTTACCAATTTTCTCGCCTTACTTAAAATTTCGTTGCTTTCTTCGGTAAAATCGTTTTCATCTATAACCATGTCCAATGAAATTTCCGATATTTTATCAAGAATATAAAGTGTGGGTTGATGAATTTCAAATGTTCTGTTTCGGTTTCCCGTACGAATTTCAAATTTAAATCCGCGCTGCACGAGCAGATTTAATTCCGCACGTTCAATAGCCGACATTGATTTTTCTTCTGTTTCCATATGTATTTTTCGGTTTTAATCAAGCCCTCCGGATAAATTGCCCGAAGGGCTTGACGTATTACGGAAGAAAAAATTTACGCCGCCGCAATTTTCGTTGCACTCATTTTCTTTGTTCCTGCTTTATTTGGAATCAAAACCGTACCGACAATATCGAGCAAAAATAAATTCGTCTTGGAGAACGAACCGTTAATTTTCGCATTGATACTCATGCGTGGAACTTCAAATATCAGCCCTTGTTGCGGAGTTATTTTTACCGATTTTTCAATGAACGGTAAAGAATCCGGAGCTTCCCATTTTGCATTCGCACCCGATCCGGTAACCGTTCCGCCTGCCATTTTTTGAAAGACATCAAAATCCGGGTTCATAATTGAAAAAGAAAATGTGATTTTACCTGCCCTTCTGAATGTGATAACGGGGTCATCTACTTCTTCCGCGAAAAAGTCCGTCGTTTCCGGGTCTTCCTGCTTTAAGGTACACGAATCTTTATATGTGTATCCTAATTGTTCCAGTGTCGTTCCCATTCCGCCGTCGGCTGCCGGTTCTCCTATTTCAATTTTTGACAGCCCTAAAGTATATACATTTGATACAGCCATTTTAATAATTTTTTAATTGTTATTGATTTTACAAATATTCCATTCGATTCGTAAATTGGTATAATGCTGTGCTATTTCCGGTTCACGGATAGTCGTTTGATTGGCTATCCGGAACAAAATACCTTCGACGCGGGCGGCTTCCAGAACCGAGACAACCGATGCGGTAAGTTGCCGCAAACGTTCCCTGTCTGCCTTTCTTTGTTCCTGCCCGTTAATTCTCGTTTTCAAATCCGGCACATGGATATTTACGTTTGAGGTTCCGGACTGCGGCATATCTCCGGTAACGGTTATCGTATTTACCGTTATGTCTTCTTTTTCGGAATTATCCGGGCGGTCTGTCGTATATATTCCGCCCGAAACGGCGCTTTTTAATTCGACCGATTCGCTCAGAATCCGAAATAATATATCGTCGGTGTCGAAACTTAATAACATAACTTAAATCCACAGCCGGCAGTGTAACCGACCGAAATCGTACTTTAAACATTTGCCTTTTGCGATAATCAATCCCGTAATTTTCTCTTGATTTATAAAATCATAATCCGAAAGCTGCGATGTTTCCGTTTCTTCCCGCGTTACAACTATTTCCGTACCTTCGTTAATTCTTTCGGTTCCTGCCGGAATTTGAATAAGCGAAGAAAAAACAATCGAATCACCTCCGGTTATATGGATTACGTGTCCTTTTCCGTTGGTTTCTTCGCGGCAAATACCCTTTAATTCCCATACTTCACTGCCCGTTTCCATACTTCCGGTTATCGGGTTTTGCGTTGCTTCGCTTGTTTGCAAAGCGTACAGATATTGCGGATATTGAAAAGAAGTTACCACCTGTTGCTTCTGTCTTTGATTTTCGGTTTATCTGTCGGAACGATACCGAGTTCGGCACATGTTTGATTATACCAGAATTTTATTGCATTCCAATTCCAAGAAATCGAATAACCGCCTTCGCTGATGTTCATAAGCGGAATAATGCTTGCAAATTCCCTGCAAAGCGCCGTTTTGGCGGTTGTAATATCCGCTTCGGCGTTTTCGTCCGGGATTATGCCGCGTTGATTAAATAACATCAATTCAACGTCTGCACTTCCGATCGCGAATTGTTTTGCGGTAGCCGTTATCCATTCCTTGTAGGTCATCAGATTAATCTTTGCGATTTTTACGAGATGCGTCTTCTTCGACTTTTGCAAGTCCCGATTTTACGATGTTTGCGAGCCGTTCTTCATCAAACGTATCGGGGAGTTCTTCTCCCGGTTTGTATCGTTTGCGAAAATCGTTTTTGTCCGCAAATTCTTTCAGAACAATGTATTTCCTACTCATGCTTGCACCGCTTTTGAATCTAATTGATAGATCTGTTCCACATTGCAAATAACCGGAACCACGCGGGCCTGCGAAGTTGTATATTCCTTCAAAGACGGCCGATTTTCCCTGAATTTTGAAACTAAAATGTAATCGTCGGCTGTTTGGTAGTTAACTCCCGCTACCGGATCATCCTGTTCCGCCAAACGTGCATAAGCCAATACGCCGACCTCTTTTGAAGTTGTTAAAATAATCTTTCCTTCATTCCAAGGCGTTACGGGTTCTCGTTTCCCGTTTTTCTCAACGATAACGGTTCTGTCCACAATGTGGATTTCAAATTTGTATCTGTTATCCGCTTTCAAAGCGGCGTTAATTTTTTCGAGTGTTGGAATAGGTACAATTGTTTTGTCTCCGAAAAATCCGATTGAAAAAGCAAAAAATTCTTTTACTTGTGATGTTTTTACAAAATTTTCAAAAGTAATATCATCCATATAGACATCTGTAATTGTATTTCCGTCCGTATGTTTTGCTTTCTTCAATATTCTGGCTATATCGTCAAGCGGTTTGGCGTTTGCATTATCCCAAAGAATCGAAACGCCGAATTTGTTTGCGTCCAAATATCCGAAATCCAAGCGGATACCGGTTCCGGTATTTTTGGAATCTTCCACGGCGATAACTCCGGTGGATAATCCCTGCAAAAACAGATTTTCCATTAATTCGTAAATACCGGTGATAACGCGCGGCATATCTTGGAAAATTTTTGCAATAATAACCTTGTCGTCAACCTTGGTTGCAATCAGAGTATTTAATTCCGTCAGTTGGGTTTCATTCAACCACAATTCCATACCCGATTTTGCAATGTCTCCGGATGCCTTGCTTATCGAATCCCGGAATTTTAACGGTAATGAAGAATCCATTGAGACCACATCGGCAGAAACCCGAGTGCTCAGTGTATTAATTGCTTCCCATTTTCCTGTAACGGAAAATTCTTTACGAAGCATTGCTTTGAACATATAGGTCAAAGCCTGTTCGTTGTTTTTCCCGTTCAATGTTTCTACCGTTTTGACAACTATTCCCTTGTAATATTTGTCAAGCCATTTGATAAATAAACTTCGTTCCATAACGTTAATCCTCTCTGAAATCAATTAAAGGCAGAGCCGTTTTTACATCCGATAAAATTGTATCCATGGGATACGGAGCAGCTGCCGGATTAACCGTTCCCCTGACCAAAATACCCGCCATCGGACGCTTTGTCAAAACACTTTGGATAAGTATTCCGGCATAAGTGTGTCCTGCGGGAAGTTCTTCATACGCTGTTTCTTCCGGATTTACCGGCATAGGTTTATATTCCTTTGTAGCCGTTTCCAGAATAATGACATGGCCGGCTTGAATTACATCCGGAGTGAAGCCGGTAACGTCTAATGTCCTGCCGCCGCGTACAGACTGAAAAACATCCGAAATAACGACGTTGTCGTTACCCGTGATTATTTCCTTACTTTCATTTACTAAATTTGCTTGTGCCATTTGTTAAAATTTAATTGTTAAGCTCCGGTTCAATTAATTGGCAGTAAATCCATAACGGCTTTAATTTCCGCGTCCGTTGCTTCTTTTCCGCCGGATGACGAATTGGAAATAATTGGACGGGATTGCGCGCCTAATCCTGAATCTGCTACATTTTGATTAGCTGTTTTAATGTCGTTTTCGGTATCGCTCAAGTATTCCGTAAATGCTTCGTCCGTATCAAATCGCATTCGTGCAAAATCTTTCAATGCCTTGACTTTGAAATTTTCATTTGTGCATTCTTTTAATTTGTCGTTCAATGCTTGGAGCCTTGTTTTTTCTGTTCCTTCTTTTTCAAAAGCGGCTACTTTTTCAAGTAACGGTTTTGTTGCTGTCGCAATGGAATCCGAAATGAGTTTTTGAATGGCTGCCGTGTCAAAGTTTCCGTTCTCGGTTGTAACTGCTGTTACTTCCGGTTGTTTCTTTTCGACAAAATCATACTTTTTTCGCAAATTTTCTTCACGTGTCCGGTTCGCTTTGTCTATTTCCGCGTCCGCTTCTTTTCGCCAATCCGCAATAAATGAATTTACTTGGTCGGCGGTTAATTTTCCTACGACTTCTTTTGCTTTTTCTTCGGTATCAATCTGAAACGATAAAACGTTTGCGATTTGATTAAGCCCGTCCTTTCTCACGCCTGCAAATTGTGCTTGCAGTAATGCCAAAATCTTTTCCTTCATCTTTGCTGTATTTAATTGAATGTTCTTGCAAAATTAACGTATTAATATAATACTCTTTTGAAAAATATTTTTAAGTTATTAGTTTTCTTTCAACATGAAAGTATCTTAAAAGTTCGGAAATGGACTTTTTTATATTTTTATTTTGCCGGAATAGAAAAAGGTTATATCTTTGCAACGAGAAATCCGTGTACTGCGCACGTAAAGCGGCTTTGTAAGCTTCCCGGCTGCGGTCGGCATACAGACGATGGGCTTACGGTTTTAACGGTGTACCAAACACCGTTTTTCATTTTATTGTAATAAATTATCAGCTTTATATCTTTTTATTGTTTATTTCAAAAACAGTTGTACCGTTGCAATGTCGGCTCGGCGACATTAAATAACCGTTATCTTTGCATTTGGCTATGAAACGCCAACACCGAAAGGTGCAGACGATGGGCAAAGGGGCTGATTACCTGCTAAAAACAATCTGAAAATAAAAGGGGAGTTAATCCCCTTTTTTATTTTATATTTAATTCCATCCAATTATTATACAACTTGTCTTTGTCTATTTCATACCACTGCCTGTTATAATTTACCATTACGATTTTAGTTTCTTTTGTCCATCCGGAACGAATGGCCTTGATTAAATTGTATTTACCGATACTTCCGATAATATCAATAGCAATTACGGGAGCTTGACCCGAACCGCTTATAATATGCTGGCTTATTGTTTCTGGCGATGCTCCGTTTACGGTTTTTAAATCTGCTTTTCTTTGTTTATAGGTTTTTTTATCGTAAATATATACATCGTTTTTTCGTTCATCCGTGTCGTTTTCCTTGATTTTTATTTGTTTTATATGATTTCCGCTCGGGAATACAACAAAGTAACCGGCTTTTGTCAGTTTCTCTGCCGTTTGCTTTTCCGTCCGGTTGTAAACCGAGCCTTCCATATAAAAAACATCGTTTTCACGTTTATAACGTTCGTTTTTCATGGCAAGGTCAAAGGCTGTTTTGCGAAGTTGCGGGGCTGCTTTTATCCGCATAAAGTCAATCAGGGAAAGAAAAGAATTAACTTGCATCGGGTCCGACAGTAACCCCTTTGCGGCTAATGCCGTAAAACCTTCTTTCCCGATTATGCCTTCTTTCTGTAACAGTATCAAATTATCCTTTAACCAATAAGGCAAAGTATTGTTATCGTTTGCCTTTGTTATTCTTTCGCCGTTTATTCGTAACCAATCATTAAAAGCGTTTGGCGGCTTTGTTATTTGTTTCGGCGTATATATTTCCCCTTTAATTTCCGCATCTAACAGCTTTCTAAATTCGGTTCCGTCAACGAGCACGGGTAATAATACGCATCTGCATTGCGGATGCCACCCCGTCCATAAAAACGATTTCGGATATTCGCCGGCCAATTCGTCGCAAATGTCGTAAAACGGTTCGGGTCTCCCGGTCTTTGGATTTATACAAGTGTGGTTATTGGATAAGGAAATACGGATACCTGTTACTTGTGGATCGGATTGAAACTTTTCCCATTCCGCACGACAATATGCGGCGTGTATTTCTGTTCCGGCTAATCGCATTGCGTTCTTATATGCCGACCGATAAACGCCACGGCCCGGTTTGTATTTCTTTGCCGCTTCGCTTAACTCCAATTCTCCTGTTTCCTTATTGCGTACTCTTCGAAAAAGTTTATCGGGTTCGTTCAAGTATTTTCTCAATTCTTTACTTAATTGCTCTGCGCTTTTCCCTTCTTTCATTCCGTTTTGGACAATAGTTTCTATTTCGCTTTTGAAGTTTTTACTGAGATTCCAAACGCGCTCGGACAGATTGATTCCTTCGGAATAGCGTTTGATTGCGGCTTGACTTCCTTGGTTTCGATGTTCTTGTGCGGCTTCCGCCCGCATTTTATCAAAGTATTTTCTTTGCAGCGCTTTTCCGGATAATGCAAGATGTATCTTATCCGTGTAGCCGTCCTCTCCCAATTTCCAAGAACGCTCAATACCGTTTAAGAAAACGGCTGACGCTTTTTTATTAAATGCGTCTGTTAATTTATTGATTTGTCGCTTTGCGCCGTGGTTTCGGTCAAACCAAAACGTTTTATCTTCCGCAATGGAATTGCGAACTTGCGATATATTCATGGCGGACAGGTAAGTGGTATAAATCAATTGTTCCAATTGTTTTATTAACTTATCTGTTTCACCGTTTAATCGTTTTTCGTTCTTATCCATTGACTTGATAACTTACTCCCGGAATATCTGCAAATGCTTCTTTCATCCGTTTTTCGAGTATTGACGGGAATTGCTTTTCGGCTCCGGTTAATACATCATATCCCTTGCTTTCCACATAAATTGCATAAGGCATACCGGCTACGATTACGGCGCAAATGTGCGCTCCGAGTTCCGACGCTCGTTGCGCTGTCGTTTTTTCTCCGGCTGAGACACCTTTGGCTTTCGCTCCGTCTTTGTCATTTCCGCCTTGGGATTGCTCAAAGTAACTGTCCGTTAATACTCCGTCTTTATAGAGTTGAAATCCGACAGATGAATTGAGTGCGCCTGTTTGCTGGGTATATTTGTGGTTCTGTTTAGCCCATATAACGGTTTCCTTACAGGCAATTTGAAAAGCGCGGGTAACACGTGTATCAATTTCCTGTATTATGTTTTCCTTGACTTTTTTCCAATCAATATTGATTTTAACTTTTACAGGCATATCTTTTTTATATTGTCGGTTCCGTTACGTCCGTATAATCGGATGCGGATTCTTCGTTCAGAATTTGCTTGTATTCGGTATCGGCATCATCCACCCATCCTAATTGCTGTACGGTTGTTTTTTGTGACGCTACCGGTTTCCCTCCGTTGGCTTCCGTAAGAAGTTTTACTTTTGCCATTTCGTCATCAATCATATACGGTACTATTTCCGGTTCAATTGTCAAACTTTCGCAGGCCGATTTTAATCCGGTGTTGAATTGTGCTATGTATGCCTGAATGATACTTAACCGTCGTTGCAAATAGTCATCAAAGATTTCCATTTTTTCCTGCACTTTCAAATGTGCGTCCAAAAACAACAGTTTTAATGCTATTCCGGAAATTGCTCCTATCCCCTTTACGCTGTCAAATGAAATATCGGGCGTTTGCGTAATGGTGTAAATCATTCGCAAAATGGTTTCAATTTCAATTTTTACGCTCTCCGGGGCATGTTGCCATGATAAATATTTTGCATCGGCGTTGTCGCCTTCGAGTTGCAAAATGGCTCCGTTTTCGCCCTTCTTTGCAAATCCCAACACTTCGCCTCTGACTACAATTTTCGGGCTGGCATGGTAATCGTTTGTGTCTGCAAAATTAGACAAAAGAGTTTCCAAGCGGTCTATTAACCCTTGTACATCTTTCCATTCGACAAAGTCCTGCCTTCCGTAAACGATCGGAATCTTACCTATAACGTTTGTTTTCGGGTATCCGTCTGCGAGTTCCCATTGTGTGTTATCCTGTTCCCACATCAGATGCTCGGTATCTGTATAGGTTTCAAAGAAGGTGTGTTTTTCTCCTTTTTTATCTTCTGTTATAAATTCGCGAGAAAAGGCGACCATATCTCCCGTTTCATCAAAATAGGGATAAAGTTTGTCCGTCTTCGGACTGAAAACGGCAACGCGCAATTTGAATTTTGAGGGAAAGCCGTAATTAATCGGCTTTTCTACCGGATACCATAATTCGGCTGCTTCGGTGGCGCAGAAAATTTCCCGTGCTGCTTTTCTGTTAATTGTTCTACTCTTTGTACTGAACAAAACCTTTTTTACCGCGTTCAATACGGTTTTTTCGTCTTCGTTTTCCGGTTCGGCATTCAATGTTACCGAATTTCCGAACATAAAGGAAACGGCACGTTTTACGATCAATTTTTGAAGCGCTAATGCAATTCTGGCTACCGGTTCAAATCTTGTTTCCTCTTTTTCTCCTCCGGTATATGCAGGGTCTAATGATTGATGATTTTTTGTCTGTTCCGTATTATCTACCTTTACAAGTTTATCCGGGCGTTTTACCTTGTCAAAAATATCATGTTTATCCGGCTCTAATTGCGACAAAACAGTATCCGTATCCGGGAGCGGAGCGTTGCGACCGGATTTCAATCCCTCAATAATAGCGTTTATATCGCTGTCCGCGAAAAGTTTTTTAATGTCGTCCATATCTGTAATATTTATGATTATTTTTTATTGGTTTTTACTTTCCGGCAGCAATCCGCAATCCAACCGATTAAATATGCGGTTGGTTCTCCGCAATCCATGTCCGCACCTATATGATGAAACATATAACCGGCTGCGTGTGATGCTTCATGTGCTATTGTATTACAATCGAGATATTTCGGTTTAAAAATTATCAAGACTCCGTATTCTCTTGTTCTTTTTTCATGTACTCTTACCGTAATTGCTTTGTAATTTTCAAATTTGCCGAAATCCAAATCGGTATTATCATCAA
>JGI24699J35502_11133494_pt1 | contig 11136 bp, 10 predicted proteins | sample TergutMp193P4_FD_35502 | JGI IMG/M metagenome (IMG submission 35502) | reverse complement strand
AATCTATTTTGAGAGAAACCAATAAAATCCTGTGATTGCTTATCAATGGATTGCAACTATGTGGACACAAAAAACAACCTTGATTTTTATGAAAAATAATTTAATGAGTGAAAGTTGGGTTAAAAGTTATGGATTGTTTCGGGCTATAGCCCTCGCAATGACGAAATAGAAGCTATAAAAACATTTACGGTCGAACCTTTTTAAAGATTCGACCGTAAATTATTATATTATTATGATACTCGTCAGTTGTTACTCATCACTCGGTTTTCCGTCTCTTTTGAATTTCATAAGCAATCGGAGCAGCTGTGAACAACGAGGAAAGAGTTCCTATGAATACACCCAACAACATGGCGAATGAAAAGCTGCGAATGGATTCTCCCGCGAATAAGAAAATAACGAGCAGAACGAGAAAGGTACTCATACTGGTATTGAACGTTCTGTCCAAAGTAGAATTAAGGGCTCCATTGAACAGTTCGTATTTATCTCGCTTCGGATACAGATGCGAATATTCTCGCACACGATCGAAAATAACCACTTTATCGTTGATTGAATATCCGATTGCCGTCAGTATGGCGCCGATAAACGTTTGGTCGATTTCGAGCGAGAAAGGTACAAATCCCCACAGCATCGCATATACGCCTATGATGAAGAGTGCATCGCCGGATAGTGCTACAATAGAACCTACACTATAGGAAACATCGCGGAATCGTAGAAGAATATATAACCCAATCGCTAATACAGCGAAAATAATCGCCATATAAGCGCCGGTTTTAATGTCTTCGGCTATACTTGGTCCTACTTTTTGAGAACTAAGAATATTGTTTTCACTGAATTGTTCGTAAGTAGTTCCTGCGGGCAACATCGATTTCAAGCCTTCGTATAGTTTTTCGGTTATTTCCTTATCAACTCCATCGGAATTATCCTCAATTTTATAGTTAGTAGAAATACGTACTTGATTAGAAGCATCTACAGTGATTACACTCGGCGTATGATTTTCAAATAACGGATCCAATAGTTCCTGTGCTTGCACTGTATTTACGGGTTGTTCGAAACGAACGATGTAATTTCGTCCTCCCGTAAAGTCGATGCCTTGATTTAATCCGCGGAAAAATAATGCAAACAGACAAATAGCTACTATAATTCCCGTGATAGAATAAATTAATTTCCTGTTTTTCATTAAATTATAATTTGGATTCACAAGGAAATTTTTCATCAAAGGAGTAGTAAAGGTCAAATCCAACAATTTGCCTTTTTCCATAAAACTTACATATACGACGCGGGTTAAGAATACGGCAGTGAAAAATGACAGAAGAATACCAATAATTAAAGTAGTAGCAAATCCCTTGATAGGACCGGTTCCGAAGTAAAACAAAATAATCCCTGTTATAATTGAGGTTAAGTTAGAGTCGAAGATAGCCGAAAAAGCCTTTTTATAACCTTCTTCTACGGCATTCTTTACTTTTTTACCTCCCCGGATTTCTTCTTTAATACGTTCATAAATCAACACGTTGGCGTCAACTGCAATAGCTAAAGCCAATACTATACCGGCAATACCTGAAAGGGTGAGGACGGCATGGAAGGACGCCAATACCCCTAACGTGAAAAACAAGTTAAGCAGCAAAGCGCCATCGGCAATCAGCCCCGGTTTAAGACCATATACAAAAATAAGGTAGCACATCAAAAGCAGCAAGGCAACCAAAAATGATATAAATCCTTTATTAATTGATTCTTGTCCTAAAGAAGGACCTATAACATCTTCTTGCACTATTCGCGCTGGAGCCGACATTTTACCTGATTTCAACACGTTTGCCAAGTCTTTCGCGTCTTCCGGCGTGAATTGTCCGGAAATCTGTGAAGTTCCGTTTGGAATTTCACTGTTTACGACAGGCGCAGAGTAAACCATGTTGTCTAACACAATAGCTACGCATTTTCCTATATTTTCTTTTGTAAGGCGCGCCCATTTTTTAGTTCCTTCTGAATTCATCGACATGCTTACTTGGGCATAAGAGGAATGTTGGCTAAATTCGTCTTGAGCTCTTGTTACTACATCGCCTTCCAATGCAGGCCTACCTTCGCGCGTGCTTGCTTTCAAGGCATATAAATAATAAAGCGTTTCCTTTTCATCTATCGGCTTCACACCCCATCTCAGGTTTAACTGGCGGGGAAACACTTCTTGCACCGAGCGCATACTTAAATATTTATCTACTAATTCCCGATCGTTTTTATTAACAGTACCGACTATCGGACTTGCGCCTGGTTGTTGTTGCGGATTGATGTTTAATAAATAGAATAATGGGTAATTCTTTTTGTAAGTTTCTAAAGCTTCATTGGAATCTTCTGAGGTTTTACTTTCGGTACTTTCTTCTTCCGTTACAGAAGCCGAATCTGATTTTTCCATTTTAGCAAGTTCATCCTCGATTATGCTGTTATTGGAAGTTTCTTTGACTTCCTCCGGCTGCGCATTGGCTTCTGCATTTTTTTCTGTAGTTTTTTCGGCAGTAATTCCAAGAGGAGCGTTTTCTTCCACTCTCGCAAGAGAGTCGCGAATAATATTATTAGCAGTCAATAAAGCCGGAAATATATCTTTTTGTTCGTATGTTTCCCAGAACTCAAGGTTAGCGCTTCCTTGCAACAAGGAGCGAACGCGTTCTTTTTCCTTTATGCCGGGAAGTTCAATAGAAATACGTCCTTCTGTTTCTAATCGTTGAATATTCGGAGCTACTACCCCAAAAAGGTCAATACGTGTGCGAAGTACATTGAATGAATTATCAATAGCGCTTTTCAACTCCGAGCGCAATACGCTTTCTACTTCAGCATCAGAACTTTGAGGAGTGATTCTATCTTTTAGTTCAAATGTGCTGAAAATGGCCGATAACCTTGCGCCTGGGTCTAATTTGTGATATTCTTCAGTAAATAAAGAAATATAATCTTTATTACTTTTTAATTGCCGAGCGCTGGCATTCGCCAAAGCTTGATTGAAAGTAGGATCCGGATTGTGATTTGCTAATGATTTGAGTACATCGGCTACACTAAGTTCCATAATCACACTCATTCCGCCTTTCAGGTCAAGACCTAAATTTAACTCCATTGTACGGCTTTTCTTCAAGGTATAACCCAGCCATATTTTTTTTGTTGATAACGAGTCTAAATAATGACTCTCCTTTGCTTGATCTCCGCCAGAATATTCTTTGGCTTTTTTGTAATAACCGTTCGTTGCAAATGTAAACGACAAATAAAACATACAAACTAAGGCCAGCAATACTGCGAAGAATGTTATAACTCCTTTGTTCTGCATTTGATTTTTACTTTATTTTTATGACATTAAATTAGCTATCTGCTTTTTTTAGCCTGCAAATATAGTATTTTTTAAGCAAATTAGCCATAAAACACTTTAAATATTAATTAATTTTATAAATATGGAAAAAAAATCATTAGTTAACAATCTCTTCAATAATATATTCCGGTCTTTCTTTCACTTCGTCAAATAAAATACCAATATATTGTCCCAATACACCAACGGTAAGCAATTGAATTCCTCCAAAGAAAATAATGGTAATCATAATTGAAGTCCATCCACTTTCGGCGTTAGTATAACCAAAAATTTTTCCTAAAATATACCATATCGCCATGATTATACCAACTAATGCGGTAAAAAATCCTAAGCCGGTTGCCATCAACAGCGGTTTCTTGGAAAAGTATAATAAAGCTGCCGAAGCGAATGATAGCATTTTTCTTAAAGGGTATTTTGTTTTACCGGCATGGCGCATATCACGTTCATAATAAAAAGGAATTTGTTTAAAGCCAATCCATGAAATTATGCCCCTGATGTATTTGCCTCTTTCTTTGAAACGATTAAATTCCCGTATGACACAAGCATCAATCAAACGAAAATCGCCGGTATCAACCGGAAATTGCACTTCCGATAATTTATTGAGTGAACGGTAAAATAGTTTTGCCGACCATAATTTAAATTTATGTTCTCCTGCTCGACTTTTACGAACACAGTAGATGACATTGGCTTGTTCTTTTTCCTGCAGAGCTATAAGTTCTGGAATCAATTCGGGAGGGTCTTGCAAATCGGCATCTATAATTATAGCTAAATCACTTTTGCAATTATGGATTCCTGCAGTCACGGCTTTCTGATGACCAAAATTTCTGGAAAAATTAATCACCTGCACTGATGAGTCTTCGGCTGCAATGCTCAATAATATTTCACGCGTCTTATCTTGACTTCCATCATTGATGAAGATAATCCGGCTGGGGATATTTAGTCCTGACAATACATTTTTTATCCGCTTATAAGCAGCATCAATTACAGCTTCTTCATTAAAACAGGGAACTATCACACTCAATGTTTTCATACGTTTTTCATTTGGATGCGCAGTTTATTTAAATGTATAGTATTTATTTATCAGAAAATTCAATGATGTGTAAAATACGATTCCGATTAATTGGCAGGTATAGTCGTGACTTATTACTAAGGGTTTGAAATCAACCATGATATTAGTATAAGTATTCAAAGCGTTTACAAGAAATAATTGCGGAATATAGCAAATCAGAAAAGCCGTTACGAATTTGATAAATTCTTTTCCCCAATGATTTTTGCTTTTAAAAGTCCATTTCCGGTTAAAGACAAAACTATTTACCAAACCTACAATATAGCCGGTTATGTTGGAAACTGAGATGACAAGCGTTGATGCATTTTTCATTTTTTCGGTTTGAAATACGAAACGCATCATTATCCAGATTGTAATAGCGGTTAGTAAGGTATTAATTATACCTACAATACCATATTTTATTACTTGAAATAAAAATTTTTTCTTCATTTTCTCTTCAATTCAGACTGTATTTCTTCCTCTGAAAAAGCTTTTACATTGGTAACAATAAATCCATCATTAATAAAATTGCCGTATTGGTTACACTCGCCGATAGCCTCATCCAGCATCAATTTGATATCTACCTTAATATTAATTAAAAACAAAAGGTAAAAATAATTATCCTTAATATTTATTTCTTCCGGAATTCCATTATAGTGTTGTATATAAAATGGCATTTCTTTTTCAATTAATTTTTTTTGATAATCGGAAAATGGTTTTCCATTATTAGACTTGAAAAAAGCGTAAAAACGAAGAAGATCGTCTTTACCCCCCAAGCCGGAAGATATAAAAATTTGCCGTTCATCTGAAAACTCTGATTGCAAGGTAATTCTGGCTTGTAAAAGCGACATCGTTACCCACTCGCCAGGATTAGCTTCGTTATAGGCTTCAATTGCCCTGTATGCTTTTACGTCGCCTGAGACTGCTAAAAAGGCAAGCGCATATTTTATCTCAGAGAGAGATGATTGTGTCGATGTCAAAACTTTTATTTGTTCATCCACAGCTTGATCGTTCGACAAATCATTTCTGACTCTTTCCGAAAAATGAAAAAATTCCATTTGTTTTTCAACCGGAACGTTCGTTTCAAGTACATGTAAATTTCCTTTAATATTATCTAAGGAATTTTGTAATTCTTTTAATGGGTTTCTATCTGTTTTCATAGCGGTAAGTATAATTGTATTTTTCTTTGAATAATCGGTAAATAAAAAAATATAAATTTATAAAAGGCTGAAATAAATCAAATAAGAGAATCGTAAGATAAAATTTTTCCAATTGCAATTGCTCAATGGTTTTATTGATAATGACAATTTGGGAAAAAAATCGAACGATGAAGCAGAATAAAGCAACTCCCGGTAAAAGGAAATGCTGCATAGAGTTATACGGATAGCCATATATAAAACAAGCAATTAACGCAGCAAAAAAAGCTATCCGAATATAAGTTTCCAAACGCCAAAAAGCAACCGGACCTCGCTTATAAAAATGTTTAGTTGACATTCGGTCAGTCTTTTGACGTTTCCAGTCGTAAAAATCATTTATCTCCGTAATAATAACACTATAAGCCGAAAGTTCTACTGCCGTATTTTCGCCGGTTGCAATTTCATTAATAAACAAATCATCTTCTCCTTGTTGTAAAATACGATGTTTGATAAATCCTTTTTGTTCAATGAAATGTTCCTTAGAATATGCCATATTTCGTCCGTTGCCGGCATAAGGATGATTAAACAAAGCTGGAGAAATCATTTGAAGATTAGAAAAGAAATAATCATAAGCCATAAACTTTTTAGACAAACTGTTAGCATTTTCAACAGCGGATAAACCCAAAATAACGGTTTTTTTATCTGAAAAATGACGAGCCATTGAAAAAATCCAATGCTCTGTTCTCACCAAGCTATCGGCTTCCGTAAACAAAAGTTTATCGTATTTGGCAGCTTTAATACCTAAAGTCAGCGCTAATTTTTTCCGACTTACATTTCTTGTGTCTTCAGGAACATGAGTGGAATACAAATTAGAATGCTGTTTTTTCAATCGTGTCAGTGTGTCTTTATCGTCATCGGAAATTCCATCAGTTACGACAATTACTTCAAACTCCGGATAATCTTGTTCTAAAATACCAGAAAGAAAAAGTAATAAATCACAATTTATATTCTTTATACTTATAATGACGGAAACCGGAGGTTGCGCCGAAGGAATTTGTATTTTACCCTTAGCGATAGAACACATATAATAATAAGGTTTCGCTAAAACTATCCAATAAAAAAGTAATTGGATAATAAAGCAAAATACCAATACTGAGAGCAATCCTATTTCAAATACATTCAAATTCATATTTTTATATTAAATCCGAAAAATAAGCGTTTGGCAATTTACGGCAATTATATTGCGAGGCCATGATTTCGCCGTATGCTCCTGCAGAACGTAAAGCAATCAGGTCGCCGCGTTTCGTTTTGTTCAAACGGATAGCTTTAGCAAAACAATCAGACGATTCACAAATCGGACCTACCACATCGTAGGTTTCTTCCGGCGCTTCGGACGAAAGGTTTTCAATTTTATGATAAGCACCGTACAAAGCAGGGCGGATTAGTTCGGTGAATCCCGCATCTAAAACAACAAATTTTTTAAAAGAACCTTCTTTAACATACAATACTTTGGAAATCAGCGAACCGCATTGTCCTACAATCGATCTTCCCGGTTCGAAATGAATTTGCTGATAAGGCTCTGCCGGAAATAAATCGTGAAATAATTCAAAATAAGTTTTGAAATCGGGAATTAAATTTTGGTCGGGATTTTCGTAATCAATCCCTATTCCGCCGCCAAAATTAATGTGCTCGATTTTCACTCCGCGTCCAACTAATTGTTCCTGAATTTCAACAGTTCGCTTACAAAGTTTTTGAAAAGGCTTCAAATCAGTAATTTGCGAGCCTATATGAAAATGTATGCCAATCAACTTAATTGCCTCCAAAGTATTTAATGTATCTAATACTTTATCTAATTGATTTCTGTTGATGCCAAATTTATCTTCTTTCGTTCCGGTTGTGATATGTCGGTGGGTATGCGCATCAATTTCAGGATTAATTCGTAAAGCCACTTGTGCACATTTTCCTTTACTTTTTGCCAGTTCGTTGATGACTTCCAATTCCGGAATTGATTCAACGTTGTAGCAGAAAATTTCATGTTCCAATCCAAGATTAATTTCCCAGTCGGCTTTCCCTACGCCTGCAAATACGATTTTACCGGCAGGAAATCCAGCATTCAATGCTGCCTGAATTTCTCCTCCGCTAACACAATCAGCCCCTAAACCATATTCACGGATGAGCGACAATATGCGCGGATTAGCATTTGCTTTAATGGCATAGTGAATATGATAATTATATTTATTAGCTTCTTCTCTAAGCGCTTGCAAGGTTTTTTTTAAGACCTCTGTATCGTAATAATAAAACGGGGTTGCTAACGACTTAAATTTATCGATTGGGAATTTTTGTTTCATTCTGCAAAAATAGGAAATTTTTTCTTCATCTAAAATAAATTATTACTCAATGCCTGTAATGCGCGTTGTTTATCTTCCGTTTGAATAAGAAATGAAATATTATAATTACTTCCTCCATAAGAAATCATGCGCACGCGAACATCTTTTAATGCCTGAACAGCTTTGGATTCAAATCCTAAATTATCCCAATCCAAATCGCCTACCACACAAATAATTGTCATATTTATATCGACTGAAACTGTTCCATATTTCTTTAAATCATCGACTATTTCGTCGAGATGCTTTGTTTGGTCGATAGTAACGGAAACGCCAACTTCGGAAGTTGCAACCATATCAATAGACGTCTGGTAATTTTCAAAGATTTCAAAGACTTTACGCAAGAAGCCATAAGTCAAAAGCATACGTCCCGATTTAATTCTAATTGCAGTAATACCATCTTTGGCTGCCACCGCTTTGATTTTACCTTTTTCCATTTGATTGGAAATCAACGTACCCGGAGCATCCGGATGCAAAGTATTCAATAGCCTGACAGGAATATTATTCAATTTAGCCGGCAAGATACAGGTAGGATGCAGGATTCTCGCTCCAAAATACGCTAATTCTGCAGCTTCTTCAAATTGAAGATGACGGACAGGCAAGGTATGCTCTACATATTGCGGATCGTTGTTTTGCATTCCGTCAACGTCGTTCCAAATTTGAATTTCTTCAGCATGAATTGCCGCTCCTATTAAAGAAGCGGTAAAATCGCTTCCTCCCCGTTCAAGGTTATCAATTTCTCCATAAGCATTCCGGCAAATATAACCTTGAGTGATATAAATATCTGCATCGGGATACCGCTCTAATTGTTTATTTAATTTTTCCTTGATGTAAACAGGGTCAGGCTCCGAATTTTTATCGGTACGCATAAAATCCACTGCAGGAATAAGGACGGCGTTCACCTCTTCTTCTTTTAATAGTAGATATATTAAAGAAGAAGAAATTAATTCTCCTTGAGCTAAAATTGCTTTTTCTTCAAACAAAGTAAATAAATCTTTGGTATATGACCTGATAGTAGTGATATGCTTTTTTAACAAGTCTTCAGCCATACTTTTATATTCCTGAGTTGCATAGAGTTCGGGAATAAGGTTTGTGTACTTATTCTCCATCCTGTTGATAATTTCATTTGCCCCATCCGGATTTTTCTTATAAAGATAATCTGTGATTTCGATTAGGGTGTTTGTCATTCCTTCCAAAGCCGAGAATACAATGATATTCTTTTTTTCTTTTTGAATTAATGCAGCTACTTTTTTTATTTTAGCAACTGAGCCAACGGAGGTTCCTCCAAATTTTAAGACTTTCATTTTTTTGAGATATTTATTGCTTTTTCTATTTATACATATTGAATAAAAAATGGGGTTCAAAGTATTGCCGTCATTTTGCGTATGTTGGCAAGACGTTCAGAAAAGGACTTGTCGTTATTTGCAACCTGCATATTATATTCAGTTTGAATACGAATGAGAGAATCTGCCGGAATGCCCAAAGCTGCTTCAAACAGCATCGCTGTTGTGGTAGTAAGCGGACGACGCTCGTTTAATATATGATTCAACATTTTGTATGACATTCCCATTTGAATGGCAAGTTTGCTTTGCGATATGCCACGATATTCGATCTCGTCTTTCAAGATCTCGCCTGGATGAATAGGGCGAGCACATACATATTTTTCCATAATTTGTTTATTTATAATGATTTGATAATTCAAGAATATTAAATATCGTTATTACTGTTTCGGAAGTAACCTGCGTTGTCTTGAACTCACTCCGGTATTGATTGTTTATGCGAACTGATTCCAACCCTTCTTTGTCGCCATGCAAGACTTCATACCGCAAACTATTATACCGAAAAAGGTCTTCAACTCGTGAAACGGATTTCAATATAGTAACCGTTTTTTGGTACTTTGCTATTGTTTGCGGTTGAAAACGATATTTCTTATCCGTTGTTTTTCCGATTTCGTATAATTCTTGCAAATATTTTTTGTTGAATTCTATTTCCATCTACAATTTTTATAACCTTGCAAAGGTAATTACTATTTTTTGCTTCTACAAAAATTGTAGAATTATTTTTCCCGTATTTATGTCTCACAACTCGACAGCTCCGATGTTGTAGATGCAAACAGGAAAGTCCTGTCGCGAACCACTACTCCTCTACCCCCAAAAAGAGGAAGTTAAAGCAGTAAATTTGTTTAATATTCTTTGATAAAGTACCTTTAGGGATTTAGAGCTAATTAAATAAGGAGATAGCTTCATCGAGCTTCCCTGCCTCTTGCGTTTGTTAATAATGCGTCTCCCTAAGGGGAATAAGGTTTTGGGTTTTTGTGAAAAAATCATGCCTTTATGGACAAGACACAGTTCGGACGTCTGTAATTGATTAATTAATTAAATAGAATAAATTTTTGGGGGCAGGGAAGCGCGATGAATATTAAAAGATGAAAGAATTATGAATTATAAAGAACTATTATTATTAATAAAAATTTTATGTTATGCAAAAGAAGATGAATCTAACCGGGCTATCTGTTTTATTGTTGATAGCCATTACTTTTTTTAGTTTGCCCATGAATGGGCAGGTAACCATTGGTAGCCAGACGCCGCCAAAATCGACACTTGAAGTCGTTAAAAGTGAAAACGGCAATGCAATTGCCGACGGTATTATTGCTCCTCGTTTAACACTGGCTGAGCTGAATGCGAGAAAAAATCTTTATACAGCAGATCAGACTGGCGCTTTTGTTTATATTACAGATGCAAGCGGAGCTACTATTGCCGGATATTCCGACCAGATTATCTGTACAGGTTTCGCCTATTGGAATGGGGTTGACTGGGTGGGAGATTGTGCTATACCAAAGACTTTTGCTTCTGTTACGACCCAGCCCCAAGCGTTTACTTTCTACGAACAGGGAACAGAAACCATCGACCCATTTATTTTTGGAGCTGGCGGATCTTAGACAATGACTTATCAATGGTACAAGATTACAGGAAGCAATATTCATGTGCGTATTGCAGTTCCCTGTACCGCTTCCGATGGAACAGGTTATAATACTGCATCCTTCACTCCTACGAGTGTTAAAAAAGACACTACGCGCAATGCCAACAACTGCGGTTTTTATAAATATTACTGCGTTGCCAAAAATCAGAGCAATGACAGCGTAATAAGCAATGTTGCCGAAGTTGCCGTTGGTTGCGGAGCCAAGGATTTAAATGGAGAATGGATTTCCTTTATGTGTTTTAATCTTGGTGCGAACCTCTT